>Ga0126342_10003373_pt1 | contig 26341 bp, 29 predicted proteins | sample Cyp1metagenome_FD_92528 | JGI IMG/M metagenome (GOLD analysis project Ga0126342, IMG submission 92528) | Coral microbial communities from Lord Howe Island, Old Settlement Bay, Australia - Cyphastrea 1 metagenome | ecosystem: Host-associated > Invertebrates > Cnidaria > Coral ...
AGCAGGCAAGACCGAACAATGATGATGAGCCGTCCAATCATGTGGGTTTGTGTTATGACACTGTTATGGAAAAACACTGCTGGTTATCTCTCCACATCATGCAGGTTTGTGTTGTCACAGTATATATTTTTGTTCGACCCCCCCTGGAGTAGCGTTATATTTATATATATATATTTTTATTTTTTTTTTTGCTCGACCCCCCCTCCCTGGAGTAGCGTCGCTGAAACACATGCTTGTATAAATCCTTCAGGGGAAATGGAATAGATACGTGTATTTGATGAAATGTGTACATATATACATATCCTTCCAATAGAAGTCATTGATAACAGCAAGAATAAAAAAGAAAATAACTAAAAATCAGCAAAATTGCAAGTATGTGATTTGTGGGCCCTGGTGGCGTCCCTTTCTGCCTTTCAAATGTCTCAGCAATGGATCCGATAGACTAGCGTCAATTCCTTTTGACCGTGCCTGACAGGCATGTGGAAAGTTTAATCTTCATCCTTCTGCGGCGGCAAATTGTCAGGAAATAGCACATCCTGCAAACATCACTGCTCATCAAGAGAAGTGGACAAGGATCAAGGAGATCAGAGTCAAGCGCGCAGTCATAGATCGCATAGGATTGCCTGCTCATCAAGTCCTTACAAATGCAGTGTATTTGAAGGCAAGATCGCTCAACGGGATGGGAAACATGAAGGTTGTTCAATGTATGCTTATGTTTTGAAGCTGTTGAAACACGAGGAAATTCTGGTATGAAGTCACTTTGCAGAAAAGGTGTGATATTCTTGACCGTATCTTTTCAAGATCGAAATGTTCGATCTCTGTGAGTATGGCGTTGGCATCTAGAACAGTTTATATATATATATTATAATAACAAAAGATCAAGATCACAATCTTCAATTGCGGGAGAAAATATGTGTCAATGCCCTGTCAGATTCTCCGGAAGAAGACGATTAGTGGCTGCAGCAGTCAGCTCGAAGTGAGGAGCAGGTACTCTCAACCGTTACGTGGGTTTATTTCAGCGTGTTCCGTCCCAGAATCCTGACTGGAACAGATTGGATCAAGATGTTGCTCATTTGACTCATACTAGTACTTTGTATATCTCTGTATATCTCTGTTTTGTTTCCTTGGGCCTTGGGCACGCAAATACATGACTCAGCTTGTTCTCCGTCACTATCTGGCGCGACAGCCAGCATCATTCCCCAGATTTTGATCCTCTTGGACTTCACTCGGTTGGCTTTATGGTTCTTAAGTTTCTTTTGTTGTTGTCTCTAGCTATTTCGGCTTTAGAGGTTAAACGGCTTTGTTAACATTGGCTAGCTTCGTTAGAGACTATATAGGTGATTTGATGTGGTTCGGCTATGGTCATCAGCTTCTTTGGTTTTTATTGTTTGATTTGGCCTTGTTCGCTTCCAGCCACACACTCAATTATCAGCTTTTGGCAGTCTTGGAGACGTGCTACTCATTGTGCCTCATGGTCAGGCTATGCACTTGAGCAAACGTGCGGCTGTTTGTGTGCAGTTAGAGATCCATTTCTAGTGAGAAACTGATTTTTGACAAAACCTCTGCTCTGCAGCTGCCATACCCATTCTGAGCAAACCTTGAACAGTTCGCAGTGCTACTTCCCCAGGTGCATAGGAAAACGATGGAAAACGGCTCAACTTCAAAATGTCTCCCAAGCGGCTTTCCTGATCCGGGGTTGACAGTACAAGGTTCTTGGGATCTAAACTGTGGAAACATGCGGAAACCATACTCACTCATGCTGACTCATTCCTAGCACGTCAGAACTGCACACTTCCAATTCTAAATCAACGTTGTTGCCTATAAGATGTTGCAAGCCTGACAGATAAGTGCCTGTGCAAAACAGTGCAATTGTTCAAGTCAAACATGCATCCTTCCTGACACAGGCATGTTAGGTTGTGATGTGTTGGTCCGTGGCATCCACTAAAGGATTTCTATTACAGTAGGATGGGCTTCTTGTGGGACGCGCAAGGAATACTTTGAACAGAGTGAAGATCTGGGGCTGACAATCACACTTTGGACGGATCCTCGCCATGAAAAACTCTACGGTTATGATGATTTTCTGCGACTACATCGACCATACCGGACCTGGTCAGATGCTGCATTTGAGGATGAGGATGACGAGGACGACTACCTGAATGACGACCATGATTCCGATGAAGTTACGGATCTTGATATCGAGAATCTTGATCTTGATTTCGACACAAATGACGACCATGATTCCGATGAAGTTACGGATCTTGATATCGAGAATCTTGATCTTGATTTCGACACAGAGGAACAATGAGGGCAATTTGTGATTAAAACTAAAGCCCGCTGCTGACAGAAAAGACGGCTTGAAACCTAATTTCAAACAGCTGCAAACTAGTCTCTCGTTTCTTAGTTTGTGTGCATTTCGAGCAAGCACGCTGCAACTGTGCGTGTTTTAGTGTGTCAGCAGATATCAGCAGTGTGTGTGTATGTGTGTCGTGTCGTGTGGGCGTGCGCGCACGTTTGCGTTGAAAACGAACCCTTTGTTTGGAGCAGTGGTCGTGAGAAACAAAGGTATTGTCTGCCCGGAGCGGTACATGCAGGGTTCTCAGTTTGAATCACGTGAAGTTGGCACTCTTGAATTGATTATAATTGTCTCGTGTTGTCTCAATCATTGTTTGGGTATGATGGGACTGCTGCAGTGTCCATGGTATCAGAATCGCTGCAGGTGCGGGCCGTACCCCGGCAACACAGAGCCAGTGGCTTGCCCAGCAGGACGGCAATGGGGAGACAGACCCTAGAAAGGACTTGCAATTTTGAGCCAACATGAGCCATCCATGTGTTGCTGCTCTTGTCAGATCGACTTATGATAGCCGCAACTTGTTTGCTGCTGCTAAGCTGCTGCTTTTTGCCAGGCTCTTTCAATCCTTGGCAAGGCCAATGGAACTGCACTGTGTGCTTGGAGGGAGGCGTTTGTTCGGAGGCTCAGTGCCGGTTTTCATGACTAATTTCATTTGGATGATTTGGACGCACTTTGTGCCAGTGAATAAAGAGTTTCAGTATGTTTCAGGACATGCCAGCGAATTTTGGTCCTTTGTATGTTTAAGATCATCAGAAACCATCATAGATCATCATAGATGATTCATGATTATCTTATGTCCATGCATTCATAATCATTCATACCTTAATTAGGTATCCTTATATGTATCCTTATGTTATCTTATGTTGAAACATGACGCTTGGTACCGAGTTCAAGCAGTTCCTGAATGTTCCTGAGGCCCTCACAGTCGCATGCGCCTCCCATTGCCTTGCCCATGTGGCTACGAGTGCAGTGTTGACCTCAGTGGTGCAACAATTGGGACTGGAGAATGGAAGCGGCCAGGCGGCCAGAAGCACTAAAGGGGTTAGGTTTGATAAATGGATATCCTTTAAAGGGATTAAGCACTTTAGGGCATTTAAATTGATATTAAATTGATTAAATGCACTGAAGATTAAGTCAATACACATCACCAGTTTTGCCTTGTTTTACCGTTCAACATGTAGTAGAGGAATGGGTATCCTATTCACAAGATGTTTTCCTCGAATTGCTTCCAGCCTTTGAGGGGCTTCGATTGAAACTCCAGCAATTTTGCATAAAACTTGCGGGGTGTAGTGTTGCCACACTTGCAGTTGTTCCAGTATGCCAGAAATGTCAATGAATGTGAAAGTTGATATACAACTGTAGTACAATATACTCATTACAAAGAGTCCATGAAAATGGGTTCAAACTCATCACCATCGTCAATGCACTGATATGTTATGATATGTTGAGCATTGTACATTCTGCCCTAGTTTGACCATATTTGACCTACATGGATCTCCACATATCTCCACATTCAAAATATGCGACAGGAGATCGTGGCACTACGCGTGCTCAGAATCTTTGCCCAGCTGGTCTCATGTGCGACGAGGGCGTCACTCGGAGAAATGGAAGATGATCCAACTGATCTTCAATTGATCCATGCAGTGAAAAAAAGAAAATGTCCAGTCGAACTTTGAAGCAATGCATATCAATGCATAGCAGATATAGATATAGCATGATATAGCATGATATATATAGCATGATATAGCATGATATAGCAGCATAGCAGCATAGCAATGACACCTCTTCAATGGAAGGGCCGGAGAGGCCAGCATTTCGCAGCCTGTCAGTTAGCCAAAAAGAAGGCAAACCAATGATGATGATGTTTCCAGTACAATTACAAACCAATTACAGTACAATTACATAAGTGGAATGGAAAGAATTGTGTGTTTGATTATGTTTGATGTTTCCGGGGACGTATGATTGTCTGGCTGAACATCGACATCGTGACATCGATGTAATTCCCAGTCCCATCACCTCGGAAAGAATTCCGACTTATCTACAAGGACATACAAGTTCAAGTGTTTGGTCATATTCCTTGATTGTGGAATCGGTGTAAAACTACATAGAATATGTAGAATTCTTCACTGAGCATCCTCTCATGTCCCAAGCTCTTGATGCATCGTCGTCCTTCCATTTTGTTCCCAAGGTCGCAACCAATATCGAGCCCCAGCTCTGTGAACCGAAAACCTTTGACATCCGAGTGGACACAAGTCTGGCACTCAGGGCGATCCGCCGTGGGAACCAATCATTGAATAATGGCAGATGAAAGAGGATGAAAAGGGTGATTGGGAGCAGATTTCAGTGACAATTTTGAAATGGTGTTTTCCGATGTTTTCCGGAGAGTTTGGCAATGTTTGGTGTGTCGCTTTTTCGTTGATTCTCAGGTCTTAGCAGAGAAAGAGAGAAGATTTGTGTCTACGGCATCGGGCAGCAGTTTGTTGAGTACCAGAGGCGATGCTGAAAACATCTGAAAACATTCCATTAAATGATCCAAACAGCTTTCCAACAGCTTTCCAACAGCTTTCCAACATGTTCAAAAACATGTTCCAACATCAATTCCAGTGGCTTCAGAAGGGTTGTTTTAAGGTGGAGCCCTCACAGCAGCCCTCTGGATCCATGCGGACAAGCATCATGCTCGCAGGTTGCTTACAGTTCCTCGAGTGGCAGAAAGGTTTGGTTGGGGACAAGATCAGGCGAGGTCAGAAATGTCTTGAGAGGTTTCAGCATTGCAAATAGTTTGTTTCGATTGGATCCATTTTCTGATGGAAGGTCCGGTTGTGGTTGGTTAGGTTTCCAGCCGGTGAGCATCTCTCGTGGAAAGAATGGTCGCTTTGATAGTACAGATTCTGGGCACAATGATCTTAAAATCTCTGAAGATTGAAGATGAATCCATTTTGAAAGCGTGCTTGGACGCATTCCAGACCTGCCATGGTGTTTGCGGCACATGCAATGTTCAGTTCGTCAACGGAACTTTGGTGGGTAGAGCAGCTTGCTGCTGGTCGTTGGGAAGCCCGAAAGTTTCAGGTCCAAATTAGATTCTTGGTGCAGCGGAAGATGTGTAGGCCCTCCATGGTCCTTGCAACTTGTGAAATCTTTTCTGGCTTGAACACGTTTGGAGCGACGTGCTCTTGGATATGTATTTTTTTAAAAGACAGCCCGACACAACCTGAGCATTTTGTTCCCAGTCCCATCAGTCTTAGAGACATCTCCATCATCTCCTGAGCCTTAGGCCAGAGAGATTGTCCAGTTCCTTCGATAGCATTGCGGCAGACTTCAAGGCTGCAAATGTCTGTTGCCCCAGAACGATCAGAACGTCGAGCCCATCTCCCATATCTCCCATATCTCCCAATTGACTGGACAGCGACTTGCTGATAAATCATGATAAATCACCACTTGGAACGATTCCGAATACCAAAACATACCAAAACCATGCCGGCTAAGGACACCCTGTCTGCACGTAGTTTCGCACGCTTGTCAGCCTCAATTCAGAGTCGTGAGGACACCCAGGAACTGGCAACGTGCGCTCAATGTGGGAAGTGATTGTGCAAAAGGAACATACCCTCTGGTAATTTAACATAACTATGGAACATCACCATTTTTAATGGGAAATTCCACTATAAATGACCATTTTCAATAGCTATGTTAAATTACCAGAGGGTAAGTGGATAACGTTTGTAGTAACCCAAGTGGATTAAGCCAGTCGACCCTCATTTGATCTAGGTGAAACTCCTGGGTTGTGGAAAGGAAAACCATGGAGAACCACGAAGCATCAGCCCCCCAAAAACAATCCCTGCAGTGTTCCACGTAATCACCCGTTGTACCTAGAAGTTCAAGGGAATCACAGACTCACAGACTAACTTGAGATGCAAGCATTGGAATGGAATTTAGTAGGCCTGACGGCCTGACAAGGACTCAGCAGGAATCTTGTTGGAACATGTTGGGACTTCAAGCTCCAAGCTGCTCTAAGCCGTCTTGTTTTACGAAGGTTTAGTGCGTATATGCCATGTGCAAGTATGTGTGTGTGTGCGCGACATCATTTTGTTGCACGAAGTCCCGACGTCACTGTTGAGGAATTCCAACCAAAATCTTTTGCAAACCATCACAACATGTTTGGCTACAGCAATTTGGGCCAAGTAAGTAAGGTGCTCTTTCATTAATCCAGACTCTCTTCGTGATACCTGGAAAAGGATCGATCTGTTCTTGCTTTACATGCTTTACATGCTTTTGGGATGGCCTCCTAATGGCATTCTATGATATTCTTCAATATTTTATGTGTGTGTGTTTTTTAACGATGTGTTCATGATTTTTGATGTTTCACGATATGTTTCATCACTGTCTAAATAGATGTTTTGTTAACGTTTATCAAGTCCTCCAGGTCCTACTTGGTCCTCCTGTGTCAGGGACTGCAGCAGAGCGAAACCTGGACCTCTTTGCTCCAGGCATCTCGGTCCCCGAAAATTCGGGTCAAGTCTTGGGCTGGACTCACAAAACGGCCACAAAATGGGCTGTTAATTGTTGTTAATACATATCAAACATAATGTTGTACATGTTAATATCATGTTAATAAGTGTTAATATGAAATGTTCATGAATATTCAGAATACCATACCATCCATCTTGGAGATATATAGAAGATTATATAAGAATTTTATAGAATTTTGACCTCCCTTTTGCCAGTATGCGCTTGAAAATCATTGATCAAACATCAATGGCAACGGGTTCAACGGGTCGCAGGCTTCGATGGCCTCACGCTCTTGAACATCACGGATGACCAGTTCCGAGAAGACCTGGTGATTCTCTACCCGAAGGCGTTTTAAAAACCGACGGCGATCTGATCAACGGGAAATTTAAGGATTTTCTGAGAAATCTAGAGGAAACATCATTGGAATCATGAAATATCCGTTAAAAAAATCGTAAGAATCCGTTCATAGACAAGAACAAGAACCTTTACCCTTCCAATTAAATTTGCTCAATCTATGGATTACCGTAAGTGTAAGTCTACAAACCCATTCGGGAAGATGGAAGGGAACAAACCCTTCCAAATGTTTGAGCCACGGAGAAGCAATGAACTTGTTCCATTGTCAAAGGAATCACACATGCAAGGTCCATCAGATACAGCCAAGTACGTAGCCTTCGTCCTGAGGGAATTCGCTGGAAAAGCAGAGCCGTAATTAACATCACCTTGTTTGAAACCTCGACTTGTCGACAGGCAAGACAATGGCTTCATCATTATATCGAGAAGTTTGTTGCTCAGAGATGCCAAAGGATTCCCAGAGACGCGCAAAGAATCCCAGAGTGTGGAGGACATGTTGCAGGTCATTAAGGTCACTGAACTTGTCGCAACATGCCGAAACCACCTGCCATATCACCAGATTTTTTCACCTGGACAGTTGCCACACCTAAACTCCCCAAATCGCACAGTTGTTTTGAGGCTGTGGAACTTCAAGCGACCTTTGCTGATTCCTCAGTCTTAGACTTGCTGTTGCACCCAGATGTAGAGTGAAGCTTCGACAAGGTGGTAGTGTTCTTGACTGTTGACTCAAGTGAATGAAGAATGGTTCAAACATGTTCAAACCTTTGTTTTGGATACCTGATTTTGAAAGAAGCTGAACCAGTGGGCTTTCTATTTCTATGGAGTCCCCTCGCCCTCCGCGCTTCAATTCTTATCCCATTTGCTGTAAAGAAGAACGGAAGACATATGGAAGACGATGGAAGTTGCTAGGTCTATCAGGTGTTTCTGGAGCACACTGAGGCCATGTCCCTCTGGCGCCTACTGTAATGAAGGTACCTGCTGCTGCCTCAGTACTGTAATCGGAGTTCACAAATTATGTATCACTTTGGGCCTTTTTTCCGCATTGAGCGTGTTCCAGTGCTGAGTGCTAGCCGATTCTCGCAAATTCTAGCTGGAAAAGGGGTCCGACTCTGCCTTCAAGGTTCAAGCATTCAAGCATTCCAGTTTCATCTACCCTCACAGCACGTTGATTTTATTTACATTGATATTACAGCGTGGCTTTTCTTTGTACCCTTTGTGCATGAGCGCGAAAAAAAGAATGACAGTTGCGGGATTTGAATGGATTTGATTGGATTTGACGGATCTTTCAGTTCAATACATCCCAGACTGTACAGAGCAGACCTGATGCATTTCCACAGGTTGAAAGAGTTTGAATTTACTGAACAGTACAGTACTGGTAGTGAGTCCGACGGAAACGGCTGTTGGCGTCCGTGCTTCAAGCATGAAGAATGCGAACAGGGCACAGATGATGCATCTGAGGCCCTCGCTACTTGCTCACTGGTATTGTCGATGTTGACTTTGACCGTGCTAGTAACGTCGGTACCTTAAAGTCGCACCAAAATGTACCAACCTTGGTACAACTAGTGTTGATCCCACCGTAGCATGGTCTTGGTGCTGATCAGATCAGCTAAATGCATGACCTCCAATCCCCGCAACATTCCACCAATGCTCAGAACATCCCCAAACTAGACCGAAGAATGATAGACTTGATAGACTTCCTGACTTACCTGATTATCGTACATGAATGTACATGCATAATATGTTTGTCTTGAGACATCAAAGAGCAACAGTGTTTCCGGACACCCAAACAGATGAATCTATGAGCCCCAGGCCATCAACGAAGCGAGACGCTTGGCAGAAATGCACTATTCTGATCTGATTTATCAAACCTGCCTGGGCCTCAGTGGCCGTGGAAATACATGGAATATCATGGAATCCTTCGGCAGCGTGGTGGTGGCCATCAGTGGCCATTGAAATTTGGTCATTTGATCCGATCTGACCGATCTGAGATGTGAACCGCTCTCGCAACGACTCCAACTACACCAATGTCCATCCAGGCTTCGTGAAATATACAATAAAACACAATGGCATGCTGAAAAGAAAGAGAGAAGTCAGAGAAGTCAAATATATTCAAATATGGTCAGATTATGTCCTCAAGTACTGTGCTTACATCTAGTGAAGGACATGTTCAGGAGACAAAAGTTGCTGCTGGGCTTAAACTTTTCATTCCGTAATGCAAGCCAGCATGTTCCTGTCTCGGCGAGGAGAGGATATGGTTTTTGCGAATACTTCTGGCGACAATTGGACCTTCAACGGATCCTTCAACATTTCCAGGCTCGGTCAGTGCAGACCAGTCGTCAAGGCACAAGACACTGCAAGACAGGCGTGGCATAGACAAAATAGATAGATATAGATAGCATCTTCAAAAGTGTGGCATCGTGATGCGTCGAGAGATTTGCAGGTGGGACATGCCTTCTGACTGCTCTGATTGCTTCCCCAACCAGTCCCAGCACACCTTTGTGAAGCCGGGAGAGGCAGGTTGCCGCTTTGTCGAGTCATCGAGTCCTTGCCATCTCGAATCGAAACGAGGCTAGCACCATGAGAGAAGCTTACCTTCATGTGCACAGGGAGTCGGAAGCCTCTGAGAATTCGCTTCGTTTAGTTTGCTTCGGTTTGCTTCGGTTTGCTTCGGTTTGCTTGATTCATGTCTTCATCATGTTTGATCATTTTGCTTACTTTGTTGGATAGTTGGCTATAAGATTTAGTTTTTACGGCCTTTTGACATGTTCATTTCACATCATTTCACTGCAATTACTTGCCGTATCCTTTGTCATTGAGGGTATTTCGCTGCTACAGTCTAGATTCCTTCGCCGACGACATGGCGACGACCAAAAATCTGGCCGTGCCATGATGCCATGAGGTTCGAGCAAGCCGAGTCTCTGGGGGCTCCAGCACCACGCATGCGGCAGAACTGGCAGATGTTACGAGTTCAGTGACCCAACATGTTGGGAACACGTTGCAGCTGTTGCCCAAGGGATTTGTGGTCTTGGAATGTTGAGAGAGTTTCATCCTGGACTTCCAGGGACTTCCAATTTCAGCTACTCATGAATTGCTTCTGCTTCTACCCTTTGGCATCGTGGGTGTGGAATGCGCACCTCTCGATTCCAAAGAACTCAAAGGACAACTGAATGTATTTCTCCGTTTTGAGGCTTAGCTGTTAAGGCTCAAAGGAGAGACTTTGGGTGGTCTCTGGGAGCCATGCTGTTGACAATAGCAGCGTTGGCATGGCAGGCCAGATTGCTCTTGCTGGTCGGTTTTTTGGCGGGAGCATAGAATAAATATGGAAATATATGGAACATGCAGAGATTACTGTCTGAATCTGGCTGTTACATTGCTGGTACCCTGGTACCCCTGTGTAGTCCAGTGTCCAGGTCGGAGCTGCTCTGGAATGTCCCAAGCCCGTGGAGAAAGCTCCAGTGACATTTCCACAGGAGTTGCTGAATGACTTTTCAGATGAGCGAATGTTCAGTGGTCACTTGGACTGTTTGGATGATGCAACTGTTGTCGACTAATGAAATCTATACTGCAAACAACACCTCTCCCCAGGTCTTTGAATTGCCTAGATACTTGGGAACATGACCAAAATGACCAAATCTTGCCTTCAGGGGGCCTTTCTCAGGCTTTCAAGTAAAGATATGTTTTCGCATGTTTTCGCAAATGGACGTCAGTAAGAATCACTGCAGCCATTTATCATCATGTGAATATATGTGAATCATTTATCATTGAGGATATCCGGTGGAAGCTGTGGGTTGAGCAACCCGATACTGTTGGCCAAGTCCCCACTTCCATTCCAATTTGACGAAGGGTGCAGTGAGTGCAGAGAAACATGTTGCAATGGACAAGAGTTCACACATTGAACTATCTCAAAACCAAGATAGAACGGAACAGTTGTGTGTGTGTGTGTTTCAGATTGTATCAGCACAACATCCGTGCAGTACCAAACAGAGGCCTTGTTTTGAATTGGGGAAAGGACGAGCTGGTGGGACAAGCGATGGGACTCCGGTTGGCTCCTGCCAGGTTACATCAACGTGACGGACAGGGACTTCCTGTTCTATTGGTTTGTCGAAGCCAAAGACACGCGGAGCAACGGCAATGCCAACCCTCCGGTCATTCTTTGGAGCAACGGTGGACCAGGTTGCACCTCAATGGAAGGGGCAACAACAGAAATCGGACCTTTACTCCTCAAGGGAGTGAAGACTGGAGATGGATATTCAGGATTGAAGTTAGACAGTCTGGTCAAACTTGGTCAAACTAAGTCAGATTTCATATGGCTTTTATCTCCATCGCAGTTCTTTCAGTATCTTTCAGTATTTCAGTTGGTTCTTTGCTTTCCCTGAAGGACGCTTGTCCTCAAACCCCTTCGCCTGGAATCATCGAGCTCACATTATTTTTGTAGACCAACCGCGATATGTTGGGTATTCCACTGGCTCCGGCCCTTTTGTCCTCTCTTCAAAAGACGCTGCTGCAGACATAGTGCAATTTATCCGAGGCTTCTCAACTGCCATGGATTGGTTGAGTTTTCTGCATCGCAACCTGATGCCTTATGATGCCTCATCTTTGTAGTTACAGTATGTTACAGTATGTTACAGTATGTTACAGTATGTTACAGTATGTTACAGTATGTTACAGTATGTTACAGTATGTTACAGTATGTTACAGTATGTTACAGTATGTCATTTGTTGTCCTTGTTGATTTTCTTTGATCCTAATGTACGTATGTCATTCTTGTTGTTTTGCTTTGGCTGTGTTGTTCTTGATGCTGATTTATATTGAATCGTCTTGCTCTTATTATTGTGACCTTGCTGCTGTGATTGTGCCCCTGTGATGGTCATGGTTTTTATGCTCTCAGAAACGGGGACTCAATTGGTCTCCATGAGGATCATGAGGAATGTACATGACCGGTGCCAAAATTATCAGCATGAATTTGCAAACTCCCAAGGGTCCCAAGCAACTACAATAGTCAAGAAGGAAATGCAGGAGAACGCTGACCCACGTAAGCCAGTTCTTGATACCAGCAATTGGTGCACAGGACAGCAGGAAGATACAGAAACATCAGAGCTGTTTAAGTCTAAAGAGTCCCTCAAGTCCAGCAGGACACCGAGGAAAAAGTATTGCAGCTTGCTCTCACGCCGCATTGCCGTATGCCAATTGGTAATTCAGAACAACGGGATCTGCAAAATGGCCAGGGACAATAATACAAATGTGCATGTTCAAAACCCAAGCTGGTTGATGATTACAGGGGTTATACTACCGAATAATCATATTGAGATCCATTTTGGGAATCCCCATTAAGCAACCAGGGATTTTCATTTAGACACTGCTCAAATGGCACACAGTCCCGTTTGTGCCTGGGTGTCGCTGCAAATGTGTTTGTTTTGTTTCCCTGTCATGTTTGATGTCATTTTTGTTCTTTTGCCATAGTTTATTCATGTTTATTATTAGTTTCTCGATGTTTTTCGATGTTTCTCGTTTTGCACCTGGGCATGCTATTCGAACCTGCTATTCGCCACAACCTGCTCAGGTTGGCGAAGACTTTTCCCACAATTTGCTAGCTCCAAGTTCGTCCTTGCCACCGAGTCATATGGGGGTCATTATGTGCCAGCCTGGGCGGAAGCCATTCTGGAATTCAACAGAAAGAGACCTGGCTGCAAGATCTGCAAGTGAAGATGAAGAATGATGAAGATTCAGCAAAACTAACAGTTACAGTTGCGGTTTCCTTGCTGACAGAGTCTCAAATCTAAGGACACCATCTGAAGAAATTGTAGTCGCCGGTGTTGTGCTGAGCAACACATGCATTGATCAACGACTTCAAGGCCACTTGTTTTCATTGCCACCTTTAGTTTCGACCTCCCGCTCGCTTAGGAGATCAAGGCAAGTGATCAAGGCATAAGGTTTGAGGTGGCATGTGTGGATCAAGCTGTTCCAGGCTTATTCTCCCCACATACCCACATAAGGAAACAATAGAAATCAGAAACCTTTTCAAACCTTTTCCTGGGGCATTCAACGCAAACTGATGTGATTGGTTGTAAGTCTTTCGCTGTGACCAACGGAAGCAAACCTTAAGTCGCAAAGTTCTTTTACTCCGCTCAAATATTGACAATTAGGATCAATTAGGCATTGATGAGGTGAGACGTGAATGGTAATTTGCTGCTTCATAAAAGCAAGGGTTCACAGCAGAAAGTAGTTGCATTGTTTAGGATTTGCAGACGAACTGCAGAAGGCAAACTAGTATGGGCATGTCTAAAAACAAGGTATACCGTATACGGTATACCCCAAAATGTGTAATATTATTAAGTGGAAATATGATGAAATATGATGGTAAACCCCATTTTCAGACAAACCCATGTTCTGCGGTATGTTCATGAGCTTGCCCGCACACGTGCGCACGCACTGACAACCATATGAATTGATCAAATTGTTGTAGATTGCAGATTGAAGCCAGGGCTCAATTCAGGAGGGAGAGAGCTGCAAGTGCTCGCAGGTTTCAGTGCTTTCAAGCGCTTTGCCAGAAAGCAGTCGCTAATTCCGTCTAATGCTCATCCCAGCTCTATGGCATCTGCGCGGCCACTTGGTGAGCTTTTGTTTGATGCCAGTGATGCCAGTTGTTCAATCAGTTCTTGGCGCTGAGAACTGCTTCCAAATATTTCATCGCAGAACTGAGGTTTCAAATTTGGAACTACAAGAAATACATGCCCAATACTTACGACTATCGGAGAACATCCGCCGGCTCTTGCTGCGGATGCATGGGATACAACTACTCTAGCTTCGACAGGCAGGAGTCGGATAGCATTCGTACTATTTCGATCTATTTCGTATTTGTGTTTTCTCTTAGTCTTGCAGGCCTTGCAGGCCTTGCAGGCACACTTTCGATGCCGTTTATGCCGTGAGGTGGTTCTCTTCGGCCAACGTGCGCAGAGCACTAAATGTTTGTGGCAATGCGGGCGAAGCGTCCTTTGGGGGATGCGGTGCTGGGTGCATCACCTTCCCCAAATCCTTCGACGCTGGCGAAACTGTAGACAATGTGGCGATAATTGCAAAGCTGTTGGAGCTGAAAATTCAAGTTTTGATGGTCTATGGCATGAAGGATACCACATGCAACTACGAAGGCCAGTTGGAGTCTTCGTCCTGGTGATATCATGTGTTGAATGACTCTCCTGCTCGGGGACACACGTGGTCCCCAATTTTTCGAAACGTCACAGGAACGTCATAGGAACGTCATGAATCATTGAAGTTGGTCGGATGTCTGTGGATGTCTGTGGCATTTCAGAAGACGTCGGCCTCTTGAGGTGAACTACTTGAAAAACTGCAGTCCTATTCCTCGACCTTTTAACACACCACTGGTTCGATCTCTTTCGTTTGTTTTGTCATGTTTTGTCGAATCGCGATTTTTTCTTTTTTTGCCAGGCGGCTATGCTGTGGCATCTGCCTTGAGATGGAAGGAAGCAGATCTTTGGGCAAAGTCATCCCCGAAAGACCTCTTCCTGAACGGGGCGGTAGCTGGGAAAGTACAATCTGGCGGAGGATTGACTTGGATGCAGCAACTTGTCAGCTGAAGGAACGAGTGATGAGCAGCTCTGAGCAGTCATATAAATAGTCATATTATATTAGTTATTAGGTCCCGAAACACACGGTCAAGTTCTATGCCATGAACACATATAACATCTGTGAAATAGTACTGAAATAGAATAAAGAAATGACTCTCTCAAAGGTGTCCTGCAGACCAGAGCGGAGTTGGCTTTGTGTAGTCGTCAAGGGACATGCTATACAAGGTATCAAATCACTGAGGGTAAGTCTGCAAGACTGTGCATACAGGGGTTTGGAGCCCACGTCATTCGTGGAAGCATGGTGCAAACTGTGCAAAATGAACTTCCGCTTGCGCCTTGGAGACTCACTTTGTGGAGGCTTCCCCCAAACTGTGCTTGACAATGCAAGCCCGATGCAGATTGTGGGAATGTATGTCCAGCACCTTCTTGCAGCGCCAGCCCAACTACCTCAGAATATCAAAGGACAATGAACCGTTCAGTCTTCAAGCAAGGATTCATGGAATCTCCTGCGTCAGCCACTGGATGCTAGCAGACTTTGGTTTCTGCTCCCACTTGTTACAATTATGTTGGACCAGCCAATGGCAGATTTTTCAGCACACCTTGGTGCAGAAAATGAAAGATATCCACCAGCTGAACCCCCCGGGTCACCAGCTGTTGCTTTGACATTCATCCAGAGTCAGACGCCTCAAGGATTGAAGAAGCAGGGCACATGAACCCTGCAGACAATCCTCGGGCTGCTCTCTTCGCATTCAACAAGCTCTTTGATGAGACTTGGAGGGATGAAAAGTGGCTTTCATATGCTTTCCGAATTTGAGAATCTGCATCGGTTTCGAATAGATTTTGACTGGAAACGTGTTTCCGTTTGGGCACAGTGGCACATGAACAGACAGGCTTGAGATTGGTGAAAGTCACATTGAGCAAAAGTTTGCATACACGACGTCAATTTGCCCTGTCACACAGAGCAGTCTACGGTATACATTCTCAGAGTCTATGTAGAGAAACTGAATGGTAAACGGTAGTGTGGGTGATGTTAATGTCAGGGTGGGCTTTGATGCTGCACATCATGTGTTGGGGTCGGCTCTGGTGCGGGTTTGGTGTCAACTTCTAAGATGCTCTATTTGCATCTATTTGCTGTGATGTAATCATAGCAAAATGATATGTAATGCCCAAAGAAATCTCTTCAACGTAATGTACAAGCAGGACAGGTTGCTTGTAGCAGGTGCAGGTTGCACCAAGACCCAAAAACTCCTCAGAATTAAACACAGAACGCTCATAGCGACAACACAACCCTTTTCCACCTCATTCTCAGCAGAATTGGCAGAGCAACAGGTGCAAACAAAATCGCTAGGCTTCGAATTCACAGCCAACCCCACTGAGGATTTGGATCTAACGGAGTCATCGTCGCACAATGGCATCTTTCAAACCAAGGATGAGGATTTCATGCCATCCCAAAGGATTGGCAGGCACGTCAGGTGTCCTTTTTGTTAGTGTGTGGATGTTTATGTGCTTTGCGCAGTTTTCTGCAAGTGGATGCAATCTCGTTTGAATATGTTTGAATCAGTTCTGATTCTGGCCAAATCGTTAGTTGAAGCATGTCACGATGTAGCTTCGCAAATCTTCGCTAGAAAAAGAGCATATTTATTTTGCTTCCCGTGCCAAAGATGGGACGCCAGGCAAGATCCCGGTACATGGCGGATAACGACGTTGCTGCTGGGGCTCTTTTTCACTCTAGTTCTTCTCATTGCTGTGGGTAGCATTGTCTGGCGAGGTGTCTTGACATGAAGGATTATTATGCAGTTTGTTGATGTGAAGAAAGATGAAGAAAGACTACTTCACCTGGCATCAAAAAGCACGTGGCAATTTTACTTTCTTGCTGCCAATCTCAGGGGTCCGATATTTTTCATTACGAAAGTTAAGTGTCCTGCACACCAAGACCAAGGTTTCGTTTTGGGACAACTCGACGTTGAGTGTGTAGACAGCAGAGAGCTTGAGCTGCAGGCTTGTTCCCATCTTTAGGTGGTTTTGCATCAGGGTGATGGTTTGTGAGTTTCTGCTTTTGTCAATCAAATCAAAGCATTGCAGCATCAGTTGACACATGTTGACACAACTTGAAACGTAATAAAGTGATAAACATGTTCACTGTCTGCCAACTTGGATCACGATGATTACGATCACATATTACCACGTAAGAGTAACTGTAAGATCTGTAAGACCCCACCTGGCCGACTGCCAACGCCAAGGAGCTGACAGATATGCTGACACATGCCGAATCCGATGCATTTTAAATTGTACATTTGATCGCGAAACAATAGGATTATTGATTTTTGATGATTTTTGTGCAAAGCCTGCCCCTGTTACCCTGGCTGGGGAAGGGCCACTTGAGCAGGGAGACTAGCATTTGGCCTGCAAACGTAGTCCAAAGATGCCATCCTTTACCTGTTGACATTATGAATTGCAAGAAGTGTTCGCTGATTTGCCCGTTTACTACTGCACAAGATCATTTCTCAGAACAGTTGTGGTGTTGTATCTTTTTTCTGCTATTATATACCCATACCAATATCGCTATTGTCAGGCAGCTTTGGTTGTCGTTGTTAAGCAGCGGCTCAAACAGAGTCCTGACATATGCGAAGCATTACGTCAGGAAAAGGTGAGTTCTGTTCTTGGTTGGTCACGTCCCAAAGTCTAAGGGGCAAGAGCAACTTGAAATATTTGTACATTCATAGTACTGTACACATATATATATATATTATATTATATATATATATATTATATATTATATATATTATATTATATATATATATATTATAGAAGAATAAGCAAATCACTGCATTCCACGGCGCCTAAGACTCTGACAGCAAAGTCTCTCAGACAGGGACGTTTACTTGTTACGTATGTACTGTCATGATGACGAGCTGTTAATCAGAAGAGCTATTCATACATTCTCTTGGTAAACTTCCCTTCAGAATCTCTGCCTGCCAGCCCACCAATCTCATTTTTCTTTAGAATTATTTTATGAAGTCTTAGCAGTCTTAGGAATACCTTAGGGTGAACGGCTCAACGAGTTTGGCAGACTTTTGCCGGAGACCTCTGATAATTTCTCAGTCGTCAGCCTTGAACTTAGCAGTTCTACCAGTTCTACCATCCTCCTGTGCCAGGTCGGATATGCCAATGCATGAGTTGTACGCTCCTGGGGAAGCGACATCACTTGTCTGCAGCTTACATGGAAAACCCTTGGAGCATTTGGAGCTTTCCATGACTTTGGTTGCTCTGAAGACTATGTCTTCTCCAGCATTGCAGACGCAGCACTCTAATGAAACTTCAGCTGCTAAGATACAGGTGTGACTGAAAATAGGCCAATTGCATGTGACACATGAGAGCATGTGATTATCAGAAAAGAGCATGGTTGAGGATCATTCATATTGTCATTTTGAATAATCATGAATAATCATGAATATATCATGAATAATCTATACATTGTTTGGATTTGTTTGGTATATACGGTATAACATGTTCCCGGTTCCCATTAATGTTCCAACAATGGGGGTATCCCATTGTTGGACCAGAAAATTAAGTGACGAGTCGCAAGGCGCCAGAGCTAGCATTAAGGCAGCTCGTGTCGCAGAGGCATCGGCATTTTTTCCACATGTTGGGACCAGGAAAGGCAAGGATCTCTATACCAAATATGTGTATATTCCACTTAAAGAATATGACAACATGTGAGCACATACTTTTAAACTGCTGTTCAGGTCTATTTTTGAGAGCTTAGGAACCATTGAGAAACTGGCCAGAGTTTCACTTTATGAATTCTAATCCATCATGCCTCCCATTGTGGGAGACTCGGATTTGGGATGCTTGATGCCGTTAGAGTTGTAGCGAGATGGACAAACCATATCCTCCACCATGCTCTTGGAAAAACTTGACGTGAGCAGATATCCCCTGACCAAAAGGGAACCCCTTCGAATGATAACTCCACACTCCATATGCATCAAGCCCAGACAATGTTCCCCCCACATTGATTCAGGAAGTCCGGACAATGGCGAGAGTGGATGCCGCGAACTTGGCAAATTACAGATATTACAGTTCGACATCTAGATCAGCCTGGACGGGCCCTGTGTGAGATTTGTGAGCGATTCTCATCTTCGTGCAGCAAGGACCGGAGCGAATGTGAGTGCTGGAAATACTTCCATGTCCAGAAACGACAGCGAAGCTTGGAATGTTTTGCCCTCAGTTTGGAACTGACAGCCATGGCTCGCTGATTGTTGTCAGATGAACAAACATTCATATATAAAGATACATTACTGTATACATACTAGGGCCCGGTTATGCCTTCTTTGTAAACGATAAGGTACTCGACACTCCAATCATCTTCAACCATCTTCACTCAGGCTTCTGTGGCTTACACTCGCCAGCTTCAAGAGGATCAAGTGCTTGCCACCACAGAGGCCAGTGTCAGAGCTTCGCGTTGCAGAATGTTTCGGAAGACCAACAGTACTAGTGGCGTTCACATCTTTCACACAAACGCTCGATTGTCCAAGATGTATGGCGTACAAACCTCCGATGCTAGAGGGATGCGTTTTTGGATGTTCTTTCGTTTTCAAAGATTTGGATTGGAGTCTCTGCAATTTGGACAAATTCGTGTCATTTCGCGTCTCCTCGTGATTGGCCAAGAAGAAGGCAACATGCAAATGTTACTTTATGTGTCTTTCAAATGTGCTTTATTGGATCAAAAAAAATAACTGAATCTGGTCCGAGTTACATATTTCATCATATTTCTACATTCCATATCATTCCATTAGATCCCGACAGTGCGGCTTTTTGAGTTGCCTTCAATTTCACTTTGCTGAGCTGAACTTTCCGTTGATTTCACCGTTGATTTCGGTGTTGGCAGTTTTCCCTTCCTGCGATCAACCCATTGGCCATGCGAGCTCCACAGTCATCTCCTCGGATGATTTACCGACGCAGACAAGGTCGAAGCATGGAAAGCCTGTCATCAGGAAATGTGAGATGACGTTAGATCATGTTATGATCATGTTATGATCATGTTAGACGTGTTAAAAATAAGTTTATGCATTACAGATGACAACCAAGGCAATGTATGGCAGGCACTTATTGCCTGTCCCTCAGTCTCCACTTGGCGGGACAGAATTTTCTCTTCAAAATGCTCGCAGCAGCGATAGCTGGCATAGCTGGTCCATGCAACTCCAGCACGAGTGCACCTAGCGCACTGATCTTCCCTGGTCTACAAATTCGACAAAGTCCAAGTCAGAGTGTCTGAAGACTTGTGCAATTTGTGCATACGCCGCTGGAATTTACTGGATGCATTTTGCTTCTTGCCGCTGCCAGCCCTGCATTTCATTCAAGCTGCAGTGTGTGCCTGGTTCTTTACACACTCTCAAATAAAGTGACATGTCCAAAATCCGAAGCGTTTGTTTTTCCATTCCTTGTGGTGCTACCACGCAGTGTCCCAGTCATCCTGCAAGGTGATGCTCGGGCCGCATCATCAGCTGGAACGGGCTTATGTCCAGCAGGGTCAGCTAATTGGGGCCGTGGGGGGTCGGCATTTCGTTTTCCACCCTGGTGACCCGGGCCTAATCGGGTCGAATTCTTAGATAGGGATGATAGGGTGCAGAACTTGAAACCCAACTTGAAGTTGGCGGTGTTACAGCTTGGAGATCGTTTGCGGCCTTTCATGTTTGGACTCCTCTCTTCCTGCGAGTACTCATTTGAATTCAGACTGACACACTCCCAGTTTTTGCCCAAGGCCATGTCCGCATGCTTTATGATGGTCATGCTGGCCAGGAAATACTGTCCCCCTGGCTCCCCCATTCCGGAAGAGGAGCGCCATGATTTTGTAGGAAGCAAGGTGTGAAGACAATCATGGCATCTCGTGGTATCATGATAGTCATTGTGGAAAAAACATGGAAAAAGACTTCTTGCTAGCACTAGTAGCAGCAGCATGTTTTTGGTATTTTACAGACAACAAAGAAACTGGACTGTGTACGACACAGTTCGGATCGGTGTTTTTGTGCTGCTTGGATCTGCTTGGTAGGTTTTTCCATGATTTTCCATGTTTTTCCACGCTGACAAGGCACCAGAAGGAGTCTTCGTGGACGGTTCTGGTAGTGTACGAGGTGTGCAGTGTCGAGCTCAGGGGAGATCGGGACCGAGAGCCAAGGAAGCAGACCATAGACCGACTCGAAGGAGGTGGGAGGCTCGGAGGCGACCTTCGCCGAAGCACTTGGCTCAAGCAGAAGGACTCCACTTTCAGGTGGCCCAGGTGTGCGAAAAACATACCGCATGGAGAGAGGACTCTTTGATTATTCCAGTGAGATGCCAGGTACACACCAGTGATTTGGACATAGCCCGATAGCACCAGAGAATTGACAGCCATGGCGAACATTAATTGGCCTGGCCTGCTCGCTTGGAGCAACTTGACCTTTGCTGACTGTTCAAGAGTACCCACACTTGCACCCTGTTTAGCTAAGATGTAGAACAAAGCATGGTACTCGTCGTATGTAAGGATAAATGGTATATAAATGGTTGACACTGTCGAAGTATGTGGTGTGCTTGAATTTGGCATGTTCACATTGACATACTTGTTTGGGCAGTTTTCCCATATGGGTTATTACATCTCCAATCCCCCAGGAATGTTCTTGTGCCATCTTGTGGTGACCCAAAACTAGACCAAGGTACAAAGTATCACGATGGCACAGCACCATCACAATTCAAGCAGATGAGCGAAGAGGATAGAAGGCAAGCAGTTTTTGCGGAATGAATAGTTTAATGAATAGCCTGTCAGGAAGAAAAGATGATGTGTACAAACGGGTCAAAAATCTTGGAGCGCTTGATTAGTCTTGACACTGCCTGCAAGCAGGTTCTTGGAAAAGGCACTCGAAGAGGCTTTCGGACAGATAGAGGTTGGGCACAACGAGAAAAATCTCCGTAGACCAAGGTTTTGCTGATCCCTCTGAAATATTGTGAAATCTAGCGAAATTGTGTAAGTGTTTCATTCACAACATTTGAATACTTTGGATATGCACTGAAGACGTTCCGGTCAGGATCCAAACCAGGTAATGCAAGAGGTGCGCCGTTGAGCTTTATGGTGGGCCTCCACGTAGGACCCATGATGAAATTGTTCACCACCAGACGGAAATGCATAACAGGATTGTGGTTCTCAGACAATCACTCACTGTTTGCAAATGGACATTGCCAATATGCCACAATGCAGTATTTTCATTATTTTCATATCAACCAATGCGAAATTCTTTGCAGCCACCAAAAAAGTCTATTTGGAAGATCTCCCCATGCTTCTCACGCGAAGTGATTGTGAAAGAAAAATCAGTATCATCAGTATCAACATGTATCAAGCCATCCAGGCACAGTTGGCCCGGAAACATCAGCATAAACGATCTGATTTCCGTGTGACTGTTGCAGGCTGCAGAGCAGCTGCGTTCAGAGTGTCGTAGCGAGGAGAGTGTATCCACTGCCTTGGAGGCAGATGTCCTGCGGCATCCTGCGGCCATGGAGATGTAAGATGAGTTATGACACTTATGAGTTCATCCCCCTGACTTTATGGCATCAAAACTCTGGACATCTCTGGACCATATTCATATTAATCATATTATAGTATCATATTAGTTACATGATTCACATATATATATATATATATTCACATGATGTTGGGATTGGGAGCTTGAATGCAAATTTACATGCCGTAAACTGTTGAGGTCATAGATCGTTGCTGTGACGACCCAGATTGCGCACGCAATGCTGAGAAGTTCCTTGGTTGTTGGCGTAGTGGAAGTGGTTCCTCGTTTTTTTCACAGCAAGAAAGTCGGCACAGTAAATCCCAGTAAGCTGAGGCACTGATTTCGTTTTCCTGCTCCATTTTTTCCTGGTTTTCCTGTTTATCCCTGTTTCGTGTTTGATCATGTCATGGAAACGAAGCGTAGTCTACAGTCGAGTCGCTGACTGAGACGACTGAGCCTCCCAAAAAAGATCGAGAGTCTGGAAGAAGTTCTGGATGTGTAATTTTCTAGTTTCAACTTAGCGATCCAAGTCTGATCTGTCTGAAGGTTAGATGTTCTGCAAGCGCTGCTGGACCTGCTCCCAGCCTATTCGCCCGCAACTGAGATGCGGATCCAAAGATACGAGAAATACGAGAAATCTTTGGCAATCCACTCAATCCACGTGATGGATCCACAACGGTGACCAACAAATATCAACAAATCCAGCGTCAGGGGCGCAGTCAGAAACAGGACTGTCCAAAGTGGTGCTACGGGCCCGGCCTTGTGGGCCTTGTGGGCTTTGTGGGCTTTGTGCGCGGGCCCGTGTGGTGAAAGATTCATTGCCATTCTGAGTTGCCAGTCAGTCAATGTGTGATTCGGTCAGGACTTTCGAGATTCTGGCCCTGCTGTTTTCAAACAATCCAAATATCCAGGCCAGGAATCCAAGTGATTTCCCTGCAAGAGTTGTTTTATGTTGTGTTCTCAAAGTGGAAGGTGCCACAGTTACATGGTTTGATGTCATACTGTTGCTGCATATACAGATCCTCACTATCAGGGATTGTGCGTGGTGGTAGTTGCAGTATGTTGCAGTGACAGTACATCTTCCTACACTGATGAACCATTCGCTGAGCTAGCGCTCGTCGATGCTGCAGGCTGCTGGCATGAAGCGTGGATCTTTGAACATTTTTTTGCAGATTGCTGAGGTGCTAGCAACAGTTTGTTACTCTTTTCTCATTGACAGCGATGCACAGTTTCGAAATTTCACTGAAATGTTCTAAATTGTCAAGGAAATAGAATAATCAACACGTATTGATTGTCCGCCATGTTTGATTTCTCATATATGATCATGTATGTACATTGCATGTAAATTGTATGTATATTGTATGTACATGTATGTACTATGTTCAATTTGTTTGCTCTTTTCCAGCAACTGGGCGATATCACTTGATGCAGGAGAGCAGCGTAGGCTCCGATGACCGATCCAAGAGCTTTCGTGCCCTCGTGGCGCTTGTGAGGAACGTCCAGGATCGTCAATCTTTGCAGACGAATGGTGTCGAGGTGTTTCTGGTAGAGAATTCATGAGAATTCATGAGAAACAGCAAGCAAAACGTTGTGACAACACTCTTTGGGTTCTCAGTTTGACACAGGAGTTCGAGAAATTTATGCTTGAACAAGAAGCTGCTCGTCAACTTTTGCTCGCCTGTCTGAGTCCAGAGGAGTCTTTGCCGCTGCCAATTTCCCTGCACGGTGTAAAGAGCCTTTGGTTTGACTAAATGGGTATGGATCAATACCTACTGATACCATTTTTAGTGGGTTATTCACATCCATTTACCAGCTATTTTGGGGTTCACCAGGGGGATAGGGTTTTGACCCATCCCCAAATGTCAAAAAATGTCAAAAAGTGCAAAAAAGTCACGACATACCAAGCTTTTCCTCTTGGAGTCTCTGTGAATCTGTTGGATGCTTGTGACTGCGACTGCTGGTGTATCCACCGTGAAGGAGCTGCCAGGCACAAGAGAGAAGGCGCACTGAGCTGATCAACAAGATGTTTGATGATTCAATGATGATTCAATGATAATGATGGCTCCTGGACTTTGGGCAATGGATGAATTCGCGTAATTCGAGAAGAAACATCTCAAGCATAGCTTCCATTTGAGGCAACTTCCTTTGTTCGCTCCCTCTCCGAAAGCGGCAGCTTGCAAGAGGAGGAGACCTACATCATTTGTGCAGTTGATCGCTGTGTGTCTGTGTGGGTGGGTGTGTATGTCTTGGTTTTTATGTTTTGCAGACAATTGAGACATAGAATGGCTGATTCATCCCGGCCATTCAAGACCAAAGTCTGTAGATGATGTATAAAGCAGTGTTACGATGTCATGAAACCATGATGAAAAAACAATCTCTGGTCATCTCTGGTCACTGTTTGATGCCAGAATGTTGAGCCATTGGTTGCCGCTATCTCCAAGCTCTTCGGCCATTTGGAGGACCGATTTGGAGGATTTGGAGGGTTTGGTACACAAATATTATGTGATGGAGAAATATGGAGAATATATTATGATATGATATGACAAAATATGACACAATGCGATATCATATGATGTATGGACAGCATTGGACAGCTCCATCCTTTCATGGCATTCCCTTTTCTTCGTTTTCAGCAGAGCCTAAAATACAGTTCTTCCCGCGGCAGATGGCACTTGATTTTCTTTGCATTGACATAACATGCAGCATGGAATGCTGTGCCAACGGTTGGACAAGGACACTGGTATCCAGTACAAGGACTGATCTCGACTGATCATTTCTTGTTTGTGGATTGATCATGTTGAACTGCCACACTTCAAGTGCTGAATGATTGGCTGCTAAATGCGTTTTATTGTACAAAAAGAACACGACATGATGCCACGCCACACTTCAATCAAGACTATGAAAGCTTGTACTGGTGGCGAGGGTAGCGACTGTTTCAGGGTCGAGCTGCAACAAAAGGAGACCCTGAGCTCGTGTGCCTTGCAGCTCGCCACAAGCTTTAAGGTTCGCCAATCCATAGCCACGGTTCAAAAGCGTAGGCAAACTATAATGTATAAATTACGGATTTTATATGATTTTATGATTACTGTATATGTTTACATATGTTTACCTAATTGCAATTATTGACATATGTTTAAATCATTCATATAGAATATGTGAGCAATCTCCGCAGTCAAAGCCTTGTAGCGGAGCTTTGGACTCATTAGTTGCCTTGTGCCTATGTGGAACGGTTTAGCAGGCGCAGTGCGGCGGGTTGCAGGCAGCAGCAGGACTCTCAGAACTCCAAGTTGGATTCCATTGAAGGTTGCTGAAGGTTAATGATTTGTATCATGAGTGTGCACCCTGCGCAAAGTGTGTTGACAAGTGGTGTAATTATTTTCAAGTATTCGCATTGAATCTAATATACTAATATACTCTTTTGAAATCCTTGGATGTTACATTTGATGCCGATTGTGACTGTAGCATGTTTCCGGTTTGGTATCCTTACCTCTTTTGCCAGCGCGCGGGTACAAAGAAGGTATGCACAGTAGCATACAGCCCTGACTTGCAAGATTGAACGCAAGGTTGGCATGAATCCTTATAAATCGTAGTCTTGTACCTTTCAATTGAAAATTCGGAAAGCAGTTTGAAAACGACTCTCATAAAGTTTTGTTTGGATTTGTCTGGTCTTGAGGTGGAAGGGCGGATTGCAGAGCTGCAAGCATCCAAGGATCCAGAGGCTCTTTGTTGAAGCTTACACTGGCTTGAAAGATCTTGAAAGAGCAAGGCAAACACAGAGAACGGAAATCATCCGAGTCTTGGCTCACAATGATCCCCAAAGACTTAGATGATCTAGATGCAAATGTCAGATGAAGCGCTATCAAGGCTGAATGCAGAGAGAAGCACATAATAAAGATATGTAAACCTGGACCTTCCAAAAGCCTTACTTTGAAGGTCCGTTAGCTTAAGGCCATGGCATGGCAAGACAAGTTGCTTGAGGCCCTCATAAGTTTTTACAAGGTCAGTTGGTAACCTTCCAAAATGCA
>Ga0126342_10003374_pt1 | contig 26334 bp, 12 predicted proteins | sample Cyp1metagenome_FD_92528 | JGI IMG/M metagenome (GOLD analysis project Ga0126342, IMG submission 92528) | Coral microbial communities from Lord Howe Island, Old Settlement Bay, Australia - Cyphastrea 1 metagenome | ecosystem: Host-associated > Invertebrates > Cnidaria > Coral ...
GTGAGGCCCCCAAGATAGCTAAGTTGGTTTATAACTCCAATAACTATGGTTTATGGTACTTATAACTATAGTTACTGGGGCTTATAAACCAACTTATAACTGGGGGGCCTCACATTGTACCAATTTGAATATTTACCATCCAATAATGATAGCTTACCAATACTCAAATTGGTAGGTCATGGTCATTTGAATATTTACCAAGAATGATGGAGTTACCAATGATCTGGTTGGTGGTTGACCTACCCCTCTGAAAAATGATGGAGTTCGTCAGTTGGGATGATGACATTCCCAATATATGGAAAAACAAAAAAGTCATGTTCCAAACATTTCCGAACCATCCAATAATGATAGCTTACCAGGGTTACCAACCGATTCATCATCATTTCGTATCATTTCATGTAGTTTAACATACCCTCTGGTAAATAAACATAGACCCTGAAAATAACCAATGTTTAATGGAAACTAATCTTCCAAGTCCTATTTGCCAGGGTCTATGTTAATTTACCATAGGGTATCCTTCAGAAGATCTAAAACAAATCCACCGAGTCGATGTCTGCCAAAGGCAACGATGCTAGCACCGCGCTCTCCTGGCCCACAGATGTTGCCACTTCAATGGCCGCAGCAGCCTGGGGCTGATGAGATAACCTTAATGATTACAGGGCTGATGGATGGTACTGGCTTGAAATATGTTGAAATATGGCATGAAATACCAACAAAGGTACTGGCTGACTGCTTGAAATATGCTGAAATATGTTGGAATCCTCTGAACACTGCGAGTCCTGCCTGCTGATTGGCCTGCTGATTGCGTTTCGGAGCTTCAGAGCGAGCCCTGCCACATCCGGTGTCATCAGTCACATGGCTTGGAGGAAAATCGCCCCAGTTCGATGCTTTCCCCAGCTGTAAACCTCCATTTAGTTCGGGGATTTCCCAGATGGCCATGTTTCCATTACTGCAGAGTATTTGTATTTTGACATCTTGGGAAACTCTCTAGTCACCAGTCAGTGTCAGCTGGAAAGCAGTTCTGAGTCCCCAATTTGTATCGAGGACGAAAGCTACGCAGCTACTGGCTAGTTCGCAGACAAAACAAAGAGCGACAACTCACAATGAAGCGATTTTCAACTCCATTTCAGTACATCACAATCATGGTATATATATATATATCCAATTATCTAAATATATATTTAGAAGTTTAATTAATTACTTTTTTCGATATTCACAATCATGAATCATCATCAATCAAAAGCAAACAATCCGATTTTTGATATTCACTGGAATATGTAACTCATCAATCAAGAGTTTAATTCCAGTCTTTGATATTCACTGATTTTTTTTTGTAACCAATCATTGTAACTAATCATTAATCATTGGACTAAGATTTAATTACAATTATGTAACCTAATGATTAGTTACTATTATTCACCGGTACACCTTTAATTCCAATGCAACTCAACGTCGAAGGTATTCGCCTGTTGGAGGCTGCTCCAGCATTGAGCCTGGGACAGCCGGGACAGCGCCAGGGGCGTTTCAAGAGAGTGACTGGGGACCCAAGACCAACAATTACATATATAATGTATATAATATGTATATACAAATGTATATAAATGATTATGTGTATATATATATGTTATATAATACACATATGTTTTGAATTGTTATGGTTTAAGCAACACATATTTCAATTCTTCTCAATTTATATAACCAAAAAAAACGGATTTAGCCCAGGGAAAGTGGACGTTTTTTCATTGACGCAGCTCTTCCAATGGCCACGGCCGACTGCCAGGGCCGTCCATATTTGTCCCAGTTGCTGAGCTGCTGTTCGACCACTTGAAGCCTGGCACCAAGGGCAACTGTGGGAACGGTAAATTGATACGAATGATAAGATATCCCTTTTTTACATACCACAAGATACCCTTGCTTTCATTTATACAGAACTCAGTTTTTGTGTTTTTCCGACTGTCTATATATAGATCTATACAATATATATATATATCATAGATTTATAGAGTATATATATATAACTATATATATAATTATATATATATAACATATTGCTCCAGGATTTTCCAGGTCATCGCTCCATTCTCAAAGTGACTTTGCACCCGGAACGGATCCTGCCTTGTTTTCCGGCAACGGCGGCAAGGACGCCGACTTGGTGACGGCCCCGGAAGCAGCGGCAGGACCTTTAAAACGGGGACGGTGATCATCGGACGTGACGCATGATGTGAAGTGGCGAAGTTGGCAGAATGACTGTCAAAGAATGGGAGAATATGGGATAATTCATGTTTAATCATGGGATATATCAAATAATGGAATAACATGGAATAACTATTCAATGATGATTGTCATGATTATATAAAAACTATAAACTAATTGATGATTTGGTGATGTGGGACCATGCTAATGACTATGAAACAATGGGAGAATGGTTGATGAAATTGTCATGAGTCATCAGTCATGAGTGATAATTCTAGGGGGCCAAGTAGTGACTATCAAATAATTCGGTGGTTGATAAATGACTAATTGCAAATGACGGTCAAATGACTTTTACTTGCCATGATTCTTGTATTGGGAAAATCTTAACCTTTGACTTTTTTTGGGGCCAAACAAGTTTCTATATGTCACTCTAGAGACTGTTGGTTGATGATTACGCTAATTAATGGCATGCAACCAACGTTTATGGGGGAGATTAAGCCACAAGTAACTTCAAATAATTACAATACATTACAATTCTCAAAGATCCCCAAAAAGTGTAAATTGATGGGTTTGTATTCCCTATTGAATAACCGAATAACACCACACATATTCGCAATATTGGCAGTCTCAACCTCCCTGAAACAATTATCATCATCCCGAACTGGTTGAACAAAAAAAATGTTTGACACCACCAGCCAGTGAATAATCAGTATGTGCAAATTCCATCCAACTGTTACTATTCACAAAGCTGCAAAAAATGATACCTGATACCTTGTGGTAATTTAACTCAGCTATGGAAAATCACCATTTCTAGTAGGTAAATCATCATTAAATGGGCCATAGTTTTCATAGCTACAGTAACTACATCTAAATATACACATTTTTAAATATACGAACTCATATGACCTCCGGGGCCTTGTGGTCCGGCCCGGCCTCATATTAAAATGTCGTTACCATATGTTAAATCAGAGGGTATGCAATTTCTAGCACCATGAATGGATATGGGGTATGTTAACATATCCATGGCCTATTGGCCCATAATCCCAATGAAACTATCCATGGCTCAGGTAGTGGGATCGCCGTCCAGTTGGGGCTGCCAGATTGCGGGGATCTCCAATCTGGACAGGATTTTCTGGACAGAAATTCACATCTGGAACTGCCATCTAAAATTGGTTTGATTAAGAAAACATCAGGAAATTAAATCATATTAAATCTAAAATTGGTTTCATGACTTGATTCAAGGGACATCTCTAAAGTTTTACAGCAAACCCTGGGTTTTTTTCCACCCAACTATGGGGTCAAAATCCAACCATCCGCCGGGTCAAAATGGCCTGAGCCGCTGCGGGTCCCTCTGCCACGGCCTTTGCCTATGGAGGACAAAGGGGACGATCCAACAACTGGTGATTCTCAGTTGGACAAATCCTATACGAATGACAGGAACAACCCCAGGAACAACAGCCCACAAAAAACGGGGGAATCACTGAATTTCTTGAAGTGTGGATATTGTGAATGTGTTGTTGTTTTTTTTTCTGAAAATGGGATTCCACCTATTGACATCATCCCTATCTCGGTCTGAAGATAGGGATGGTGAATCAGCATTGTTCACCGTGAAACAAAAAACTCATGGTCATCCCGCTCATCTTATTTTTCAGACAATTTCAGACACACCAACATACCCTCTGGTAATTCGTTACATAGCTATTGAAAATGGCCATAGAAATAGTGGATTTAGCCATTAAACATGGTGATTTTCCATAGTTTTTTGTTAACGTTTACCAGAGGGTAACTTTGAAACAGTTAGATGCTTGGTGAAGTATATCCTCTGGTGAACTAACATAGCAATGGAAAATCACCATTTTTAATGGGAAAATCCACTATAAATGGCCATTTTCCATTGCTATGTTAGTTCACCAGAGGGTATCCCCAGTTAAAAAAAAAACACACATGATATGCCCATTCGCCTGGGCCAGCGGAGACTGCAGCCGATTTGCCTCCTGTCCACAGATACGTACAGATGTGTTACAGATATGTCAGATATGTAGTATACTAAGTATAAATACCTGTATGATTATGTATAATTATACATATGTATATACATATGTATACATGTCTAAGTCATTGACCTATTTGAGTTACCGTGTTACCTCTGTGTTTCAGCCATCAGCCGTAGTAGACTGGAAACCAAAGATTTGAACCAACTGGTGACATCTACGAAATGAAAAAAAACAGCTTGAGCCACAATCCAAGATGGCAATGGACAATCCACAATTAGATGATTTTTCCCAGCGAGAAAGCTTCATTTCTATATAGGCTATAGAGCTATAGTTTTTTTTTCATATTTTCCAATGATATCTTTCTAATGCTGTGCCCATTTTCCCATTGTTTATAGATGATTTCCCAGCTAGCCATGTTTCATGACACTGGAGGGTACCCCTGCATCAGTCCTCTGCCTTCATTGGCACTTGGATCAGCCTTGGGCCTCGTGCTGACTCCATCGCATCATGGGAGTCTCTAAACGTAAGGGGCCGTAACGGGTGTATATACATGCGTATATATATATAGATAATCCTTACATCATTCATGATTCAATTTTTTCATCCTCAAATATCCGTTGGAGTCCCCCTTTTTGTTCCCCCTTTTTTTAATGGATGATGGATGTTTTGTTGGGAAGATCGTCCTATGGCTGGTCGACTTTCCAGGCTCCCCCCACGCAAGTTGTCTGGACTCGGGTCGCTTGCTGCTCAATGGGACACCTCACTGTGCCGGCCCAGGTCATCGCGGGTCATCGTCATAGTGGCGAGCCGCAATAGACCGGTCATGGTTAGATATGCTGAATATCATAGTCACAATCAAAAAGATAGAACAGTAACAGTAAATTATCATTAATTCTCATTATTTTCGATGATTTTTGGATGAATTTACCAACTTCTATTTTTTTTGAGGGTAACTATCATAGATTCATTTTGGGTGCGAAACTGGGCTGGGAAAGCGCCCTCCCAGTTAAGGCCGTGACCCTGATGAACTGCAGTGAGTAACTGTTCATGTTCATTTACAATCATTGAATACACAGGTATATAAAGGTATGGATATTCTTTAGGTGGTTCTTATTCATGGGATTTTCACATGAGGTAAATGTTGGTAGAAGTCGGTAGAAGTCGGTAGATGTTGGGCGTCCCTGACATGGCTTCGCCGCCGCTCCACACTCTTGGGTGGCCTGCGTTTCACCAAATCCCCGAATTAGTTCGACTGCATGACAGCATCCCAACAGCAGGCTGTATCTGGCCAAAAAATACTTCTGATCCCCAAAGAACAACTAGCAAAAAATCACTGACTCACCCAAAAAAAGCCGTAGGACAAGTAGCTTTGTCCAAGAGGTGCATCATGTTCTCCATTCTCCAATGGCCATTTGGAGGGTTGATCACGGTTGATAATCATTTTCAGACAAACCCATATCATATGGTTGGTTTCTATATCCCATTTCGTCCCACATCCCCATTTTTACCCCAAATCCACATCTTCATTGCTTTGGATCCATGGTTTTGTTTGGTACAGTACCTATGAATTATGGAACAAGAAATCTTGTAACTCCTGACATGTCTTACTGGTGCTTAGTTCGCAGGGAATTTTCGGGAATGATCCATACTCACTATATCTCACTATCAATAATAATCCCAGCAACCCCCAGCAACCCATCCATTCCCTACGTAAAACGCACCAGTGAGGTCTGACAAGAAAGATCTTGACAATCATTACTCGGAGGACCATCCCACTTTTTCGTGGTTCCTAACCCTGGTGAACGTAAGTCCCCAAGTCCCACCGGCTTAGTCCATTGATTGGTGGCTTATAACTTATAACACCTTATAACATCTTATAAACCACTAACCATATCTAACCATTGAACACCCTTTTTTTCGTATAACATCTTATTATCCCCCAAAAATCTTACTAACCTAACCTATCTAACCTGATTAGTATGACTTAAGTGGGTTAATAGTAAAATAAGTGGAATACTAACCTTACTGACCTTACCTCATAGTGGGATGATCCAACTCCGCCTCGACCTGTTGGACCTGGACTTGCGGTGCCTTGCCAAGTCCTGATTTGAAAAATCCATGGCCACAAATGAATATATATATGGGGATATATATGTTTACATATGTATATATATATATTGGATATATATATAATATATATATATATATATGGATATATATATATATATATGGATATATATATATATATGGATATATATATATAATATGGGATTCATATTGGATCATCAATGGATTCTTGGATCATGTAGGCTGAATGTCTCCAACTTGGAAGATCTGAAAAACACAAAAAACGGAATCTCAGCGTCCTCCAGGCGAAGCCTGCGCAACGAAAAAAGTGCATCATCGACATCACAACATCCCTAGAAATCTCCTAGAAATATCTAATTATATAGTAGAATTACATTATATTACATTATATATATTAGAATCCATGTAATAGAATGTACTAATAATATCCTAGAAATCTAATATATTACATTATATTACAGTATACAAGATATAGATTGATATAGTATGATATAGTAGAATTCGCCCCCCTTTCTACAACCACGATTTGTTCTTTGAACATCGTTGAACTGACCCCCAGTCGCGCCAAGCAGCTCTCATGGAGTTCACATCCACTGAATTGTCGAGCTAGGGAAAAAAACAATTGGCAGTAATTGGCAGTACAGTAATTAATTGAGCAATCTTTACTGGTTGGTGGTTGACCTACCCCTTCTGAAAAATATGAAAGTCAGTTGGGATGATTCTTTCCAATATATGGAAAAATAAAATTCATGTTCCAAACCACCAATCAGTTTAGATATGTCTGGATATTTTTGGGACAACTCCTCCAGTTCCAACATATCATTGAGAAAGGCCGCCTCTCGGTACGGATCCATCTGCGGAACTTCGCGTTGCGGAGGGGTCTGCCATGAATCCGGAGGATTCACCCTATGTGAAAGCAACAATCATGGGGCAAGTTCAACAGAAGAAAAAGACACATCGGGCTTTAACCCACCAAAATAAATAAGGTTGCTAATTCAGCAGCATATATATAGTTTATTATAGTTTTCCCTTCATTCCTTCACCACCATCTCAGGTTGCGAATACAAAACCGAGGCATCTCGTCGTACACGATCAAAATCTTCGACCCAAACAAATGGATACACATGGATGATCTAATTGATCTACCCTCTGGTAAACTGACATAACTATGGAAAATCACCATTTTCAATGGCTAAATCCACGAACTAAATCACCATTTTCAATAGCTATGTAACACATTACCAGAGGGTAATTTGCTAAACCAAAGAATTTTGAGAAAAAAATGTGGGTGAAGAGTTGCCTCAATGTTGATCTCAAAATATCACCTGCTTGACCAGCATGGATCGTTGGCTAACTAGGAACCACCACCGCCACCTCGACCGTTGCCAACGATGATGTCACCGTCACGGGCCTGACAGGTTTTGAATGGGGAGATATTTTGAGTGTATCAAACGATCCATGTTTTTTTGGTCTGTTTGATACCATAATATACCATCTGGTTATTTCACATAGCCATGGAAAGATCCACCATTTTTAATATATAGGTAAACGGTAAACCATCTATAAATGGGCCATCTATACCATGGCTATGTTAGTCATAACCAGAGGGTACAGGGTACCCTTTGGTAATCAAACATGGCTTGCTGGAAAATCCCACCATTTTAGAACCTGATTTTCCCAGCTATCAACGGTCCCGAGATGTCCCCAAGGCTCCAACGGTCCCGGGTTGACACCTCAGCTGTGCACCCAGCAGGAAGCCACCAACCAGGGGGGACACTGAGAATATCACCATTCTGGTCATGGGATTCCAGGAATCCATCAGCTATTTCATCCATGACCCTCTGGCCAACATCATCTGGTTGGTGGTTGACCTACCCCTCTGAAAAATATGAAAGTCAATGGGAAGGATGACATCCCATGTATTATGGAAAAATAAAAACATGTTCCAAACCACCAACCAACATAATGATTGAACATCACGACTCTTCTGTAAATCAAGTATCACTCAAAATCTGCCGTTTTTTTTCCATGGCAAACTGTTAGCTTACAAGAGGGTATATCCCAAATTTCTGCCTTGAAATACCATGAAATACCCATCTCTTTTTCCCACCCTGGGCGTGTCCCTGGGCGTTTCCCACTGGGTTCTGGCGAGCTCCTGGGGGACAACATGGGAGGCGACAGGGGCGAAGCCAGGCGATCCGAGGAATGCCCGCGCCTCCGGTCGTATGGCGCGCCGAAAAAAAAACAGGGGGATGTGGGTTTCCATAGTCAGGTACCTCAATAGCTGGATGGTTTATGATATGGAAACTCCAAAAAAAAATTGGGGAACACCCAAGTTTTTCAGGTACCAAATGCATTTTTGATGGTTGAAACATCTGGGAAAACCTAGCGACACCATGATAATCTGCTGGTGGGTTTGACTTTCTAGAACGGTCCCACATGACCACTTTTTTTGATGGCCAGTCCGAGTTGCATACGACCGCTTCTGATCTCCATTTTGATTTTAGTATATTTAGTGAAACTTGAAAATACCAGCGTTTGACGGCTTTTACTCTCTTCTCAACAACCGAGGGTCCGACATCAAGATATTTTAGAACAAACCAGGCCCAGAATAGACGGGAACATCCCTGTGGAATTTCATGGTCACTTTTTTCTTGCAACATAAGGGGTTAATATTTTGCTAAGGGGAAGGGTGCATGGCAACAACACAAAAAACATCTGCATAGACTTGGGATATCTTGGGATCCTATTTTTCTTTTACAACTTCAAAAGGTAAAATGTGCCATTTGCAGAATTTGGGCTTGAGTCTGACATAACTATTCATCTGACATAAATTCTGACATTCTATCTGGCAGATTCTCTGGCAAACAATTTAGCGCTCTATCTGGCACATATTCTGACATACTCTCTGACCTTTTATCTGGCATATTTTCTGGCATATTTCTGGCATTTATTCTGACATTCTGTCCGGCATGTATTCTCACATATTTTCTGCCATTCTTCCTGGCGTGTTCTCTGACAATATTCTGACCTTCTATCTCGCATTCTATCTGGCATACGTTCTGACAATTTCTGGCATTTTGTCTGGCAAATATTCTGACCTTCTATCTCGCATTCTATCTGGCATATGTTTTGACAATTTCTGACATTTTATCTGGCAAATATTCTGACATTCTATCCGGCACATGTTCTGACACATTTTCTGGCCCTTGTTCTGACATATATTCTGACATTCTTTCTGGCACGTTCTCTGACTCTCCACCTGGCATATATTCTGACATTCCATCTGACCTTCTACCTGGCAAATATCCTGACGTATTTTCTGACATTCTATCTAGCATGCATTCTGGCACATATTCTGTTATTCTATCTGGCACACATTCTGACATGCTATCTGCGGTTGGTGCTGCCCACTGCGATCCGAAGCTGGTGGTTGAAGTCCGGTGCCGCCCACCGTCATCCGGAGCTCGCGAAGGGGAGGCGAGAAGGATTGAGGGAACGACGAGGCGGAACAGTTCTGATAAAATCTGACGGCCCTCACCTGGCAGGTGGGGAACAAAAACCCGCTGTGAGGTGATCACCTGTTTTGGCAAGTGGCGGGGCGGGGCGTGTTAGCGTTCCTTGTAACTGGAGCACGCAGTTAGGGTGGGTCGGGTTGGGTGGGGCTGGGTGGGGCTGGAGCACGCGGTGTCGCCATGTTGTGTATAAGGGGTGGGGTGGGGTGGGGTGGGGCACGTTAAGGTTCCTTGTACAAGGAGCACTCATTCAGGGTGGGTCGGATCGGGTGCGGCAACACCCGCTTCTTGTGCCTCTGCCCGCCAGTGCGTCTTCACCAAGGGCCAACCATCAACCGTGACAACCTCTCAAGCGTGCTTCGGAAACATCCCTTGGGAATCGCGCCCGGGAGCAGCCAAGAACCCTGCTTACCGCAGGCTTCCGCCGGTGATGAAAAGAGGTGGGCACGTGCACAATGTGCAAAGGCTGCGAGCCCTAAACTCCAAGAACTCTACAGTTCTACAGCAAAAGCCTGCAGGCCCTAGATGCATGGAGTTGCACCATGCATGCATGTAATCCTTTCGCAGTTCTGGGCTGTTTACGCCATTCAATCCCAATCCCGCCTATAGGTCTGGAGAACCTTTTCCTCCTCTCCAAGCACCATCTTGTCGATCTCGTTCGTCAGCTGTTGACGAAGCACACTCAAGTAAAGCAGTGTGCCATTTTCATGTGCCATTTTCAGCCGTGTGACACCAATCAAGCACCAAGGCTGCAAGTTTCACACAAACGCCTCATTCTGCTGCATCCAGGCCTGCACCGATGCTACTAGAAGAGATGCACTGGGGCGATTGCACGGCTGGGGCCCAAAACACCAAGAAATTAGAGGTGCCATTGGGACATCAGGGACAGCAGGCCCAAGGCCATCCACAGCCACAACCTGCACAATTTGATCATAGCTCAGGCCTTCCCACACTTTCTCCACCGTGAACAGTTCAAACAGTACGCAGCCCAAGCTCCAAATACCAGCACTCTCTGTCACTTCGAACTCTAAATCCAGATCTGGATCCGCAAATTGTTCAGGCGCCCTGTACCTTGCATCCCCGTAGGGCAGACGGATTGTAATGGAAGAAAACGGATGCTTGAGTTGGACACTTTGGCCCAAATCTCCGATCTTGGCATCGTAGCAAGCATTCAGCAAAATATTTGCGCTTTTCAAGTCGCGGTGTATGATTCCGCGGTGGTGCAAAAACTCCAGGCCCCTTTCAATTTGCAGTGACAGACTTGCTTTCTTCTCAGTGGAGGCTAGGAAGCTTGGAGAAAAAATCCAGTCTGGACTGTTAGCCTTTTTGTTTGTTGCCCATGGAGTTTCATGCGTCACAGGACCCCAGGAAACTAACATAGCACCCTGCTTGCAAGTGTCAGCACATGGCACTACTTGCACATGTATAAATTCTTACCATAAAAACGTACCATGTGGACATTCATAGGCTGAGTCTGGACTGCGGATATTTTTCCATGATGGTTTCTCATGCACTACATGATCCCGAAAACTAACCAGGCACCTGATTTGATATTTTGCCAGAATAATTTTGACAAGACAAAAACAGAAGACACGGGAACCTGGATCAGCCATGATTTGGGGATCAGCTTTGACAATTTCTAAAAGGTGAATGTGTGCAATTTAAAAACTCTTGAGTTGATAGGCCGGCCATTGTGAACACATAACACAAGACGGACTGAGATGTGTTCGAGCCGGCAAATAGCTGCCTTAAAAAAACCTTGGTTAGCCAAAAAAAAACGGGAAAACATGGCAAAACGATGTTGGTTCCTGGGTGCTTCATGGTCCTTTTGGCGCCGTTTTCTGATGTCGCTACATGCCCATCTTGATTTTGACTAACCAGGGATCAACAAAAAACAGGACGGTGCTTGGTTTGTCTTAAAGAGGGTATCTGTAAATTTTGAAAACATTCATGTAGTCTAAAATCTTCGTAAATCCCTGAGTTTCAAGCCACATTCTTCTTGTTCTGAAATGCCACAATAAAGTACACATGGTTGGGTGTGCATCCTTCATCCAAATCGTCTCAAAAACAGCTACCTCCAATGCACAAAAATGAAGAGATCCAATTAATATTCCACCAGAGTTTCCTTCCGGGAGTATTGAATATGAACGGGGGAAGGGATTATGTGTGTATATACAAAATATATATAGTCCAAAATAACAGTTATAGCTACCCCATCGCAATCCCGGTGTAATCCCATTGTACAATTGATATAACCCTAAAAAATGATACATAACCCCATCATGGAATAATGGCAATACCATTACAATCCCGTTTCATGCATATACATATATAACAGCAGTCATTACAATCCCATGAAAAGCCCATTACATAATACATATATATATATATATGAACATGTAATTCTATGTATATGATACTATTATATATCATACATATAACATACATATATACATGTATATATGTGTGTTACATACATACATACACACACATATATATATATATACATATGTATAACATATAACCATTGTGTTGCCATTCTTTCATCCCATGACGACGTCCCCAAAACTCTGCAGAAATCCACGTGCCAGGCACCGTTTGGGAGACATCAAGTTGCGACAACTTCTGGCGATGAAGGCATGAAACCTGCGACAAAAGAGGGCCCACAAAGTCGCAAACATCATTCATCTCTATCTGAGAATCGTGTATGTATATGATTGTAACTATGTATATGATTGTATATGTAATATGATATGTTGCTATATAAGAGAAATTCTGAATATCTGATATCTATTTGATATTGTGATCATCATCCCAGGCCTGAAGGTTTCCAATCCCTAGGGGATACCCCTAAAAATCATCCATTTTTTTAAAAGTTTATTTTGGGATTTTCAACCAACATCCATGTTTTTTCTTGGATGTTCCATGATTCATCCGTTCTATTTTTGGATGTTCCACTATCATCAGTCTATCATCCATGTTTTCTTTCGATTTTCCATGATGAACATGGATAAACCATCTATTTTGGTGTACCCTAAACAAACAGTTTGCTATTGAAAATATAACATGGCCCAGTCGAAATACGTGATTTTCCCATGAAAAATGGTGGATCTTTCCATAGTTTTTTGTTAGTTTACCAGGCCGGGTACCCCCTTGACCATTTCAACTCCCCCCCCATGAAGAAACTTCCCCCGACCTCCGTTGCTGGAGCTCCGCGACCGGCGCGCTGGCGCGGAAGTAGCGGAGGGCCTGGCACCGTTGGAGCAACGAGGCGTCCGAAACATGGGAGAAATTGGGGGAGGTGAACAACCAACATGATGGACATTATGGATATAACCATGAATATATGGATATTCATCATATAATCATATATATATATATATATATGATTATATGATGAATATCCATATATTCATGGTTATATCCATAATGTCCATCATGTTGGTTGTTCACCTCCCCCAATTTCTCCCATGTTTCGGACGCCTCGTTGCTCCAACGGTGCCAGGCCCTCCGCTACTTCCGCGCCAGCGCGCCGGTCGCGGAGCTCCAGCAACGGAGGTCGGGGGAAGTTTCTTCATGGGGGGGGAGTTGAAATGGTCAAGGGGGTACCCGGCCTGGTAAACTAACAAAAAACTATGGAAAGATCCACCATTTTTCATGGGAAAATCACGTATTTCGACTGGGCCATGTTATATTTTCAATAGCAAACTGTTTGTTTAGGGTACACCAAAATAGATGGTTTATCCATGTTCATCATGGAAAATCGAAAGAAAACATGGATGATAGACTGATGATAGTGGAACATCCAAAAATAGAACGGATGAATCATGGAACATCCAAGAAAAAACATGGATGTTGGTTGAAAATCCCAAAATAAACTTTTAAAAAAATGGATGATTTTTAGGGGTATCCCCTAGGGATTGGAAACCTTCAGGCCTGGGATGATGATCACAATATCAAATAGATATCAGATATTCAGAATTTCTCTTATATAGCAACATATCATATTACATATACAATCATATACATAGTTACAATCATATACATACACGATTCTCAGATAGAGATGAATGATGTTTGCGACTTTGTGGGCCCTCTTTTGTCGCAGGTTTCATGCCTTCATCGCCAGAAGTTGTCGCAACTTGATGTCTCCCAAACGGTGCCTGGCACGTGGATTTCTGCAGAGTTTTGGGGACGTCGTCATGGGATGAAAGAATGGCAACACAATGGTTATATGTTATACATATGTATATATATATATATGTGTGTGTATGTATGTATGTAACACACATATATACATGTATATATGTATGTTATATGTATGATATATAATAGTATCATATACATAGAATTACATGTTCATATATATATATATATGTATTATGTAATGGGCTTTTCATGGGATTGTAATGACTGCTGTTATATATGTATATGCATGAAACGGGATTGTAATGGTATTGCCATTATTCCATGATGGGGTTATGTATCATTTTTTAGGGTTATATCAATTGTACAATGGGATTACACCGGGATTGCGATGGGGTAGCTATAACTGTTATTTTGGACTATATATATTTTGTATATACACACATAATCCCTTCCCCCGTTCATATTCAATACTCCCGGAAGGAAACTCTGGTGGAATATTAATTGGATCTCTTCATTTTTGTGCATTGGAGGTAGCTGTTTTTGAGACGATTTGGATGAAGGATGCACACCCAACCATGTGTACTTTATTGTGGCATTTCAGAACAAGAAGAATGTGGCTTGAAACTCAGGGATTTACGAAGATTTTAGACTACATGAATGTTTTCAAAATTTACAGATACCCTCTTTAAGACAAACCAAGCACCGTCCTGTTTTTTGTTGATCCCTGGTTAGTCAAAATCAAGATGGGCATGTAGCGACATCAGAAAACGGCGCCAAAAGGACCATGAAGCACCCAGGAACCAACATCGTTTTGCCATGTTTTCCCGTTTTTTTTTGGCTAACCAAGGTTTTTTTAAGGCAGCTATTTGCCGGCTCGAACACATCTCAGTCCGTCTTGTGTTATGTGTTCACAATGGCCGGCCTATCAACTCAAGAGTTTTTAAATTGCACACATTCACCTTTTAGAAATTGTCAAAGCTGATCCCCAAATCATGGCTGATCCAGGTTCCCGTGTCTTCTGTTTTTGTCTTGTCAAAATTATTCTGGCAAAATATCAAATCAGGTGCCTGGTTAGTTTTCGGGATCATGTAGTGCATGAGAAACCATCATGGAAAAATATCCGCAGTCCAGACTCAGCCTATGAATGTCCACATGGTACGTTTTTATGGTAAGAATTTATACATGTGCAAGTAGTGCCATGTGCTGACACTTGCAAGCAGGGTGCTATGTTAGTTTCCTGGGGTCCTGTGACGCATGAAACTCCATGGGCAACAAACAAAAAGGCTAACAGTCCAGACTGGATTTTTTCTCCAAGCTTCCTAGCCTCCACTGAGAAGAAAGCAAGTCTGTCACTGCAAATTGAAAGGGGCCTGGAGTTTTTGCACCACCGCGGAATCATACACCGCGACTTGAAAAGCGCAAATATTTTGCTGAATGCTTGCTACGATGCCAAGATCGGAGATTTGGGCCAAAGTGTCCAACTCAAGCATCCGTTTTCTTCCATTACAATCCGTCTGCCCTACGGGGATGCAAGGTACAGGGCGCCTGAACAATTTGCGGATCCAGATCTGGATTTAGAGTTCGAAGTGACAGAGAGTGCTGGTATTTGGAGCTTGGGCTGCGTACTGTTTGAACTGTTCACGGTGGAGAAAGTGTGGGAAGGCCTGAGCTATGATCAAATTGTGCAGGTTGTGGCTGTGGATGGCCTTGGGCCTGCTGTCCCTGATGTCCCAATGGCACCTCTAATTTCTTGGTGTTTTGGGCCCCAGCCGTGCAATCGCCCCAGTGCATCTCTTCTAGTAGCATCGGTGCAGGCCTGGATGCAGCAGAATGAGGCGTTTGTGTGAAACTTGCAGCCTTGGTGCTTGATTGGTGTCACACGGCTGAAAATGGCACATGAAAATGGCACACTGCTTTACTTGAGTGTGCTTCGTCAACAGCTGACGAACGAGATCGACAAGATGGTGCTTGGAGAGGAGGAAAAGGTTCTCCAGACCTATAGGCGGGATTGGGATTGAATGGCGTAAACAGCCCAGAACTGCGAAAGGATTACATGCATGCATGGTGCAACTCCATGCATCTAGGGCCTGCAGGCTTTTGCTGTAGAACTGTAGAGTTCTTGGAGTTTAGGGCTCGCAGCCTTTGCACATTGTGCACGTGCCCACCTCTTTTCATCACCGGCGGAAGCCTGCGGTAAGCAGGGTTCTTGGCTGCTCCCGGGCGCGATTCCCAAGGGATGTTTCCGAAGCACGCTTGAGAGGTTGTCACGGTTGATGGTTGGCCCTTGGTGAAGACGCACTGGCGGGCAGAGGCACAAGAAGCGGGTGTTGCCGCACCCGATCCGACCCACCCTGAATGAGTGCTCCTTGTACAAGGAACCTTAACGTGCCCCACCCCACCCCACCCCACCCCTTATACACAACATGGCGACACCGCGTGCTCCAGCCCCACCCAGCCCCACCCAACCCGACCCACCCTAACTGCGTGCTCCAGTTACAAGGAACGCTAACACGCCCCGCCCCGCCACTTGCCAAAACAGGTGATCACCTCACAGCGGGTTTTTGTTCCCCACCTGCCAGGTGAGGGCCGTCAGATTTTATCAGAACTGTTCCGCCTCGTCGTTCCCTCAATCCTTCTCGCCTCCCCTTCGCGAGCTCCGGATGACGGTGGGCGGCACCGGACTTCAACCACCAGCTTCGGATCGCAGTGGGCAGCACCAACCGCAGATAGCATGTCAGAATGTGTGCCAGATAGAATAACAGAATATGTGCCAGAATGCATGCTAGATAGAATGTCAGAAAATACGTCAGGATATTTGCCAGGTAGAAGGTCAGATGGAATGTCAGAATATATGCCAGGTGGAGAGTCAGAGAACGTGCCAGAAAGAATGTCAGAATATATGTCAGAACAAGGGCCAGAAAATGTGTCAGAACATGTGCCGGATAGAATGTCAGAATATTTGCCAGATAAAATGTCAGAAATTGTCAAAACATATGCCAGATAGAATGCGAGATAGAAGGTCAGAATATTTGCCAGACAAAATGCCAGAAATTGTCAGAACGTATGCCAGATAGAATGCGAGATAGAAGGTCAGAATATTGTCAGAGAACACGCCAGGAAGAATGGCAGAAAATATGTGAGAATACATGCCGGACAGAATGTCAGAATAAATGCCAGAAATATGCCAGAAAATATGCCAGATAAAAGGTCAGAGAGTATGTCAGAATATGTGCCAGATAGAGCGCTAAATTGTTTGCCAGAGAATCTGCCAGATAGAATGTCAGAATTTATGTCAGATGAATAGTTATGTCAGACTCAAGCCCAAATTCTGCAAATGGCACATTTTACCTTTTGAAGTTGTAAAAGAAAAATAGGATCCCAAGATATCCCAAGTCTATGCAGATGTTTTTTGTGTTGTTGCCATGCACCCTTCCCCTTAGCAAAATATTAACCCCTTATGTTGCAAGAAAAAAGTGACCATGAAATTCCACAGGGATGTTCCCGTCTATTCTGGGCCTGGTTTGTTCTAAAATATCTTGATGTCGGACCCTCGGTTGTTGAGAAGAGAGTAAAAGCCGTCAAACGCTGGTATTTTCAAGTTTCACTAAATATACTAAAATCAAAATGGAGATCAGAAGCGGTCGTATGCAACTCGGACTGGCCATCAAAAAAAGTGGTCATGTGGGACCGTTCTAGAAAGTCAAACCCACCAGCAGATTATCATGGTGTCGCTAGGTTTTCCCAGATGTTTCAACCATCAAAAATGCATTTGGTACCTGAAAAACTTGGGTGTTCCCCAATTTTTTTTTGGAGTTTCCATATCATAAACCATCCAGCTATTGAGGTACCTGACTATGGAAACCCACATCCCCCTGTTTTTTTTTCGGCGCGCCATACGACCGGAGGCGCGGGCATTCCTCGGATCGCCTGGCTTCGCCCCTGTCGCCTCCCATGTTGTCCCCCAGGAGCTCGCCAGAACCCAGTGGGAAACGCCCAGGGACACGCCCAGGGTGGGAAAAAGAGATGGGTATTTCATGGTATTTCAAGGCAGAAATTTGGGATATACCCTCTTGTAAGCTAACAGTTTGCCATGGAAAAAAAACGGCAGATTTTGAGTGATACTTGATTTACAGAAGAGTCGTGATGTTCAATCATTATGTTGGTTGGTGGTTTGGAACATGTTTTTATTTTTCCATAATACATGGGATGTCATCCTTCCCATTGACTTTCATATTTTTCAGAGGGGTAGGTCAACCACCAACCAGATGATGTTGGCCAGAGGGTCATGGATGAAATAGCTGATGGATTCCTGGAATCCCATGACCAGAATGGTGATATTCTCAGTGTCCCCCCTGGTTGGTGGCTTCCTGCTGGGTGCACAGCTGAGGTGTCAACCCGGGACCGTTGGAGCCTTGGGGACATCTCGGGACCGTTGATAGCTGGGAAAATCAGGTTCTAAAATGGTGGGATTTTCCAGCAAGCCATGTTTGATTACCAAAGGGTACCCTGTACCCTCTGGTTATGACTAACATAGCCATGGTATAGATGGCCCATTTATAGATGGTTTACCGTTTACCTATATATTAAAAATGGTGGATCTTTCCATGGCTATGTGAAATAACCAGATGGTATATTATGGTATCAAACAGACCAAAAAAACATGGATCGTTTGATACACTCAAAATATCTCCCCATTCAAAACCTGTCAGGCCCGTGACGGTGACATCATCGTTGGCAACGGTCGAGGTGGCGGTGGTGGTTCCTAGTTAGCCAACGATCCATGCTGGTCAAGCAGGTGATATTTTGAGATCAACATTGAGGCAACTCTTCACCCACATTTTTTTCTCAAAATTCTTTGGTTTAGCAAATTACCCTCTGGTAATGTGTTACATAGCTATTGAAAATGGTGATTTAGTTCGTGGATTTAGCCATTGAAAATGGTGATTTTCCATAGTTATGTCAGTTTACCAGAGGGTAGATCAATTAGATCATCCATGTGTATCCATTTGTTTGGGTCGAAGATTTTGATCGTGTACGACGAGATGCCTCGGTTTTGTATTCGCAACCTGAGATGGTGGTGAAGGAATGAAGGGAAAACTATAATAAACTATATATATGCTGCTGAATTAGCAACCTTATTTATTTTGGTGGGTTAAAGCCCGATGTGTCTTTTTCTTCTGTTGAACTTGCCCCATGATTGTTGCTTTCACATAGGGTGAATCCTCCGGATTCATGGCAGACCCCTCCGCAACGCGAAGTTCCGCAGATGGATCCGTACCGAGAGGCGGCCTTTCTCAATGATATGTTGGAACTGGAGGAGTTGTCCCAAAAATATCCAGACATATCTAAACTGATTGGTGGTTTGGAACATGAATTTTATTTTTCCATATATTGGAAAGAATCATCCCAACTGACTTTCATATTTTTCAGAAGGGGTAGGTCAACCACCAACCAGTAAAGATTGCTCAATTAATTACTGTACTGCCAATTACTGCCAATTGTTTTTTTCCCTAGCTCGACAATTCAGTGGATGTGAACTCCATGAGAGCTGCTTGGCGCGACTGGGGGTCAGTTCAACGATGTTCAAAGAACAAATCGTGGTTGTAGAAAGGGGGGCGAATTCTACTATATCATACTATATCAATCTATATCTTGTATACTGTAATATAATGTAATATATTAGATTTCTAGGATATTATTAGTACATTCTATTACATGGATTCTAATATATATAATGTAATATAATGTAATTCTACTATATAATTAGATATTTCTAGGAGATTTCTAGGGATGTTGTGATGTCGATGATGCACTTTTTTCGTTGCGCAGGCTTCGCCTGGAGGACGCTGAGATTCCGTTTTTTGTGTTTTTCAGATCTTCCAAGTTGGAGACATTCAGCCTACATGATCCAAGAATCCATTGATGATCCAATATGAATCCCATATTATATATATATATCCATATATATATATATATCCATATATATATATATATATCCATATATATATATATATATTATATATATATCCAATATATATATATACATATGTAAACATATATATCCCCATATATATATTCATTTGTGGCCATGGATTTTTCAAATCAGGACTTGGCAAGGCACCGCAAGTCCAGGTCCAACAGGTCGAGGCGGAGTTGGATCATCCCACTATGAGGTAAGGTCAGTAAGGTTAGTATTCCACTTATTTTACTATTAACCCACTTAAGTCATACTAATCAGGTTAGATAGGTTAGGTTAGTAAGATTTTTGGGGGATAATAAGATGTTATACGAAAAAAAGGGTGTTCAATGGTTAGATATGGTTAGTGGTTTATAAGATGTTATAAGGTGTTATAAGTTATAAGCCACCAATCAATGGACTAAGCCGGTGGGACTTGGGGACTTACGTTCACCAGGGTTAGGAACCACGAAAAAGTGGGATGGTCCTCCGAGTAATGATTGTCAAGATCTTTCTTGTCAGACCTCACTGGTGCGTTTTACGTAGGGAATGGATGGGTTGCTGGGGGTTGCTGGGATTATTATTGATAGTGAGATATAGTGAGTATGGATCATTCCCGAAAATTCCCTGCGAACTAAGCACCAGTAAGACATGTCAGGAGTTACAAGATTTCTTGTTCCATAATTCATAGGTACTGTACCAAACAAAACCATGGATCCAAAGCAATGAAGATGTGGATTTGGGGTAAAAATGGGGATGTGGGACGAAATGGGATATAGAAACCAACCATATGATATGGGTTTGTCTGAAAATGATTATCAACCGTGATCAACCCTCCAAATGGCCATTGGAGAATGGAGAACATGATGCACCTCTTGGACAAAGCTACTTGTCCTACGGCTTTTTTTGGGTGAGTCAGTGATTTTTTGCTAGTTGTTCTTTGGGGATCAGAAGTATTTTTTGGCCAGATACAGCCTGCTGTTGGGATGCTGTCATGCAGTCGAACTAATTCGGGGATTTGGTGAAACGCAGGCCACCCAAGAGTGTGGAGCGGCGGCGAAGCCATGTCAGGGACGCCCAACATCTACCGACTTCTACCGACTTCTACCAACATTTACCTCATGTGAAAATCCCATGAATAAGAACCACCTAAAGAATATCCATACCTTTATATACCTGTGTATTCAATGATTGTAAATGAACATGAACAGTTACTCACTGCAGTTCATCAGGGTCACGGCCTTAACTGGGAGGGCGCTTTCCCAGCCCAGTTTCGCACCCAAAATGAATCTATGATAGTTACCCTCAAAAAAAATAGAAGTTGGTAAATTCATCCAAAAATCATCGAAAATAATGAGAATTAATGATAATTTACTGTTACTGTTCTATCTTTTTGATTGTGACTATGATATTCAGCATATCTAACCATGACCGGTCTATTGCGGCTCGCCACTATGACGATGACCCGCGATGACCTGGGCCGGCACAGTGAGGTGTCCCATTGAGCAGCAAGCGACCCGAGTCCAGACAACTTGCGTGGGGGGAGCCTGGAAAGTCGACCAGCCATAGGACGATCTTCCCAACAAAACATCCATCATCCATTAAAAAAAGGGGGAACAAAAAGGGGGACTCCAACGGATATTTGAGGATGAAAAAATTGAATCATGAATGATGTAAGGATTATCTATATATATATACGCATGTATATACACCCGTTACGGCCCCTTACGTTTAGAGACTCCCATGATGCGATGGAGTCAGCACGAGGCCCAAGGCTGATCCAAGTGCCAATGAAGGCAGAGGACTGATGCAGGGGTACCCTCCAGTGTCATGAAACATGGCTAGCTGGGAAATCATCTATAAACAATGGGAAAATGGGCACAGCATTAGAAAGATATCATTGGAAAATATGAAAAAAAAACTATAGCTCTATAGCCTATATAGAAATGAAGCTTTCTCGCTGGGAAAAATCATCTAATTGTGGATTGTCCATTGCCATCTTGGATTGTGGCTCAAGCTGTTTTTTTTCATTTCGTAGATGTCACCAGTTGGTTCAAATCTTTGGTTTCCAGTCTACTACGGCTGATGGCTGAAACACAGAGGTAACACGGTAACTCAAATAGGTCAATGACTTAGACATGTATACATATGTATATACATATGTATAATTATACATAATCATACAGGTATTTATACTTAGTATACTACATATCTGACATATCTGTAACACATCTGTACGTATCTGTGGACAGGAGGCAAATCGGCTGCAGTCTCCGCTGGCCCAGGCGAATGGGCATATCATGTGTGTTTTTTTTTTAACTGGGGATACCCTCTGGTGAACTAACATAGCAATGGAAAATGGCCATTTATAGTGGATTTTCCCATTAAAAATGGTGATTTTCCATTGCTATGTTAGTTCACCAGAGGATATACTTCACCAAGCATCTAACTGTTTCAAAGTTACCCTCTGGTAAACGTTAACAAAAAACTATGGAAAATCACCATGTTTAATGGCTAAATCCACTATTTCTATGGCCATTTTCAATAGCTATGTAACGAATTACCAGAGGGTATGTTGGTGTGTCTGAAATTGTCTGAAAAATAAGATGAGCGGGATGACCATGAGTTTTTTGTTTCACGGTGAACAATGCTGATTCACCATCCCTATCTTCAGACCGAGATAGGGATGATGTCAATAGGTGGAATCCCATTTTCAGAAAAAAAAACAACAACACATTCACAATATCCACACTTCAAGAAATTCAGTGATTCCCCCGTTTTTTGTGGGCTGTTGTTCCTGGGGTTGTTCCTGTCATTCGTATAGGATTTGTCCAACTGAGAATCACCAGTTGTTGGATCGTCCCCTTTGTCCTCCATAGGCAAAGGCCGTGGCAGAGGGACCCGCAGCGGCTCAGGCCATTTTGACCCGGCGGATGGTTGGATTTTGACCCCATAGTTGGGTGGAAAAAAACCCAGGGTTTGCTGTAAAACTTTAGAGATGTCCCTTGAATCAAGTCATGAAACCAATTTTAGATTTAATATGATTTAATTTCCTGATGTTTTCTTAATCAAACCAATTTTAGATGGCAGTTCCAGATGTGAATTTCTGTCCAGAAAATCCTGTCCAGATTGGAGATCCCCGCAATCTGGCAGCCCCAACTGGACGGCGATCCCACTACCTGAGCCATGGATAGTTTCATTGGGATTATGGGCCAATAGGCCATGGATATGTTAACATACCCCATATCCATTCATGGTGCTAGAAATTGCATACCCTCTGATTTAACATATGGTAACGACATTTTAATATGAGGCCGGGCCGGACCACAAGGCCCCGGAGGTCATATGAGTTCGTATATTTAAAAATGTGTATATTTAGATGTAGTTACTGTAGCTATGAAAACTATGGCCCATTTAATGATGATTTACCTACTAGAAATGGTGATTTTCCATAGCTGAGTTAAATTACCACAAGGTATCAGGTATCATTTTTTGCAGCTTTGTGAATAGTAACAGTTGGATGGAATTTGCACATACTGATTATTCACTGGCTGGTGGTGTCAAACATTTTTTTTGTTCAACCAGTTCGGGATGATGATAATTGTTTCAGGGAGGTTGAGACTGCCAATATTGCGAATATGTGTGGTGTTATTCGGTTATTCAATAGGGAATACAAACCCATCAATTTACACTTTTTGGGGATCTTTGAGAATTGTAATGTATTGTAATTATTTGAAGTTACTTGTGGCTTAATCTCCCCCATAAACGTTGGTTGCATGCCATTAATTAGCGTAATCATCAACCAACAGTCTCTAGAGTGACATATAGAAACTTGTTTGGCCCCAAAAAAAGTCAAAGGTTAAGATTTTCCCAATACAAGAATCATGGCAAGTAAAAGTCATTTGACCGTCATTTGCAATTAGTCATTTATCAACCACCGAATTATTTGATAGTCACTACTTGGCCCCCTAGAATTATCACTCATGACTGATGACTCATGACAATTTCATCAACCATTCTCCCATTGTTTCATAGTCATTAGCATGGTCCCACATCACCAAATCATCAATTAGTTTATAGTTTTTATATAATCATGACAATCATCATTGAATAGTTATTCCATGTTATTCCATTATTTGATATATCCCATGATTAAACATGAATTATCCCATATTCTCCCATTCTTTGACAGTCATTCTGCCAACTTCGCCACTTCACATCATGCGTCACGTCCGATGATCACCGTCCCCGTTTTAAAGGTCCTGCCGCTGCTTCCGGGGCCGTCACCAAGTCGGCGTCCTTGCCGCCGTTGCCGGAAAACAAGGCAGGATCCGTTCCGGGTGCAAAGTCACTTTGAGAATGGAGCGATGACCTGGAAAATCCTGGAGCAATATGTTATATATATATAATTATATATATAGTTATATATATATACTCTATAAATCTATGATATATATATATATTGTATAGATCTATATATAGACAGTCGGAAAAACACAAAAACTGAGTTCTGTATAAATGAAAGCAAGGGTATCTTGTGGTATGTAAAAAAGGGATATCTTATCATTCGTATCAATTTACCGTTCCCACAGTTGCCCTTGGTGCCAGGCTTCAAGTGGTCGAACAGCAGCTCAGCAACTGGGACAAATATGGACGGCCCTGGCAGTCGGCCGTGGCCATTGGAAGAGCTGCGTCAATGAAAAAACGTCCACTTTCCCTGGGCTAAATCCGTTTTTTTTGGTTATATAAATTGAGAAGAATTGAAATATGTGTTGCTTAAACCATAACAATTCAAAACATATGTGTATTATATAACATATATATATACACATAATCATTTATATACATTTGTATATACATATTATATACATTATATATGTAATTGTTGGTCTTGGGTCCCCAGTCACTCTCTTGAAACGCCCCTGGCGCTGTCCCGGCTGTCCCAGGCTCAATGCTGGAGCAGCCTCCAACAGGCGAATACCTTCGACGTTGAGTTGCATTGGAATTAAAGGTGTACCGGTGAATAATAGTAACTAATCATTAGGTTACATAATTGTAATTAAATCTTAGTCCAATGATTAATGATTAGTTACAATGATTGGTTACAAAAAAAAATCAGTGAATATCAAAGACTGGAATTAAACTCTTGATTGATGAGTTACATATTCCAGTGAATATCAAAAATCGGATTGTTTGCTTTTGATTGATGATGATTCATGATTGTGAATATCGAAAAAAGTAATTAATTAAACTTCTAAATATATATTTAGATAATTGGATATATATATATATACCATGATTGTGATGTACTGAAATGGAGTTGAAAATCGCTTCATTGTGAGTTGTCGCTCTTTGTTTTGTCTGCGAACTAGCCAGTAGCTGCGTAGCTTTCGTCCTCGATACAAATTGGGGACTCAGAACTGCTTTCCAGCTGACACTGACTGGTGACTAGAGAGTTTCCCAAGATGTCAAAATACAAATACTCTGCAGTAATGGAAACATGGCCATCTGGGAAATCCCCGAACTAAATGGAGGTTTACAGCTGGGGAAAGCATCGAACTGGGGCGATTTTCCTCCAAGCCATGTGACTGATGACACCGGATGTGGCAGGGCTCGCTCTGAAGCTCCGAAACGCAATCAGCAGGCCAATCAGCAGGCAGGACTCGCAGTGTTCAGAGGATTCCAACATATTTCAGCATATTTCAAGCAGTCAGCCAGTACCTTTGTTGGTATTTCATGCCATATTTCAACATATTTCAAGCCAGTACCATCCATCAGCCCTGTAATCATTAAGGTTATCTCATCAGCCCCAGGCTGCTGCGGCCATTGAAGTGGCAACATCTGTGGGCCAGGAGAGCGCGGTGCTAGCATCGTTGCCTTTGGCAGACATCGACTCGGTGGATTTGTTTTAGATCTTCTGAAGGATACCCTATGGTAAATTAACATAGACCCTGGCAAATAGGACTTGGAAGATTAGTTTCCATTAAACATTGGTTATTTTCAGGGTCTATGTTTATTTACCAGAGGGTATGTTAAACTACATGAAATGATACGAAATGATGATGAATCGGTTGGTAACCCTGGTAAGCTATCATTATTGGATGGTTCGGAAATGTTTGGAACATGACTTTTTTGTTTTTCCATATATTGGGAATGTCATCATCCCAACTGACGAACTCCATCATTTTTCAGAGGGGTAGGTCAACCACCAACCAGATCATTGGTAACTCCATCATTCTTGGTAAATATTCAAATGACCATGACCTACCAATTTGAGTATTGGTAAGCTATCATTATTGGATGGTAAATATTCAAATTGGTACAATGTGAGGCCCCCCAGTTATAAGTTGGTTTATAAGCCCCAGTAACTATAGTTATAAGTACCATAAACCATAGTTATTGGAGTTATAAACCAACTTAGCTATCTTGGGGGCCTCAC
>Ga0126342_10003375_pt1 | contig 26330 bp, 28 predicted proteins | sample Cyp1metagenome_FD_92528 | JGI IMG/M metagenome (GOLD analysis project Ga0126342, IMG submission 92528) | Coral microbial communities from Lord Howe Island, Old Settlement Bay, Australia - Cyphastrea 1 metagenome | ecosystem: Host-associated > Invertebrates > Cnidaria > Coral ...
CATCCTCGTTGGGACGAACAATGCCGCGACACGATGACGACAGTCCCTCCGCAACTCACCTCTTCCCTTCCTTCTTTCTCCTACCCCGCTAGCTTTCGTCATCCACCCCCGGCCTCAAGTTTAGTGCATTATTCGACAATCAAGTACCAGGTGGCAGAGAAGTGGAAGGCTGACACGCGGCAACTCTGCCATATCGCAGCTGCAGCTGGGCCGGAATTACACAGCAGAATCGCTGCAAGAATGGCCCTGCCTGTAGCTATACCCAGTGCTATACCCCTCTGAGTGAGAGAATGGAAGAAAGCAAACTCCTGAGCCAAAGAAACGTGCAAAAACTACAGAAATCAACTTACAGCCATGGAACTGAACTCTCCATATGGCAGAAAATCCATGAGCGAGTGGAACTATTTGAGGCACTACTGCATGATAGTATGTTTGATAGTTACTCCTGATTGTGCAATATTTGGTTATGGTTAAGTGACAAGTTAAGTATGTTCCCAAAACAACAACCGCAATTGATGGAGTCTTCCTCGGCCATCCTCGGCCTCTTGAGGCGGGCTATCCGACGAAGCGGGCAGATCGGAGTGACCGTCCTCGACGCTGGCAGGCGAAAGCATCCAGGTGGGATGTCCAAGAGATACCGCATCGCCATGCATCGCCATGCATCGCCAGACGGGATATGACACGTTGCCCTTGGTGGCAGTTCATTTGCTGCAGGTCCAACTGCAATAGCCCCTGGTAGGGCATAGATCCATCATAGATCCATGATCCAGGACATTCTAAGACCCTTAAAACGGAACACGGAAAGGTGAAAGAACTTGGCTTCACTTCACTCAAGACTCTATACAGTGGGCACAATCGCTATGCGTTCCCATGCGTTCCCATATTCAACATCTTCATGTGTGCAGTTTGCTAATTCTGAGGCTCATCGGCGCATGAGCGAATGCCCGCAGTGACTGAGTATGTGACATGAGACGATAATTAAGAGGAAAATGAAGTTTGAATTTGATACATTTGATGTGTTATGTACTTGTTATGTTTGTTTCAGACTGGGGCTAGAAGCCAGGGACCAGTCTGCCAAGATGGGCGCGAGCCATGCTGGATTTCCAGCGTTTAATGTTCAGGTCCCATGTACAGAAGGCACGGCAAAGCCAGTGCAAAGTGAACCTCATTTTCGGCGCTAGCCCAGCCCAGAATTCCTGGAATAGTTCTCCAGGAAGAGCATGGTCGAAAAGATGCCCCAAAAGCTTGTCTGAAAACACGTCTTCCAGATCCACGATGAGCCGCTGATGGGTATTGCGGTATTGGTGAAACATTGTAACATGTCCTGGCACTCAGCGATCAAGTGTCCAGCAACTGCATGATGCAAGTACGCACGCACAAGAACGTACAGGAAGGTGCCTATTGCTTCCTGTATGGTTTTATAAGATTGATGGGTGCCATCCATTGGTTTCCTTGATGGGTGTCAATCTCCAAAATGATGTGCCATGGTGCAGCCAGGGCATCAAGCAATGAGAATGTTGAGATACTTCTGCAATTGCCCAGCTGGCTGCTGCCAAGGTCACTATTCTCACAGCTTTTACCAGGAACAAGATTGCGAAGTCACTGTGGGTTCAGAGCTTGGTACTGCTTGGTTTTTGCGAGTTCAGTTTGGGTTGAACATTAAGATCATCAAAGATATTCAGCAAGATTCCAATGAAATATATATCTTTGGATGAGGTAAAATGATGTAAAATGACAAGCAGATCAAGTCGCGAACGTCCAGACAGAACTGTGGATGCAGGCCATCTAACTTGCGGCTGACCTGCCATTTGGGAATTCGCATACCTTCTGGTTGTAAGACTCTTGGCTTACAAATTGAACTCTGACGCTCCAGCAGTGTTCTTGAGACAATGTTGCTTCACGTGTCTTCGCGTCACGTCTTATAATTTCCATATTTTTCCAGGCAGATTGGCAAGTTGCAGTTACCACGTGTGCCACACAGCACACTCCATAAATCTTGCGGAGATATGCAGAGATTTGACCTGTGACTTGCCCAGGATTGTGTGTGGTGGTGAGCCATGTGAACTCCTCAAAGTAATCAGAGGGTTGAAAGCCACACCACGCAATCTTCGACTTGGGCTGGAAAATCTGGAAAGACCAGTCCAAGATAGTCAAAAGATGTCAAAAGCATTGAGCAGACATGAGCAGACATTCATATCACGTGCTTTGCGCGTGTTGCATGTACATGTTACATCATGTTACTATAGTACTATACTACAGTGCATTATATTTTGTTCATTTATTTATACACAATGCATGGTGTGTGCTTGCAAATGCTTCCCGCTTGAATGACGCTCGACTCTGCCACGGCCTTGGTCCCTTGTCCCTTGTCTGAGGCTGCTGGGAGGAAGGCAAATGCATTGTCTTCGATGACTCCTTCGAGCACGAGGTTAGATATGGTTAGATATTGCCATCAGACTGCCATCAGACTTCAGACTCATCAGACTCTCCGAGCAACCTGTGAATGGTGTGTCTGTGTGTGTGCGCGAAAATAAGACGGCCCCACTCACTGAGTCATTACTTTCACTGGCAACATCCTTTGGTATGATCTTCGCTGGTAACGGAAAGGTTGACAAAAGCAACAGCAGTATTTATCTTCAGGTTTTGCACGAAGGAGACGAAGCTCGAACTGTTCTTCTGGCCGGTTCCTCTCAGCGCATTCCAATCTGTTTCACTTATCAGTTCTTCATAGTTCTTCACCAGAGCAGACCAAATCTACCAAGAGATATCATGCTGAGAATCGAATCCCCAAAAAGCATAGATTTCATGAGCCCTTGAAGAAGATTAAGAGGTCGAGGTGGAGAGGCTACCGGCACATGCAGATTCCCACATGGACACCGAAAGGTCAACTTCTGGCATCCAGATGTGCCACCGGAAATGTTTGGAGCTTGGGCCGAGCTGCGGATGTCTTGAAGCGGTGACGGTGGAGGAAGCTTGTTTGACCTCAGTGAGTTCCAGATCAAGGGGTTGCCCCAGTGTGACCCAACCATCCACGCCACTGTGATCAATATGTGTATATAATACAATAATATATATATATATGTCATTACCAATGTACAGTACAATGCCAACATCACCACAATATCAGGGTTTCCGTTGCACTGTGTCCAGGCGCCATGGTTTGCCGGGGGCCCAGGGTTTGCCTCCCCGTCAGTATGACGACAATTCACAGCTCCCAAGGGCATCCAGGATCTGCTGATGTGGTGTGATAAGTGTGGTATCTTCGTGTGTTGCAAAGTCATGGGCTATTACTTAAAGAAAGTCATACAAGTCCAACATGGACCAACTGAAACTTTCTGAAACGTACAAAAACGATCACACAGGTTGCATAGGATGAAAAGTTCAGGAAGAGGGCGAGGAGATGCGAGGAGTATTCGGAAGACTTGGAATCTCATTCAGGTGGAGCAGGTTGCAAGCTATGACCGTCATGATCATTGCATGCGCGTGGTCCGTTAAGTCATACTTGCCACAAGGAGGCAACATGGAATAATATGAGGCAATATGAGGCAATGAAGTGCAAATCGTCTCAATTATACTTGTAGGAATTATATAAGCCATGTGCATCCATTTGTTAAATTAGCCTGTGTCGAATTGCCAGTTTTGGTATCTTGGTAGGGCAACTCATGATAAAATGATCATTACATGAGCATGATATACCATGATGATAAACCATGATAAACCATTAGGTTTTTGGGTGTTTTCATGTGTTTTTCCATCAGGTTTCAACGACACATTTCGTAAATTTGGGGTCTTCTCGACTCAGGATGAGCGCTGCCCGGAGTCCTCATGACCTGGCAGCCTAGTCCGGAGACAAAAAACCTCTGCGGCGTTCAAAAGAGATATATATATTATACATTATACATATTATATATATATATATATATTATATATATTTATTTATTTATTTTTGTACCCTATATCATTACATCATAGTGCATATTATTTTGTTGCATATGTTTTGCTGAATACTGTACTCAAGATAATTGAAGAGCGATGGTGCCACACAAAGGACAACAGCTGCAAAGCCGTCAAGATCACATCCTTGGAGAGCATTTGCCTAAATGCTACTTGTCCCTGTCTTGGCTGCAGGCATTTGTTGGTCAGGCAGGCAATTTGAAGGATAGCAATAAATCATGCGGGTGAAGTTTCAAATCCAGCCTACACACACATTCACCGTTCTTACATGCTCGAAGCTATTTATAGGCACTGCCTGCAAAGGTGCATATGTTGGTTTGCTTATTGATTGCCACATGTTGACTTCATGCCTATCATATCATCGCTTCGGCTTCAAGGGAACTCACAGAAGCACTCAGCGCACGCTTCGTCCCACTGCGAGCAACGGCACAGAAGATGCCATGGACAGAGGAAACGCCGGAAACGTGGTCAAGAAGATCAAACTCAAGCTGTTCAGACAGAAGCCCTCACAAAACGTCAGGCACCTATTGATACGACAAGATGAGGATACTGCAACGTACTGCAACCACCTGTTGCTACATGTTCTGTGCCTATCCAAGTTGACAATAAACCCTGATTCCTTGGGTCAATGTACAGAGCATTTACAGGTTCCAACATTCTCAGGCTGATTATAACATATTCTAACCACCCTGCTGATCGCAACCTCTGAGGCACAAAGGTCCTTGCCATCCGCACTTCCTTGCAAAGCTCTCAGGGAGCTTCATTAGTAGATTTCAACGTTTTGAATCGTTTTGCACTTTGCAGGGTCGCACTGCTAGCAGCCAGTAGCTGATGCGTGTGCTGAATGCACTGTTGCGCTGTTTTGTCTCTGTTGTCCGTTTTTCCCAGGTGAGAAGTTGTTGTTGCCATTTCTTTGGGATCGAGAGTTGCTGAGGCCGGTTCCCAGGAACAGTCGCGTTTGGTAAAGCACTATGTCACTTTCTCATACTTTCTCTTGAAAGTGCCCAAAACATCTCATGAAGAAACAAGATGCATTTGGCTGATTGTAGTTCACTTGCTCGCAATCAACCAGTGTTGTTTGGTGCTGACATGGATTTTGCCATTGTAGCTGAGCCTGGTCAGATACACAGCCACATGCCGGGCATGCCACGCAAGTGCTTACGCCTAAGTCATGCCTTGTGTGCTTGCTAGTTACTTCATCCCGTGTGGAAATGATGGTTGTTCCAGCTTACCATGCATCTGGCATTTAACGACAAAAAAAGAAAAAACAAAAAGCATCAAAGACGTGAATCTGACGGAAGTTAGTCCTTTCAGGCCCATCACAACGGACGATTGGAGCTGTCCAGAGTTGCCTGGCCGTTTCATGTGGGACCAAGTTTGAACAGTAGAAAGGTTAGAAAGCATGTGCAGTGCCGGATGATGCCGCGCACAGGATGCTTCAAATTCACAACTCGATTTCGAGGTGTTTTATTTCCAAAGGAGCAGTTGGAATCTCCCCCGTAGAGGGTTGGGAGTTAGAAGTTTGGAAGATTTGGAAGATTTGGAAGGAAAGTCACCTGATATGTTTCTCCTTGGGGTCTAAGGTGGGAGCGGCAAGTTTTCTTGTGTAGCACGGTGGCAATGATCCAAGATGATCCAAGGTCGCGAGACTTCCGCGCAATGTGGGTGTTAGCCTCAAGGTTCAGCGCTGGGCGGAGTAGCTTCGTAGCTCAATCTCCTCCACAGGGTCAGCCAGGATCAGCTTGATCAGTCTGAGCAATACGGCAAGGACGAGCACGAAGAGATAGGTAGAGCATGGACAAGACGCTTAGGCACATATGGTGCTCAAAGGTTTGCTGAACGACTTGACCTAGCCTCAATATGCAGCCATATCCTCAGATCAAAGGATTGGCACGACGACAGCCTGACCGCAGTAGCCACGGGGAGAAACTGCACTGTTCACATCCTTCAAGTGAGGCATTGACATAGATGAAGTGGGTGGGAATGCCCTCGACTCGGCATCTCGGAAGCTGCCTTTAAGTCAGAGAATTGGTTCAACATGTTCAACCTACACGGCGGCCATGATTGGCGTTGGTGCTTGGCAATCCTGGCAGGTTTCTACAGACAAGTCTGAAACTTAGCGTTAAACAGAATTGCTGACAACTGTTTGGACCACAGATGGTAAAAGACGAAATTAAAACTGATGTTAACTCCTGCTACTGCAAGCGACAGTTGTGATAGGGGCAACCAGCCGCATCTGTGACTGAGGCAACTGGAATCGCTGGGATCCTTCATGGCAAGCTCCCCAATTTACATCAGTTTACTACTGTGAAGCACAGATTGATTTTTTGGATCATTTTGGACTGTTGTGCGCTGCTTCTTCTCGCCATCCAGAGCGCCCCAAATGACAACAATGGCTATGGGCCCGGGTCAAAATCAAATGGCTTTCTGCTCATGCCACAATCGATCGAAATGTGTTGGTGAACAGGCCTGAAGCCTGAATTTTGACCCATTCCATCCCATTCCCAAACACGGGGTGATATTACTAGCCGCAGGTTGTCTATTGGAAACTGTGTTCTGTGATTGTTGAAGCGCTCTCTAGGCAAACTTGCCATAGAACTAGATGAGATGATATGACGCCCATCCGATCCGCAACTCATTTCTCCGAGGCTGGAATGGGCCGCCAGGCCAACATTGCCCGAAATATGTGGCAAGGAGCTCAGTGTCATGCACCTCGAACAGGGAACGTGGTTCGTAAAAAAATCCAACCTGTGAGATTTGACTCCATTGGTCCATGCCACATGCCGATGGGATTTGCCAACCAGTATGACATGGGCCAAACAGTCTGTCATTTGGGATGACTGTGGAAGATTCATGATTGAACTTTTCTAGCAGAAATTCAACAAACTTTCCCACCGTGATTATCCATGATTTGCGTTTGTAGATCAAGTAGCCTGCATTTTTGCGAGTGGATTTCTGGGAGTTGCACCGTGCCGCCTCCAGTGCAACGGCCTTGCCCTTGCTGCCAAAGCTGCGAACCGTCAACCTCCCGTGCCGAGCTGAGCGAACTTTGGCTGGAATCCAGTCAACAAAAGCAGAAACTACCCATAACATCCCATGACTACCCAACCATCAACTACCTTAATTTGCCGATGAAAATCCATGAGTAGATTCTATTGCGAAAGTCGCACTTGTTGCCAGGACGTTGAAGCATGTTGAAGCTCTGCATTGTTGCAGATTGTTTGCATCCTCATTGTTGTTCAAAGCCTGCAGAAAAGACAACACTTCAACAATCTTCAACATGCTATTTGAATCCATTTAAAATGGGCCTAGATATCCCTTTGCCTGGGTTGTTCCGCTTTGGTCTGAATGATACTAGAACGTGGAGCTGGTTTAGACACCGGATGATATCAGCATTCAATCGCAATAAAGAAAGTACCGATAGCAAGTACTCCTAGCGGTCCTAGCACATACATGACTTGGTTGCAAACAATATTCAGACCGCCTGCATCGTACTGGTTGCACCCCGCGATACCCTGCCCCCGCACATGGAATCCTTGCAAAGAACCCCTCCCCTTTGTGGAAAGCTTCATGCGTGATACTGTAGAGGTTGTAGAGCTTCTACAGGCGTGCGCGCACACACACATGCAACAACATCCTGTTTACTAATTGATTCTAGATTCAATGCATCCCCAACAAAGATAAGACCGTTATTAGAAACTCAATGATTCGTCAATGACTCTGAGGCTTGTGGCTCAATGGCCTGACAGCCTTATGGAAACTTTGGCTAGGACCTCAACTGCGCATTGGAAACCATGTTGTTCTATGTTGTTCTATGTTGTTCTTAGATTCTTAGATGTCCGTCGCTAAATTGACAGTTTTTTTCCAATTCGATCCGTTTTGATCTCAGTATGTCTCACTGGGAGACCAGCTTCCCAGGTGGCAACCCTTCTGTGGGAAGCACCGAGGACTGCAGCAAGCACCGAAAAAGGAGCTAGATATCCATTTAGGTGTACAGGTCTCCATTGCAAGTCCGAATGCTATAGTATGCTATAGTTATTATATATGTGTTATTATAATATTAATGTTATATAATGTTATATACATATTTATGATCGCATAAGATGGATTAAGTTGGCATAATATTGACAAAATACAAATGCTCGAATTTAGAAGCGCAGTGGGCCTCCTTCAGCTTCAGGTCATGTTTGATCATTTTTGCATCTCCACTTACAAACGTTAATCGTATCTGCTACTACCGGCAGTTCCTTCCCTTTGCGATGCGCCAGGATACAGCAGCTCAACTTGCCGAAGGGTTGTCGCGTTCGACCACAGCAATTGAAGCAGGTTCCGTGTGCAGATTGTGGTCAAATATGTCACCTGGTTATATGTCGAATTGCTACTTGTAGTTTCATGTGGTGTTTGTTACTTTATGTTCTGCATTTCATGCGAAATAGCTCGATGATGTAATGATGCGCCATGAGTTCGAGAAAGATCAGTGTGTACAGGCAAGGGTTCTACCATGTTCTACCTGAATGCCTGTGAGGCACTGCAAGAACATCCCAGAAGACGTTTGAACACCACAGCAGCAGTCTCAGAAGTTCAGTTCCAGCCAAATCTGCCAAGGAGGTGCCCTTTTCTCTCTATGCCGGGCATGCGCGACAATTCCACTAAAATAATACACATACACAATTGATATCAATAGATAAGAGTGATTATTACTGTAGCATATATACACATTGTATATCATTATATGATATGCGCGTGCCTTTAGGAGATTATTGCATGAACAGGATAATCAGTGACGTGAAAAAGCATAAGAACGATTGAATGGATTGATTATTGAAGCAGCTGCTTCTCCTTGCTCGATGCAGCGTAGCATGACCTTGGGCTTGTAGAGTTGCAGTCAGCGTCCAGCTTGGTTGCATCGTTCATCAGGGATGGCTGCCAGTTGAGACTTTGGCCTCTTTGCCCGGCCCCAAGCAGATTCCGATAAAAAAGCAGCTGCAAAAAGGGCAAAAATATGTAACCCCGGCTTAATTATATACAGGGTGCATTAAGGTAAGTTGCTTTCTATTGTTTTCTCTTAATCTTGGGTTAATCCGCCGTTGACCTTCATGGCAAACTGAGTCATCAAATCATTTTGGGTTGATGGATGCGCCGAGGATGAACGAGAAAATCTTGAACATCATGTGGTGCAAAAGTCAAGAGGACCACTGCCACATAAGACAGCCGCGGTTGTAAGATCACAGACTTGTTGCTGCATACATGGCAATACACGTCATGCTCTGAACAGAGACCCCGCCCCATAGGCACTTGGAACCACCCCACATGACGTAGCATGAGGTATCTGGGTTTTTTCGGGTTAGTTTGGGTTAGTTTAATAATCTAGTCTAGTCAAGGACTTGAGTCAACTTAAGTCGTGTGTGCCTGCCTACACATATGTTGCCCAAATCTGCCCGCTATTTTTGATCTAGTTAGTCAGATTCATTCAATCCGAATCCCAAAAGGACCCCAGCCTCTGGGACTTCGAATGAATGGCATAGTCCGTCCTTCCAACATATTGTCTTGTCATTCATGACTCCAAGGAGATATCTAAGCAGGCAGTTCAAGTGCAGGAAACTCCCACGACATCTATGACATCTATGAATTGTCCCTTGAACCAACATGAACCAACCCAGCACTTCATGGATTGCCAGCTGTTTGGCTCCAGCGGGTGAGGGCTCGCTGGGCGGGCCGGGCATCGCCATGCCCGAGCCAACGGCCGATGAAGTTGCTGCAGCAGCTGCTGAGATGGCCTCCAGCTTTGACCAGCAGGTGGGGTATAGTGGGGTGCCGCCGTGAAACGGAGTGTCATCATGTGTCATGTCTCATCATTTCTTGTCGGTATTTAATGTTATTTAAGTATGTGTAAGTCATCAAACATATCTTAAAGTCGTTTGTCACATCTATGGGGCCCACCTTCTTACATGATTAATATAGTTTAAGATAGTTTAAGCAGGATTTGATCTTTTAATGACAGCGGCAATAAGTCATCCGGACAGAATTCTGCCCTAGTGTTTGTAAGGAAATAATTATGCTTGGAGAATCTGGAAGAAAGTTGTACCAGGCATTTGATTTCATGACCCCGAGCATTTTATTTGATGACCCGTATGCAAGCAAGTTCCTGCTACAGCCAGCTTCGAATTTTTCGCTGAGTTTGTGGCCCCGTTAGGTGGTTCGACATGACTCAACACATGCAACATTCAGAGGCCTTCAGATCCTTTTGTTGTTTCATGCTGTTTCCGATTGCTTTGCGTTTAAGACCTCATTCTGGTTACTTCTAAACACTTAGGGCTCAACACGTTTGAAAAAGACATATTTCAGTTGCTGGGCCAAGGGTGTCAAGCCCAAATAGTCTGACCATTGAGACAACTCAGGCCTCAGAGATGCGTGACTATTGGGATCAGAACGTGGGGCGAGAGTCTTGTCTGAGCAGATGTGCAAACTTCGTTCAGGGTTCGTATTTTTTAAGAAGCTGCTTTCAAATCCGTCAAAATATTGACCTTTGCCGGAAATTTGCGCAGCGAAGCAACATGGCAATGTCCGGCGGCCCCCAAAAGAGGATGGACATCAGCTACAGCAACATCAGTGTCGCACACCAGAAGCATTCACAAGCTACAGCCTATAATCCCCCATTCTCTTCCATCTCAAATAATTGCCTCATTTGCAGATCATGTTCCCACGAAACATGAAGATTTTGGATGGATTTTCCCATGGATTTTCCATGTTGGGAACATTTCAGACATTTTCGTCGACCATTCGAGGAGCTCAAGGAGAAACTCTGGGCCTTAGCCGAACGTCGCCCCGCGGAAGCCACGAAGCTCATGGGCCAAGCCTTCGCTGGCAAAAAGAGCCTGGGAGAAATGGCCAGTGCTCCACAGACCTCCGATCCAAATCTGAAACTCGTTGACAGCTTAAGTCATTGCTTAAGTCATTGCTTAAGTCTGTTATAATCCGTTAATTTTAGTCTGTTTATAGTCTGTTTGGATATGGAATGATATGGATTTTTGTGTGTGTGGGTATTGAATATTGTGTTGAAGATTTTGAAGGGGGATTAAGGGGTAACTATTGACTCTTAAAACATCTTAAAACTATCCAATTGTTTCGGGGAGAGCAGAATGGAGCAGATAATTTTACCCAACTTTGTGTCTTTTTTTGTGGGATCCCATAAAGGGTAGTAATGGGGTAGTAATTGGTAGCTTAGAATCTATGATTTCCATCCCAGTCTAGCTTGGGAGGATGATTCACGGTACATTTTAGCAGTGATTTTCATACTTGATATACTTGTTCATTGATATTCTTTGTTTCTGGATGGGTGGCTCAAGCACCGAGGAAATCTGCACCTCCAAGGGAGTTCCTGAACAACACCATTGTGAAGGACTTAGCTCCGGCATTGGTACAGGTCTACAACAAGGGCTCTAGACGTGTGGTGTCAGATTTGGGCGACATTCTGATGAAGGGCAAGTGAGCAAGAGTTTCACACCAAGTTAGTCTCACCTGCGAGAACAAAGGACGGATGCTCTTTGCGCTCTTGGAAACGAGGTACAGTTGGTTTGACTGGGACTGCATGGAACTGCACCAGTTTGTTCTGTGCAGGACGCATTTCTTCTTGGACAGTTAGCCAGAGCGTTGACGTTGCTGATCTCAGCAGGGTTTCTGCAAATGGGGACCCAACATGCCGTGCTGGAAACAGGTTCAGATTTTTCAGAAGCTGTCCTTGTGGTTCTCGCTGTTCCACCCCTTCTCCTGGAGGGTGGAAGGCTACTTTGCACACGATGATTATATGGGGAATTGAATGTCAGCCCTTGAGGCATGTGCAGCATGATACTGCATATGTTCAGACATGTGTTGATTTGGTGCTTTGTTCTCCCCTGTGTGGCATCTTCGTGTTTTCTCATCTTAAGGCGCTCAAAAGAGCTCACCGTCTTTGCAGGTCAGGTGCAGGCTCGGTTCACCGGGGCGGCAATATATGATTTGTACCGCGCTGGTGGTTCCAGGTTCCAATGGGTTCAAGAATCACGCGATTGTAGACTAATCTTGGTGGGGAGGTCTGGGCCAACTAGAATTTGTGAAGTTTCGCGAAGCCTCACATTTTGGTGACTTGACCTTCCAAGCAACATGAATCATTCTGAGTGGCTGGATTATGCTGGATCTGATCTCTTTGAAGGTGGTGGTGACTTGTCACTTGAAGCTTATTTTTGGGCCAAGTTACTGAAGAAATGAGGAGAGACAAAGAAGCATCGCGGATTTGCACAGCCTGCAGGAAGCAACCAGGGGAGATTGCACTGACAGCACCGAACCTAGAACCTAGGACCTAGGATATTTTTTTAGCAAGTGAAATTCAGCATGGGGCAGAAACACAGCGGTGAAGTCGGAATGGTGGAGAAGCATCGTAAGATGAATAGGGAACCAAAGCTTTCATGGTAGCGTGAACAGGCTCATTCTTTATTTGCTTTATCCCAATTTATAATCGGAAATTTATATATTATAAATTATATATATATCATTATATATCCCATTATAATTATATTCCAATTCATTCACATCACATCATTTTGGATCCCACTGCGACCTTGCCTGTGCAGCAATGGAGCCACCTGGCCAAAGGTGAAAAAGTGGGACCAACTGGTGTCAACAGATGTTGACAGTGAAGCCATGTGAAGCTACTGGTAGATCATGTACTGAAACGGTGCTGTCATTTTGTCGGCCACTGTGAAACTGTGAATGAACATGCAGAGGCCGCAGCCGCAGAGAAACCTATATTCAAAACCCATTGAATCTGTTTGAATGTACCATATGCACCTATAATTAATTACATGTCCTTGGTATGTGCTGCATATACATTTACGCACATAAGTTTACACAAGATACACAAGCAAGTGCAAGCAACACACCAAATCACACTCAGATTTGATCAACATATGGATACATAGTTGCGTGCATATCTAGATTGATAATATTTGATAATGATATATAGACGGACGGACGGACGGACAGACAGACAGACAAACAGACAGACAGACAGACAGACAGATACATAATAAGTAGATAGACATTCAGGCAGGCAGTGACAGGCAGACTGACAGGCAAACAGACAGACACAGACAGACGCAGAGACAGAGACAGAGACAGAAACAAAGACAGACAGATAGACAGGCACAGACAGGCACAAAGAGGCACAAAGAGGCACAGACAGACCAGAAGATACACACATAAATTAATAGGCATAAATCCTTGATTGATTGATTGATTGACTGATTGACTGATCGACTCACTGATTGATTGATGGACGGACCTTTTTCACTGCAGCTCAGGTGGCCGATTCGCTTATGGCTCTTTCTGGCAGGTCCAACACGCAGCGATATAATATATGAATGCATTTGCACTTGCGCAATCACACCACATGGGCCACTTCACGATCTTTCAAGAGTCCAGCAATCGTCAAACGTTGGCGATGAAAGCGAAAAGGCGTCGCTGCGAATATGCCCAGCAAAGAGGATTGCGGTGGTGCCGACCCTGATGCATCACAGCTTAACAAGTCATTTCATGCCCGCTGGAATGGCTATGAATGGCTTGCAGTAGGCTCACTGATTTTGAAATCCGCCAGACCCAGTGTCCCAGTCATCCATAGTCGCCATAGTCACCCAACATCAGACTAGACACCAGATGAAGCACTGTCCTACAATTTGGCCAAGCCAAGGCATGGATTTCCCCGACACGGGCGTCTCGTGGTTTCCATGTTATTTGCATCTCCCCAGACTGCTCAGCAGGTGGGGGCTCTCATCGAAGGGCGGGATGTGATGTGTGATGTTTCTTGCCGGCGGACTGTCCTGGACAATCAAATCTTGGGATTCGTCCAGGCTCAGATAGCGGCCATTGCAAAGCATCAGAGCCGACTGCGAAAGCACCTTAGCTTCCGTTAGCTGCACCTGGATTGGCAGATGTGGAGGGTTTTGAAGTTTTGGGAAAGTTTTGGGATTGAGATAGGCGATGGGTCGAGTTGGGCAAGCGTAGCTTGTGTAGTGGAAGATGCTTTTGTGACGAGTATAGACAACCATCAGACTGGTAACAAGTTGGGCCAAGGTTTTTGGGGTGATATTTTGTGATACTGTTGCATAGGCCTTGCATGAAATAGTGGGTACTTCCAATATAATTACCTGAAATGCCCCCTCAGAATGAGAATGTGCAAATGTGCAATGCAAACAGTTCTGGAAATTGTTGCAGCTTTCTTCCGTGATCCTTTGAAGCAGCTAAAGTTACACCTTCATCTCATGTTCCAGCCTTTAGGCACCATTCCAAAGCAGCGGTTCTCACAAAAAGAACTGACATCTACGTTCACATTCTTGGTATCTCCCCTGTATACTTACTAATACGTCGGAATGGTATGGCATTATGGACTGTGCTTGAATTACATTTTGGCAACCATGAGACGCCATGAGATACGTGACATCGGATGCCTGCATCCCTTCTTAATTCGTCCACCAGATCAAGGTGTGCTGGGGTGCTGTCAAAAGCGCCCCTTATCTGAAATGGTCACAGATGGCTGGCTGATTTGTGCTAAATTGTACTGTGTCCTGGCATGTCCTGGCCATATTTGTCCACGTGAAGGCATAGGCCATGGCAATTTATTCTTGAAGCAGACATGGCTTTGGACTCCACGACCTCCGGACAGACTTCGCCCATGACTTAGGACTGTCAGGACCGTGCTAAGGGCAGAGCATTGACATCTCCTTGCGGCAGAGAAAGCAATTGATCATAATTGATCTCACTTCAGAAACTCTTCGACTCCAGCTAAGAATGAGGATAAATGTGGAAAGTGAAATCTAGAGTCTCAGACTGGAAGATTGAATTCACCTTGACCGACCATTCAGCAAGTTGAGGAAAAATATGCTGTACAATGGTGCAGAGTTGGATTGATTTACCAGTTGCTGTTTTATATGGGCTAGTGGTTTGATTTTGCTGCGTACACTATAATATAAATACATATATAATTATATATATATATGTTTGTGTATATATTTGTCACTGTGATTTGTCACCCTGCTGTTCTGCGCAGAGTTTACAGTTGCAAATGTTGCAAGGGATGATGTGCAAGTCTTGCAGTTCGGTCAGGAGTTGCCAGGATTGGCATCAATCCTTGCAGAAGAAGGGCCAGATAGCCTTGTGTCTCTGCAGGACTTGTTGGCGGCCCTGGCCTTACTTTTTTTGGCCGGAGAACTTTGGTAGCTCATGAACTATGCTAAACTGTGCAACTTTGGTGCAAAGACCAGGAAGGGAGACCAGTGGCGAATCCTCGACGTTTTGAAAGGCTGCTGAAGGTCGGAGCCTTGTCCTTCGGCAGTGAAGTTGTTGGAGGAAAGTGTGTCCCTTTCCTGAGGCCTTTCCAGTTCCTTCCCTTTTGCATTTTTGTGAATTGACTTCTGACTTGATGGAACATGATGGAATTGATGCTGGATGGCTTGCTTTTCACCATTGGTCTGCTGCAGCTTTCTTTGGTTCAAGGGCCCATGAATAACATGAGCTTAAAATAGTCTGCTATTTCATGCAATTGGCCAGGTCGGGTCATTGTGCTCTGGATTTGGTGAGAGCATGTTCCGCCATTGGAGCTTCGCGCGTGCTGAGTAATTAATGTCAAGTTGATTGTTCTAAAACTTGATGCGGTTGTGCCAATGAGTGCAGGCCATGCAATTTCGAACTGTACGACCTGTGGTGTCCCGCCCGCCACCTTCTAGAGAGGCCCAGCTGGGCTGTGAAGCAAGTGTGTCCACATCCTGTGGTGATATAGTCACAGTCATAGTGCAAGAACGATCAAGAACGTGTAAGTAAGATCAAATAAACTGTTTCCCCTAATAGTTTTTGTTAAAAAAACATAAATCATGGTTTGGTGGGATTTACTGTACCCATAATTTTCTACCATTTAGGGGGTGTTTAATATTACGGGGATTGTATGGGATTGTAGTATCAGGGTTTCACATTATTAGTTACATAATATGTAAATGTAACTCGCACGAACGGGGTTGAAACAGGTGGAGATATTCAATCTTTGGGAAATGGCTAGGCCGAGACCGTCGAAGCCATCTCCGTGCGGCAGAAGCTGATTGTGTTGCGGGAGAATCTCAAGACGCGGGTTCCCTTGGCACTGCTGAAGGACGTAAGAGGAGAGAACGAGGATTTCATACCATTTATATCATTTTATATCCATTGATCATGGCCGTTTCTGTTTGTTCCAGAGGCTGCTTTCATGTTCAGTTTTTTAATAGAGGATGATGTTTTTTTTTAACTAGGCACTAGGAACGCAAAAACATACAAGTCTTGTATCAAGAGTTGCATGATGATCCCTTGCAAGTTGTGATTGTCAATTCCCCGATCCTTTTGTCGCCTGAGGTGACTGCCCATCCAGAGGATTCCACGGCCTTTCTGCAGCTGGTTGGCGTACATGTACAACTGGGAGAGGCCATTCGGATTTCGAAATGTTATAGTAACATATAGTAACTATTCTGATGATATATGTTTGTAATTATATTTCTACATATTTCTACTGTACTATGTATTTCTACATGTTTCTATACAATTTTCATGTATATTTCTATGATGTCAGAAGACATGCAAACTTCTTCATTTTAGTATTTAACCAGCTAATTGCGGAGTCTTTTCTTCCTCAGCCATACCCATATGCTATTTCCACAAAACTTTATGATGTGACACATCCACACTGCCTGCCATTGTTGTTGGTCATGAGATCGGCGAGCTCCAGACCCACCCCTATGATTTGGTACAATAGTCGATGTTTAATGGTTGTGGCCAACTTAACCAGAAGTGACATCATAATATATATATATATATTGATCAAGTTTGGGTCAATTATTCATATCAAACAGCCACAACACAACTGGGCTCACCCCCTGCGAGGCCGGCGCGTGCGCGCTCTGGGCTCGGAACTTCGCGGCGAGCCGCGCCGACTTTTCGTGGCGCAGCGCGGCCAAAGCGTTGCATCGAGGGCTTGGACCGAGCTATGCAGAGGATCGAAGTCATCCCCTGAAGTTGTTTTTTTTGATCTATATATATTTAAAGATGCGTTAATAATTAATTATTACACATTGATTCATTTAATTAAGTACAGTAATTAATATATTTAAGTTGTATCACTATAGTAATCATTTACAATTTACACTTGCATGCATTTGCTGCATGTCATATTTGATCCTTTTCTTCGTGGATCGTATTAGATCTGGATAGATATGGATAGATATGGATAGATATAGTATGGTGTTTGCTTACTTGCATTTATTTAGAGGTTTGGGGTACCAGATCAAAAGGGTTTATGCTGTGGGTATATTGCACCCATTCATATATAAAGCAGGTGCGGTTCAGCATGTTTGACCCTCAAAAACAACATAAAACAACAGTCTGCGACAGTTCAACCCTAAGAATTGCATTTTTTCTGGATTCATTGGTGCCAAATTTTGGGGCGATGGCCATATGTGAGTCACAGGATTAATAGTCATGAAGGCTTAGGAGCTACCTCTGAATGGTTGCTTCCCGTTGCATGTCCCCCGTTCACCAAGGGAATAGAATATATACACGAGTGCCGATCCCGATAGGAGCTTTTGATGGATGTGCTGAGCTTTTCATCCACTGATGACGCCACTAGAGCAGAGGTTGTCCAGCTGCGTTTAGGTAAATATATGCATTATATATTCATTATATGCAACTGTGTTGGATGAAGCGGAATGCATCATTTGCATTGGATTGCCGAACATCAGTGTCATACTGGATGGCTTAGTTGTAGCCAGCAACATCCTATGAGTCAGTTTTATATAACAGCTACAAGTAGTCAATCGATCAACAAAAATGATGAGATAGCTGCAATATACCATGCCGCGTGGCCTTATGCTACTTCTACTCTTCAACTTCTGCAGGTTTGCAGCATCTTGGGCCAACTGCGTCCTCATGATGCAATGCAATGGTACCGCAAGGCAAGTGAGGAGCTAGTTTTCCCCATGTTGTCACACCTGTTTCTCGTGCTCATTGCTATTGTTGACAGATTGCAGGTACATAGATGGAATAGCATCCGACCCGGGCATAGAGCTCCATAGAATTCCATAGAAAATCTAGAAATCCAACATGCCAGATCAAAAAAGTGGATCGTTCCTGGTGTATAAATTGGCCCAGGCGTTGAATGTGGATGAAGGATGTGTGCCGGCACTTTTGGGTATGGCACGTCAGCTTCATCATGACAACTACCCAAGAGAAGCAGCAGAATCTCGGCCAAGCTGTGCTGCGCATCCTGGGCGAAAATCACCAGATTACCTCGAGACATTTTTTGGCCATCCTGTACCCTTCAGGTTCAAACAAATATATATATATATAAGATTATAATAGATTACAATAGATTACAATAGATTACATAAGTGAAAAGCAGATGACAATCATACTGAAAGATATGGACAGAGTCCCACAGTGTGGTTTTGTGTCGTGGATTTTGGTGCCACCTGATGGGAAGAGGAGATGTTCAAAGCAGCAACTCTGAAGAGAACCTTGGACACGCGCGACCTCTTCAGCTACGGCGAGGCTAGGATTTGCATGGTTTAGTATTGGTTTAGTATGGTTTAGTGAAGTTTAGTATGTTTAGTGAGTCAAGGGTGGTGATGATGTCATCTCCGTCATCTAACTGGATCTGACTGGCTGGATATCTGGAGATCAGCACAGATCAGCATCGAATCGAGCTGCGTCAGGCCTTGGTGTTGGCCGGTCGATGTAGGGAGAGTTGCGAAGTGCTGCAAGAAGTCCTGGACAGACCAGACATAGGCGCGTCATGGTGCGTTCTTGGTGTTCGGAATCAAGTGGGATTGGATCGAAGCAACTATGATGCTTTTTGAGTTTGATGATTTCTATCATTGGTTTGCCTTTTTTTGAAATTTCTATTGTAAGTTTGTTTCTCCAGTGTAACCAGACCGTTTCATCAAGCCGGTGACAAGAAGTGCTCGGAAGGGCTGTGCCATGCTATGGCCACTCACCATCAGATTTCATCAGAATCGACTTGTGAGGCTTTCATGCCATGGCGTGGGCCAGCTCAGTCGGGACCTGAGATGCACAAGTGTCGATGCGTGTTTGGCTCACTTCCAAGGGTGTTGCCTGCTGCTACAAGTGAACTAGATCTTGTTTGTAAATTGTGTGAAGCTGGCCATGCGTCCCATATGCCCGAGCTACTGCGGACCCTTCAGATTCAGAGTGAATTGAACCTGTTCACGTTGCAAAAAGTAGTACAGATCACTACAGGAATTATACTTGATGAGGTCTCTACCTGGTCCTGCTCTACCCGGAGCCAACCAACTTCTATACCCTGTTACTGTTGTGATTGAATCCCTTTTTTTCCGGTTCCATTCCAAATTTTGTAGGTGGCCACTACGTCAATTGAGGCCTTGGCACATGCGCTGGAGCATCAATACACATCAGCATTGGACTGCTGTCGGGAAGTGCCTCGGTCTCCCAGGTGCAAGGAGGCAGGATTTAGCGAGATTTGCCACGCTGTAGCAGGTAGCAGATTCGCATGTCATGCGTTCTGATGGGTTCCGCAAGTTGCACAATTCTGACATATTCCGACCTGTGCCAATGGTGCCTGGTGAATACTCGCGACATTTCGGGAAGGACTTCCGATAAACCAGATAAATAAGCCTATAATTATAAGATCTTGCATCTCAATGAAGATGTCCAGTGAGGTGGTTGTAGAAATATATGAACATATTCCCACACGAAGAGGATTGGGGGCAAGCAGTTTGGCCCCACTATCAATAAGATTTTGCACCAACCTGGTACAGTAGTGGTTGCACAAGCCTCTTCTCGGCAGGCCCTTGATCTTGCTCACTTCCTGGAAGCTCTGTGCCACTACCGTTGCTCCGAGCTGGCAGCGGCACAGGATCTCGTCCCATAGCCTGCACAGAGGTTTCATTGATTGCCATCTAGCCTATCATAGCCTATCTAGCAGCTATAGGAGCAGATATTTTGTAAAAAGTAATGATCAGAATTGAAGTACGTGCAAACATCAGCAGGTGACTTGGGTTTGTACCCTGCGTTACGGCATATGCGTAGCAGTACATACAAAGAGGATGAAGATAGATATATTATGTGGAATAATAGTTGAGCTGAAGTACATGTAAAATAAATTAAAATAAGCTATTTGTGCCCTGTGTCTAAATAATGCACAGGAACATGATCATTCATTCGCATACGTTCTTGTTCTGATTCTGAAGGCTCGGAACTCGTTGGCCCGGGATCCTTGCAAATTGCGAGAGAGACTTTGGGGACTCCTTTGTCGAGTTGAGGCGGGCCTGCACCGACCAAAAAGTAATCGATTGTCGAAAATGATTGCAACAGTTGTTAAGTGTATTAAAATAGGTCCCTCTTAGCTTCATTGCCTTTGATTGCTCTAAGACGATTCACTCTGATCCACTGTTCATGCTATAAAGGTGCTAAATGGCAACCTTATGGCTGCTGAGCATTGCTACCAAGAAGCGCTTCAACTTGGGCAGTGCATCGACACAAAGACTGCTGGAGTCCCTTGGATGGCTTGAGTGCAAATCTCTTCAAACATTGGATGAATTATACATTCTGACACAGACACACACACAGAGATATATACATTTAATAAAATCATAATTATATGTATATTATTATTATATTATATTGTATGGTATTTTATTATATATTACATGTATGTGTGCGTGTGTAAAGATATACGTTTTTATTGGGGGGAGAGAGAGAGCTATTTTTTTTTCCACGGCTCTTTGTGACAATTGTCGCTGCGAGCTGCCTGAATTCAGAGAAGTGGCTCTCTAGCCGCCGAAATCAGGACCGATCTTAGTGCCAAAAGTTCGATGTATCATCGAACAGCACCTGCGAAAAAAGTCCTGGTCAATGGTCTGAGCAGCGTCAACAGGAGCTGCTTGGAACCACTGACAAAAAGAAAATGCTAAAGCCCTGTTCATCGCAGGAGGGTACTCCTTGAGGGGGGATGTCTTCCAGGCTCCATCCACCCCTTTACCGATAGCGCTACGCTTTGGTAGCCCCTTTGTAATATGGTGTTCCCTCAACTGCTTCTTCAGATAGGGCAAATTCAGTGCCAGCAAGCGCGTTGGCTTGGGCGACCGAGCTCCTAGCAGGCCCTGCGCAAGATCAATGGTCTCAATGCCAGGGAAGCGCATCAGAAGTCGGGTCAATGCCAATCGCCAAATGGAAGGCCGCGTTTCATCTTCCGGTTCCTGAAGGTGTTCTAAAACTCCAAAACCTTCCACACACGCCAATGTGAAGAGGAGTTCCAGGGAGAACAGCAGTAGCTCGTTGCCCGTGGCCACCTGGAGGGCTTCCCGAATACTGAGGGAGCTGAAGCCCCACAGTTCCTCAAAGTCCCTCAGCGGGCGAGGGCCCTGCCTGCTCTCTCGTGCTTGATCTTCAGGATGTTGAGCATACCGTGCCTGTGACCATGTCTCACAGGGCGGTCCACAAAGAGCCCCACAAATCCATCCCGATTTCACGCCATGTAGCCAGAAAGCCTGAGTGGCTGGCCTGCGCACATTGCCCCAATCACTGTCGATTATCAAATCGAGGGATACAACACAAAGAGTGGTGCCATCCCTGCAGGTCTGGTCAAAGAGCTTCTCCATAAAGAATTGCAGGTCTCCCTCTCGCCTTCTTCCTGAGAAAACGTGGAGGAAGATGCGCTCTTTTGTGCACGGTCGAGGAATGGCTTGACGGTCAGGAGGAACAATGTCGGCCCGCTCAAACTCCTGCTCAATCTGCTTCAGGGTCAAAGGTCCGCTGTCCTTGGATCTGTGGTGGTGGAGAAAGGGCCAAGCTGTAGGCAGGCAAAGAGATTGCAAGCTCTGTCTCATGCGTGCCATAACTTCATCACTCAGGTCTGTCTCGGCCTCATTCATGAAGGTGATGAGCTGCTCAAGTGTCCGTCGGCACAAAGTCCAAGAAATGACGAACTGCTTAATAGCCCCTCTGACCATGTCCTCAAACTCCGCGACCTTGTCCTCCTTCATCTCCACAATAAGGAGCGCCAGGGTTTCGAAGAGTGGCACATGCTCCACATCAAAATCCCTTGGTGCGACGGGCTCGAGGGTCGGGCCTTCGGCTTGTAAGGTAGGCAGCTTACCATCCCATGTCTCCTGTTGTAGAGCAACCTGTTTCGACCCCAGTCCCGGTAGTGGATGAAGTTGCAGTTTCCGACCCACCAGTTGTTGCCTGCAACGCGTAGAGCGTATAAGGTGCGCCTGCAGCTTCCCGTGGGTGAAGAACTCCTTGAGGCATGTGCCGCATTGTGTACCGTCAATCAGGGTTCTGACTGGGTGGAATTGCCCATGCGCTCTGTTCATATGAGCTCCTTCTCCTGCAAAAGTGCGACAAGCTTGTTCGCAATACATGCATCCAAAGGTCGGAGAAGTACCGGTGGATGAAGACTCATCTGTAGATGTTGGCGAGCACCAGAGGGAATGATGGACAAGAAGTCGCTGAATACGAAGGTGCGCATCAATGCAAACAAATCTGCGTGAAGTCACCAGAATCGAATGCTGCTTGGCCCTTCGCAGAAGTCTGCGCCAGTACCCTCGATGATGTCGAATGACTTCCAGCCATCTGTCCGTATGCTCAAAAGGATTTCCAAGATTGCAGGAGTGACAGAGCTGGTCCCAAACCCATTGCAAATCATCTCGTAGGAGGCTCATCCAGTCAGTGTCCTGGTTGAGGAGTCCCCAATGAGCAGATGATCCAACGGCAATGAGTGAGCTGAGATAACTCAGTCTTTTCAGTCTCAGCAGCGTAGATGGAGCGGGAAGTTCTGTGCGATGTAAAACTTCATCATCAGAGACATGGGAGTCCGAAGGACATCTGAGCAGCCTCTTGTAGAGACGCATAACAGCACTGTGTAAATAATCCTTCGTCTTTTGATCCTGGATGAACCAAGTCTCTGCTCCAAAAAGAAGCCGGCTGAGAATGAGGCTGGTGAAGATCTCGGATCGGCGTGCGGGTGCCAGATCTGTGTTCTGGTAAATCAACTTGCGATGTTTGTTGAAGCTCTGATTGGAGATGGCAATCCTCCTTTTGATTTCCTTGCGCAGGTCTCCAGAGAAATGCGTAGTTCCCCCAAGATGAAGGTACTGCGTCACAATGTTGACCTGATAGGTGCCGTATTCTCCAATCGCATCGAAATGTCCAGACGCATTGGGGCCAAAGAGCCGTTTTTGGCAGGCCTTGGACCCTTTGCCTCTGGGTTTGAAGAGAATTTCTGTTTTGCCCTTGCTCAAGTTCGGAGTCATGGCATGAGAGCGAAATAGATCCAGGATGGTGCTCGTGGCAATCCCCAAATTCACAAGCAAAACATCATTGTCTTCAGCGGTGAGGGGAATAGCGAGATCATCCATCCAGCAAGGGCCAATCATCTGGATCTCCTTGTGGGGGGTCTCAGCGAATCCCTTCTCATGAAAATCAGGCTGAGGATCATCAGGGAAGCTGGACAGGACATTCTTTGCCTCCAGTTTTGCTTCAAAAGACTTCAGCACCCTTGCCATAAGGTACCCAAAGACCACATCAGCGTATGAATCGCCCGGCCTGGAGCCGTGGTTGGTGCGAACATAGTCTTGTTGTCCAGGGAGGGCAAAGTACGTGTCCAAATGAAGAGCTCGAATCGCTCTCTTCGCTGCTCCTTGCATACCTGCCATCTCGATAGCACTGGCTTCATTGAGGTGTTGATATAGGTCATGCACCACATTGTGGTCCAAATGCAGGCGGGCAGCCATGGCCGCTATGTGAGCATCATCCCAATGACCTGAAATTGCAAGGGGTCGAATGACCCGATAGAATGCTTCTTGCAAATCTATGAGCAGGACCGCTGTCGGCTGGTTCCGCTTGCTGAAAATTCGAAGGAAGGCCCTGATGATGTGCCCCCCCAAGGAGACAGATACTCCTTTTCGTCCTCCAAGCTGCTGAGAATGTAGAAAGCTGTGATAGAGATCTGACTGTTTGGTGCGCATGGCCTTATGGAGCGTCTTACCAACCATCGAGGAGATGAGAATCGATCTGAAGGCACCGCATACGTCTTTGCTGAGCTTTCCCTTCCAGATTGGCACCAGGAAGCCACCCTTGTGTTCAAGAGGCTCTTGGCCTTGAAGGTAGATCTTCAACATCAAGGTGTAGAGTGTTCTTGCCATAGAGCTTGGACAGTAACGCAGGAGTTCTGATGGAATTCTGTCCATCCCCGATGCCTTGCCCGCAGCAACTTGCCTACAAACTTGTTCCAGGTCCGCCAAAGAGGGCATTTCACTGATCTCAACTTCAAAGTTGTGGCAGCGAAGATCCTCTAGGTTGGAGCGCCATTTGTGGCGTTGCTGCGGCCCATCAACTCTTTCACCTCCTTCCATGTCGCTGAAAAAGGTAATCCAACGTTCTAAAGCTGCATGTTGAGATGTGCAGGGGTTGCCCTCCTCATCTTTGATCAAGGGTAACGGTGACATACCCTGCCTCAGTTTGTTGGTGGGACCCATAAATGGTTTCAGCCCCTGTTGGATCTCCGACGCTGTCGTGTTGTGAGTGAAATCCTGCACAAGGTTGCGTAGTGCCGTCTTCTTGTTGGAGATGATGGCCTTGCGCAGCGCCTGTGCTTGGACACGAAAGCCCAATCCATGCTTGATGACACCAGAAAGCAAAGTGCAGCCGTAATCAAAGGATGCACTTCCATCCCATGAGGAAGGATGTTTCCATGCCGCAAAGATGCGGGCCAAAGCTTCTCTGCGGAGAAGTTTTCGGATGTGCTTGAGGGCGTCTCTGTGTTGGAGTTTGGCTTTCCTCAGTTTCCAAACGTGTGCGTCGACATATGGTCGCTCTGGTCCTCGTTTGGGGCGAGGACAGTGTCTTTGAAGCATGGAGTGCAGCTGGCGGTTGATGTGCTGGAGGTGCTTTTCAACGTTGGTATCCCAAGGGTGAATGGCAAAAGGCTCCAATTTCAGAGGCATTTGGTGTCTAATCATGGATCGCTCAAAATTGTCGCTTCTTCCTGCCCCTGATTGAGGAAGGGCAACCAGGCTTTGCCAGGTCAACTCGACAGCATGAACTGCATGATCTTGTTGTTGATTGCCCAAGTCAAAGTCCGCAATGATTTGAGATAGGTGGCAGTTGGAGATCCATGTTTGAGGAATCAACACATAGTCGATGGTGTATTCCTCCTGCAAGGGTGATGTCCAGGTGCACGTAGGGCCCACATGAACAGGACTAGTAATGGGTGCGCATAGGTGAAAGTCCTCCAGGAAGGTCCGCAGGAGCTTTGTGCTTGGTGAAGTACGAAAGCCCGTGGTGAAGATGTGGTCCCCATCGGGTTCTCCAGGCCCTGCGTTGGCATCAATGCAAACAAAGAGCGGGGAATTCTCGATGTGGTGCTCCTGGACAATGTTATGTGTGTCGCTCCACCAATGGGTCCTGTCGATGTCCCTGTAGCCACTATGTGGTGCATAGGCAACCAGAAACCAGGCTTCCCAAAGCGGGTGCTGGATCCTCACCAAAAGTCGGCGGTGATCTCGATGTACCACAAGGAAGTGCTTTCTCTGAAGGAAGATATCTTTGTGGTTCACCGTGGCAATTGGCTGCTGCAAGTTGCACCAGAGCTCAACCCCGGCTTGTCCTTTTTCACATCCTGAAGAAAGCCGTAAGACACCATGTGTGTTGGCCATTCCTTCAGGGGAGCGGGTTTCTTGTAGTCCCAAGAAGTTCAGCTTGAGAGCTACGAATTGAGTTCGGATGTAGCGCAGCTTTCCTGAATAGCCCTGAGTTCCGAGTCCAAGCGACTGAACATTGCTTGTGGCGATGCTGACTGCAAAGTTGGCAACTTGTTGGCGAGGACAAGGACGATCCAATGATGGTGCCAGAACTTCTGGTGGGAGTTCAGGAGGTGGCACGTTGAAACCATCTCCTTGGAAAGTAGGTGCCCCTACCTTTTCACCAAACAGAAGCCAAAGATATGGAATAAGCCTTCGCCATGTCTTCAGATGAAGAGCAGGTCTGGGTAAATAAAACCCCTTCTGGCCTTCCTGTTTTGCAACCTGATCGCAGATCTCGTTGAAAGGATCTCCTGCATGTCCTGGCACATGATCGAAAAGGATTCCGTCCGGGCCAAGTGCATTTTCAAGGAGTTGAGCACATCCTCTGAGCATCTGGAAGGAGGTGTCACAGACCAGGCTACCAATGTCACAAACTTAAGAATGCATCCCAGATCGTAAGGTATTAGTTTGTAGGGGTTTGCCCTTCATGACTTTCAGAAATGCCTACCTGATCTCAGAAATGCCTAGGTGATTTGAAAATGACATAGG
>Ga0126342_10003376_pt1 | contig 26326 bp, 14 predicted proteins | sample Cyp1metagenome_FD_92528 | JGI IMG/M metagenome (GOLD analysis project Ga0126342, IMG submission 92528) | Coral microbial communities from Lord Howe Island, Old Settlement Bay, Australia - Cyphastrea 1 metagenome | ecosystem: Host-associated > Invertebrates > Cnidaria > Coral ...
ATATATATATATATATATATATATATACATATATAAATATATATATATATATATATACATAATTATATATATATACACACATATAATTATATATATACACACATCATATCATTGTATAATTATATATACACATATCATAGAACTATATATATATATAAAGACTATATATATATACATATGTATCCATATCCACCCAATTATACATCCCTGTGGGTTGGGGGGCCCTGTTCGTAGGAAATGACAATGTCCTTTTTGGCCCCGAAGCCTCTACAGAACTGGGAACATGTTTCTGGGATGGACAACAGGCTTAAATCAACATGGGGAAACTTGGCCAAGGATAGGCCTCTACAAGATGAGACCCCGGGAATATGCTGACATTCTTGCAGAATGGCTGTTTGGAAAAACGAGTTCCTTGTGAATATACTACATGATACTACATTGTATGCAGAAAAACCGTGCCAATGATCTGAAAAATACATAAAAATGCTCTGAAACGGTCGGTCCTTGGTCAAAAACTTAGACAGCTCTAAGAAGCAGCTCACTTGCCAAGCCCTGTCCTCCATTTTAAGTAGCCACTTCGGTCCTTCTAACGACCTAGTTTCACGTATTTTCCTTACTCCTTCCCATCGAAGTTGCATCACCACTCGTTAGATCGTAGCTGCATTAGCATGCTTGCATAAGTTAGCAAGAGACAACCATAAGATGTGATATATATATATATACATACATACCATACCATACCATACCATACCATACCATTACATTACATACATACATAATTACATATGTTGACTTATTGAATCATTGGCTCAAAATGATTGCTCTTCGAAGACTTCACAATGTTGTAAACCCAACACTAAACACCTTGCTATTGGTGGTGTTTTTTTGATACCACCCAATTCGCATAAAACTGGGGATTGTTTATGACATCGGGTTTAACAGATTTCTCAACACCATGGCCAATCTTAGATATTCAAAGATATGGCCAATCATGCTTCCTAAAATTCTCGGCTGGTAGTTGCTAATGTGGTAAGTGGTAGTTGCCCAATCATAAACCGTTCACAAACATCACACACGTGGTTTGGGTCATCTTAGATCATCCCCTAGGGGTGGCTCGCCAAGCTCGCCAATTCAAAAACTCCAAGTGGGAATGGTTTATTAAGTGGCTGATTATCATAGAATTGGATTATGGGAAAAATTACAGGAAAGCCCTATATTTGATGGTAAAAACCATGGTTTCCTGTAGATTTTCCCTTAATCCAATCCAGTGAGATTAGTCATCCCATTAACAAACCCTATGAAATCCCCATGATTTCCTTTTTTTTGATCTCCATTACGCTTGGTAAAATCACCATAAAATCCACCAAGATTTGGGTCTACCACGGGATACCCATGGATATGTTCGGCCGCGCCTGAAGCTGTTGCAGATGTGCCATGAGAAAGGCCGAAGGTTTATTGGCCTTCGACAAGTCGATCAAGGACGCTTGGTCCTCACGATGGCCAGGCGCAAGCGCCAGGATGATTGATCCCAGCCGTTGGTGAGACACAGTAAGTGGGATGATTAAATATGGATAACCGATCTGGTTGGTGGTTGACCTACCCCTCTGAACAATATGAGTTCATCAGCTGGGATTACTATTCCCAATATATGGAAAAATAACATATATGGAAAGTCATAACATTCATGTTCCAGACCACCAACCAGTCTGACGATTGATCAATGTCTTCATGTTGCCCACAACGACGTCCGGTTTTTTCCTGGTGATGAGAATCATCACCATAGTGGAACCCCCGAGTTAAAGAAATTGCGACACAAAGCCCATAAAGGAAAGCTAGATCCGCTAGACAATGCTAGATATATCATGCTTTTTTCAACCACAAATCCAATCGTTCACCTACTTTTTCCGCATCTTGAATCTATGGGGCACCACCTTGTAGTTAAATGCTGGGTTTAGTATTGGATCTCTTCGTTTTGCCAGGTCTGATGTTTTTTCGTGGCCAGTCCTGCTTGCTCCGGGGCAGGGACCTTCACCGCAGCCATTTTCACGGGGAGAATCATCCCAATGGATGGACTACACCGTTGTCGCCCAGAAGCGACTAAGAACATCACCAGCAAAATCATAGGGAATCCCCATGAATTGATCTTTTGGATTCCCATCTGCCCCATCTCTTGAAGGCTTTTCTTTGGTGAGTCGTTGTTGGTTGGGAATTTATAAAAAGGGGCCTACGGCCTATGGGCGGGTTTCATGAGTGAAGATGGAGACATGCACAGCACGTCAAGAACAATGATAAAAGTTCATCATGTAGAGCATGATGCAGCCAGCGAAACTGTCCACTTCAATTTTGTTCAACACTAAACTCACTAAGGGTCCTGAATAATCATTGTGATTTCCTTCAGTCGTTGATAATCATGTGCGAGGAATCCTTGAAATTGGTACAAAGCCACGCTTGTGATGAAGAGCCACTGCAGGAATCCAATCCTGTGTTGTCACTAGTCCTGGGTGATTTTGTCGGATTTGTCCTGGGAATATTTGGGATAACACAATTTTTGTGTGAATTTTCAAGGATATACGATGTATAACATTATATAATTATATAAGCACCATTTGGTTTTTGGTTCTATTTACAGATGTGGTTTAAAGGAACATCTACAGGAAAAGCCGATATTTGGGGAAAACACACAACTGGCATCATCTACATATGTCTGAACATATGAAACAAATTAAGCAGTGATGCTAACCAGTCATTCTTCAATGTCGCAGCTTTAAGAATGTCAACCTTGAATAACCTTGGGTAAATACCAACAAATGAACCGGACCTCTGTCGCTTGCCGAGCTCAAAATTTAAGACCACATGGACGAAAAACAATGAAGACTTAGTCATCATCCACAAATTTTCGGATCATTCATGTTGGCGCAAAGAAGTAAACCCAAAAATAATCAGCAGGTTTTTGGAGGATATATCGGATACATCATGAAAAATGTTGGCTAAAACAATAGTAAACCATCCCAAAAATCACCCTTTTTATGGGTGATAAACCATCCATATGGTGCCTCAACTCGTTGGCTGCGCGTGCGTCCAAGTTATAGGTGGCGATCAAGGCCTCGCGTGGAAAAAAACAGTCGTCATAGTCTTAGTTAATTCTATTTTCTATATATATATATGTATATATTTGAATATATGTATATATATATATGTATGCTTGAATTAAGAACACTTGAACGGGATAAGGGAACCTATTGATCATCTGTGAATCGTTTATTTTACATTGCATTGTTCTATTGGACACTCTTTTTGCGTGGTTCTCTGTGATCAATGGGGCAGATCATCATCAACATCTGACAAATAGGCGGGAAGTACTACAAGCTCAGTTCATTTATTGATCCCCATTTGGTTGGTTGTTTCACCCTCTATGTAGGTTGTTGGTTGTCATAGAAGTCAGCATCCCTCAACTAGAATAGGCCATGAGAACAACCTATCCAAAGGGCTGCCAAAGCACGTAAAGATAGTTTCATGTGGATTTAAACTCCCTATTGAAATAGATAGTTACTAGTCCTTCTTACTGGTTGTTGGTGGTTAATGAACTCTTGATCAGCCCATATTATTAATCAGTTCATGGTTTGAAAATCATCCAGTAATAGTTCGTTCATTTTCCTCTATAATATATATATATATATATGTATGATTTTATATGTATATAGATGCCGATTTACTTCGATCTTCAGGGATTTCCCAACTAGCCATGGAGCTGATGACACCGGAGGTCTTTTTTGAGCTGCACCAGAGGCTGCCAGCCCCTCCAGTTTCCGTAGTGAAATCACGATTTTCCCATATTTTGCCCAGTGAAATCTCAATTTTCCCGTAGTATCCGTAGTGAAATCACGATTTTCCCATCGTTTATCGTCCAAACTCCAGGGTTTTTTCTGCACGTGTGGAGCCTCGATGCCAGGGTGCGCATCGTCCCCAGGGGGCGGTGCGGGTTGACCAAGCCCCTGAGCCGCGAGGGGAACGGAACCTGTTAAGGGGTCTACCATGGGGAAAAAAACGTGGTCTATAATGTAATATAATATAATATAATAAATATAATATAACATAACATAATATAATATAGTATAATATAATATAATATAATAAATATAATATAATATAATATAATATATTATAGTATAGTACAATATAATATAATAAATATAATATAATATAATATAATATGATATAATATAATATAATATAATATAATATAAATATAATATAATATAATATAATATAATAAATATAATATAACATAATATAATATAATATAATAAAATAAATATAATAACATATAATATAATATACTATAATATAATATAATATAATATAATAAATATAATATAATATAACATAATATAATATAATTAATATAATATAATATAATATAATATATTATAGTATAGTACAATATAATATAATAAATATAATATAATATAATATAATATGATATAATATAATATAATAAAATAACTATAATATAATATAATATAATAAATATAATATAATATTAATATTAATATATATATAATATAATATAATAAATGTAATATAATATAATATAATATAATATAATTGTTGATATATAATCAATGGCCATTTCAGGTACCTAAATTGGAGCTACCTACCATATATTTTTGGTATACTTTTTAGGACTATGTAAGGCAATATACCCCACAACATATTTTAGGATCCTGAATTTCCCATTGAAATGATGGGATGGTCTAATTGGAATATGGAATATGACATATGAATGGAATGGTTATAATTGTGAATATGAATGGAATATGGAAGATGAATGGTTTGAGATCGTTTTATATGGCTTAATAATTTAATAGTGATAATCATGGGATAACACAATGATGGGATAATCATGGGATGGTTTAATACAACTGGAATATCTGGTTGGTGGTTGACCTACCCCTCCGAAAAATGAGTTCGTCAGTTGGGATGATTATTCCCAATGTATGGAAAAATAAAACATGTTCCAAACCACCAACCAGAATATGGATGGAATATGATAGTTTGAGATAGCTTTATATGGCTTAATAGGGATAATCATTGAATAATCATGGGATTATATGCTGAATGGTGTTTTTTGATCATGGGATTAGTTCATGAATGGTTATAATTATAAATATGAATGGAGTATAGAATTGAATGGAATACTGGAGTATGGATGGATATTTGGAAGTTTAACCCTCAACAACGGTAGTTCAATATGTTAAATAGTTTTACCCTCCGGTAAATTAACATAGATCCTGGCAGTTGTCGGGGTTCAATATGACTGGTTTCCACTAAAAATTGCGTATATTTTCAGGGTCGAACTGTTAATTTGCCAACTATTTTCCACTAAATGGAAACCTCACCCTAAAGAAATTTATAGCTGATCTATGATGATCTAGGATGATAGAGGGTATATGTTTTTATAGGGACAATCATGCGACAAGGCCACGGTCTATCGATTTTTAGCCTCCGGTCATCAAACATTGCTGGGGAAATCCGGGGACTCAAAATTCAGGATTCTCCAGCGGGGCTGATAACCAGGGGGTAACGTGTTTAAAATCCAAAGTTCCCCATTTTCCTAACACATATTGATGGCCATAAAATGACAAATCATCCTTTCCAAAAGACATATTTTTAGATAATTACAGTAGATAGTATGTTCAGATTTGAGAAATGTACCTATCAAAGGTTTCACGGAAAATTACTTCGCGCAAAAGGTTCTTGACCTAAAATGGGCTTGTATTTTTTGGGAATTGCGCAATGCCTCCCGTCCCAGCTTCAACCCTCCAGGTAGAAGTTTCCAGATGCAGGGAGACTATGAGTGCCATGGCTTTGAAGAAACTATGGGGTCAAACTTGGGTATCCAGTTGGGCATCCCAAAAATGGGATTGTCCAAGCAAAAAACATGACAAACAAATGGGTTCTGCCAGGAATTCTCACCCGTACAAAGGTGGTACGTCTTGGTGGTTTCAACCCATCTGAAGAATCTTCGTCTCATCATCCCATTTCCAGGATTGAAAATAAGACACATTAGAATCCCCCCAGATCATACTTGGTTATAATGTTCATGAATGGTTACCCTCTGGTTATTTAACATAGCTATGAACAATTGACAAACATTGCCCATTTAGTTCGATGATTTAGGATGATTTATCATGATTTACCTATTAGACATGGTGATTTTCCAGTTATGTTAAATAACCAGAGGGTAAATCCCATCTTGTTCCATTGCAAGTCGAATCTCATAAGCTTCTGCACCCATCGCCTGTGCGACGCTTTGACCTTCCACTTCTTTGATGCGTGCGAGCAGGACGGCCGAAGCGTTTCGCGCTTGCCTGAAGAGCTGGGCAGAAACAAAATCCGAAGAATGGAGATATTTTAGAACCAAAAAAGGACACAGAATTACTAGTTACTATATCTTTACTGGTTGGTTGAGCTGAAGAATATGTCCAGAATGTATTGGTGGGGGATGATCATCCCTGAACCAGTTTAGAATATAGTTACACCCAAAAAGATAAAGCAGTATACAACTTCCTACTATAAATTAGTAGGATGCTACTTTTCAAAAACTCGTTCGGGGCTATTCGCAAAAAACACTCAAGAACCTTAATTTCCAACATGATTTTGTCTAAAACGGGTGGTCAAGAAAACATGTAGAAACAGTGGTTCCCAGCAAGATTTATCTTCGTAATCATCCCACAAAGTGGTGCCCCCAGTGAAATGCTGGTTTATAACGATCCATCCAACTAGTTTGACATATCTATCATAAACCTAACAGTTGACCTACTGAACTCAACCAACTTCGCTGCCTAATTTTTATTGGTGAAATCATCATCTTTCTTTCAGCGTGTCGAAGTCTCATGGCATCAAAATGTCCAGTGATCACAAAAAAATGGTCAATCGTTGGTTCACAATCTTCACCAGCAGAATCATCTTTTGCTGGTCACTGGTGATGGTTATTTTCCATTTCAAACAAACCTCGTTGGGAGATCAGTTTCTATCCTGTGGTTATGTCAAAATAGCTATTGAAGCCATGGCCCATAGAAAGTTCGTTGATTTACCGAAGTTAAAGATGGTGAATTTCCAGTTCGCGAAGTGTTAGAGTACCCTCTGGTAAACTAACATAGCTATTGAAAATTGCCATAGAAATAGTGGATTTTCCCATTAAAAATGGGTGGATCTTTCCATTGTTCTGTGGCTGTTCACCGGAGGGTATCCAGTTGGGCTATCCACTTGGGGATCGCCACGTAACTGACAGAGTCGCACCTCAAGTCCCCCTTGTCCAGGACTTGCCGCTGCAAATCTTGGGACAGCTCTCGAAGGCGTTCAGCCGCCTCCCGGCAGGGATGGACCCTTGGGATGGGATGAGCTGAGAGTTGATACAAAAATAAGCACCAAACCAAAAAGCTCAAAAAGCAACCAACTATTTTTGGTGCTTATTTGTTTATAACAACTGTTAGTTTCACAAATCTTAATCTTTTTTCAACTATCTCCACATATGTTTGATGGTAGTTTTATTGTACCCCATGGATCTTTTTAAGAAAAAACGCACAACAGACCTTAAATGGTGTTCAGTCCGCATGGAAGTGACGCCATCCCATCATCCCAGGCATCCCAGGCATCCACACCGATGCATCCACGGGGTTCTGCACCAAAAAGGCCTGCGGCAACAAATCATCGCCATGTTTTGACATGGACTGTTGGAGGAAGATAAAACATGGCTGTGAACATGTGGTTTGTAAAAACCATGCACCTAACAACAAATCATTAAAACAATCCCTTGATTGATCAGTAAATCAGCATGTACCTCACCATTTTCAGGCAACGCCCAGGTGTGTTCTTACAGTCAAAACATGGTATAGAGAGCAAAACGAGAGCATGGTATAGTTTGCTATATGAATATAGTTTATGGTCATCCATACAATATTAATAATCCTTCTGTGGATGGTTGCGAGATCCTGCACCAGTTGACTGTTAGTTTTTTCCATTATTTATAGGGTTTCAACCATCCTTTTGGTGGTTTATCGGATTTCGCTGGCCCATCCACAGTTACAATAACCATCCCCCAAGGACTAAAAATAGTTTTTTTTCTGGTTAGTGTTGGTTAGAAAAAAAATCCAACCGTCTACCATTCATAGTCTTCTTCATTTATACATATTTGTACCATGGCAAACTATCCCATGTTTTGAGCACTTGGATGTGCATCCCACGAATCGTAAGTGGATATTACAGCCATATCAATGGGGATATCCTATCAATCAGTGGCTCAAAACCATGGTTATTAACCAGGCATCCTGGCTGGGATGCACCCCGAAAAGCCATCTCACTACAGCCGGTTGATAGGGAAACCCCGAATGAATTGGCTCATTCTAAGTCCCTAAAAACCCAAGTAGTACAATTTCCATGACCAATCAACAAGGCCATCTTTAATGGCACGACATGCTTCCTAGGTCCAAAGGGTGCCTCCACTTCAGCCAGCAACTGACTCGCAAGCACCTCCTGGGATCAAATTTCACCCTGAAAAATGAGGCCTGATCTTACCCTAAACCATGAGGATTTAGCCACTGGTTATTGAACATAGCGAACTGGGAAATTGCCCTTTTCCCAGTTAGCTACGTTTAATGACCAGAGGGTAACAGTGATTTAAGATGATTTAAGCATATGTTTAACCATGTTTAAGCCACATTTTTTATCTGGAGTTTTCAGCTGCCCATTTGCATGCTGATTTGACCAAGATGAAATATTCATCAGCTTGAAGACTGGAAATTTGGTAATGGATAATCACAGAGTAAACTTAAACACAAATATAAATCTATGGCAAGTTCTATAACATTAATGGGATGAAATGTTAGTATATCAATATTGTGGCCATTATTATATTATCAATATTAAACATCCCATGAATGTTATCTGGTTGGTGGTTGACCTACCCCTCTGAAAAATGATGGAGTTCGTCAACTGGGATCATTATTCCCAACTGAATGGACAGTCATAATCCATTCATGTTCCAGTCACCACCAATCAGCTAGGGCAAGTTCTGGTGCCGACTTTTGTTTCACCACAGATAGAAACAGCGAATCTTCTATCCCCCACAATTCTTCAGCGCTGAGCTCAAGGAAACGGCAACCCCCTGGCTTCACATGACCACGGCTTGCGTCCTCCGGCGTCATCGACGGCAAAGCGGCCACCTTGGGAGCATGATGGGATCAAAGGAAGCAGCCTGACCCTTCCTGTGATGTAAGATTTCTACATCTTTCTACAGCAATTTAGAGATTTTGCACCTCAGAGTTTTTAGCTTTTGTTCAACTCAAAAAAAACACAGATTTCACTGACATACCGAGCTTCAAGAAATAGGATCTGTGGTCTGATTGAGGTAAGACATATTTTAAAACCACCAGCCAGACCTTGCCTTCTGTTTCTGCTCATTTCGATACACACTAAAAAATCAGGGCCGCTCCAAACACACCAGGTACAAGTACAAGGGCGGTAAATTGGGTCAAAAAAAAAGCGGGGCTATTCCGTCGAGAATTTGATAAAATCCAATCCTGAAATAGTCCTAAATTTAACATCTTCTGAATCTGTTCGGGGGGTTGTTATGATTCTTGTTGGTGAACCAAGACCAACACCTGAAGAGGAAATTACATTAATGAATGGTTCACCAACTCTTTCTTGTGATGACGGTGAGTTCATGACAATGTCATGAGCAAATATAGATATTTCATATAAATCTGAGACATTCTGAGACCATCTGAGACCCCTAAACTACCTATGGGTTTCCCTACTACTACTTGTAGGAAGCCAATTTAGGTGCCTTATTGGGTCCCCAGTTTTTAGGCCAGGAATATGCTGCGTGGTCCTCTAACTTTTTGGGATTTCTCGAAAAATAGGGCACCACTCGTGACCTAGTACCCTAAACATCCCTAAACCCATTCACTAGCCAGCGTTCTCGTCCATTCTCGTCCATTTTCCCTATCAGAATTGCCATTGTGGTAGCATACCCAATTTTCAGTCACAACCATAAGTGCCATGGTCAAATTGCATCGTTTTTTTGTGGTTTTTTGTCATCCACATCAGCCATCATCCAGATTGATGGATTGATGACCATCCTGCAAACATGGCCAGATTGCCAACTTTTTGAAACGATGGTAGATATATCAGATTGTTAGATCGTTGTTCATAGTATTTTATTATATATTCATATATATATATATATAAATATTATATAATATTCAATATATCCGATCCCAAATAATCATAAAATCAGCTGGCAAATGTCCAGATATTTTTCACATCACCCGTTTCGATTGGTGTTTTGTTTGGAAATATCCAACAGATTCACGGCTTTGACACCGGCCAAGTCGCGGTGGTGGTGGTTGACACTTTGGTGATGAGCGCCTGGCCGACATTTGTCTTGGGACATGGCACCATGGCAATGATGGTGTATCACAAAATAATTGGTATGCATCAATGACTGGTATATACAAAAGTGATGGTATAATTGGTATCCATCAAAAATGATGGTATACTACAAAATCATAAAATGATTAATTTTGGTAAAATCAATCGGAAAAGAGTTGTATACTACTTAATAATTCATCACGAATTATATATACCATGATACAATTCACCACTGGGTGCTATTGGAATATTCATGATCATTAAGTCCAATCAAGCAGTTGTATATATATATATATAACTATAATATGTAGATACCGAGGAGGTTTAATATACATATTTTTTTCCACAAGGCACATGCTTTGGCGACGATTGCGAACGGCTCCTGACAAGTGGCTGCCTGGGCCTGAAGCCAGGCATCGCTCGCTGACCAGGTGTTGTGTCCGCAGCTCTCTGGACTTTGCCGTTGCCGCCGTTGCACTGCGCCTTGTTCGCAGAAAGACCTTTCGACAGAATCCCACGGGATCCCAAGCACGGGATCCATCAACGTCTGCAGCTCTCAACGTCGCGTTGGAGTTGGGTTTACCCATTGCAGCCCATGCGCGGCCTTGCGAGTCTTTGCCTAGATGTTGGTCACAGGTATCCGTTACACACGTACATAGATGTGATGTATTATCCTTAGGCTCATTTGGGCCTTGTTTGTAGATATCAATTAATCACCATGATTCTATGAGTACAACCTGCATGTGGCCACATGAATGTATGGTCAAAGGAGGAGTCCATGCAGCTGAAGATTTGCAGGGAAGACCACGCAGACGAGCTTCGGTCATGACAACACGGGAGTGTGAAGAATGAGGTTGGCTATGGACAAATACCTGCAGGTAAAAGATTTAAAATGGTGGAAGAAACCGCTGGAAAAGTCTCTCAGATTTCAGGGCACCAAAAAAAAACAATGTTTCTGTGAGGCTGCCGTTGCGTTTGCCTCTCATGCAACAATACCCGGGACTCTCATAGTATCCTGGTCCGCACTTCACTTTGCTTCACTTTTGCATTCAATCTTTGATCAAAAACGATGCAAACACAGAAACAACTTGCAAGCGTAACTCAGGGTGACATTCTCTTGGTCCAAAACTAAACGAAACTTATTCTCTCTCTCTCTCTCTCTCTTTGGAGCTGCAAGCGACATACACAGATTTGATCATCCTATTCCGTAGGATTATCACGGATTATCTACAAACTCAAGCAGTGGAAATGATTTTGCCGTCCAATTTGTCAAGCTGCGCTGAAGAATTTGCCGTGTTTCACTGCAATACATAAATAAATAAATATATCTATAGATATTGATAGATATTGTATATATATATATATATGTATGTATATTAAACATCCTCTACGTCTTTATGCAAATTGCTATCCGTCGGATCAATTTTTTTTGCGCCCCAGCCAATTGCAACAAAAACATGGGGCATCCCGCAGTGCCTCCGGCGTTTGCTCCGCCCTGGTGCCGAAAATCATGATCCATTCCCAAAAAATATGTGGATTTGACTGCAAAAATTGGGGGAATTGTATGGAATTCTGCAACCAACACAAATTTCATCAAATTGAGATTTAAACACACACATTTTAGCAATAAAAAGTGTTTTTTCGCCTGGTAGCAAGGGATCTAAGACGTGGTTAAATACGAACAATGGGAACTAAGCAGACAAACACATGTACCCATTTTTTAGGTGAGCATTAAACAACAAAAAGAGGTGGTAAACCACACAGGGTAGGGGGAATCAGGGGATTCTGTCAGCACATGCTCACCCTCTTTCACCAGAGTTTGCATGAAGAATTCACCATATCTTTGTCTCATGTTTTGAATATTTTGGATCGTTTCGCCCCAGCTTTTCCCATCTTTTCCCTATTTGCGGCCCAGTTATCCTCTAACCCAGTTATCCCCAGCCAATGGAATATCCCAAGTCAAATATAAAATGGGTTATTTCCAAGGGTTATAAATCACAAAAAAACGATTCCTCGGGTGAGTTATGTCTATGGCTTGTAACTTATAACTAATAACCACACAGGGTGGTGCCCCCCAGTTGTAAGTCGGTTTATAAGCAGTTAGATATATCTACCATGAATCCTAGTTAACGGACTTACAAGCCAACTTAGCCAACAAAGTGGGACACCACCCAACCCACACTCACGCTTTGGATATCCCAGCGAGAAGACATTTGGGGGTATACCACATTTTCAGACACACCCATAAAAGTTTTTTTTATTAATGGGTCATATAACAGCAGTATACATATTATTCATATATCTGAGTAAATTATAATATTTCACTAATCTGAAATCAGGCCATTTGGGGATGATTTCCCTAAAATAAACCATGATTCCAGTGAGGGATCGCAGTGAGGTCGCACCCTTCGACCGAGGAGTCGCTGTCGCTGGAGGAGTCGCTATCGCTGTCCTCCACGGGGATTTTCCCATGTCCGAAACCATGGCGAAAGCCACATCTCGGTTAGTTTAGCCAAACCTATGGCAAGTTATATAACATTAATGGGATGAAATGTTAGTATATCAATATTGTGGCCATTATTATATTATCAATATTAAACATCCCATGAATGTTATCTGGTTGGTGGTTGAGCATTTTCTCTGAAAAATATGATGGGAAAAATAATCCAAATGTTCCAAAGCACCAACCAGATATAGGTTGTTTAAAAGAACCAATATGGTGATAGGCTAGGTGATTTATGATCATGTAAAGAGCAACAGCGGTGATCGTGGTTGAAAAATCATGCGACTTAAAGATCAACAATGGGTTTGCTTTTCATCGAATGTTGATCGAGGAACGCGGTAAAGACTCCGCAAGTTGTAGGCGGTTGCCAAAAGTCATTCTTGGCAAGTAGGCTTGGTTAGTTTCCTTGGTTCTAAATTAAATGGAAGAACTCCAGGAATGGGGGGGTTCGATCACAGGAGTGCTAGCCAATTTCGAAGTTTTCAACCTCACATGAAATGGTGGTAAAATTGTACATATTGAATCAAGTGGAGTGGAAGCTTGCGACGCATTACAATTCACAACTGCAGGTAGTTGAAGCCCTCGTCATCCGTCCCTCTCACAGAGATTTGGAAGTTTCCTACGTCATGGGGGTACTCCAAATCATCCAAGTCATTAGAAATGTATGATTATTGAAATATATATGGGTCATATCTTGGCCTTGGATGACCATTTTTTATGGGGATGACCATTGAAATGTATGGTTTAACCCATGGTGACGACAGGGGATCCCAAAGTGACTTCAGAAACCCCCGATTCCTAGACTTCACCAGCATGGCTGGAGCCCGGCATGCCGCTTTGGGTTTTTGACCCTGCAGGGGCCAAAAAGGTGAACCTCCAAATAGCTGGTAAATGGATTTCATTCCCCAATAAGTACATCATAGGTTTCGACCTTTCTGTCCTCCAAAACTTGACAGTCACCTAGCTTTACTTGGACATGCAACCCAGCTGGTGTTTGGCTAATATCCACGGTCAGTTCCCACTTACAAAAAGGATGCTTAACCCCCCCCAGTCATGTTTGGCGTATGGTCACCGCTTACGGTTTCTGGGTCCGGCACTACTCAAGAAGCAGGTCAACCAGATAAAACACTGGCTAATCCAAGGCGACGACCCTCCAATAACGATGTTTCCATATGGACCACTTTTTGGTTGAAGTTCAATCACCATCGTTGGCTAAAGAAAGCTCCAGCTAGCCCCAAATTGTTGCAATTGTTTCCACATCTGCCACCCAATGTCCGGTTTATCGGTTGTGTCTGAAGGTCTTGCATCTCAACAAATCCAAGTCTGTGAAGGACACCCAAGGCTGGTAGCTTATCGATATCCTGGTTTTCTCGTCACCCACGAATCTGGGCACACTCAACTGCACCGTCGACACCGCAAGCATCAGCAACTCATTGGTGTAGTCTCAACCAAGCGACAACCCCATGGACGCGACCAGCGGCCAGTCACCTGTGCCTTGGTACTGACCTAGTCTAGCGATGCCAAGAGACCAGGGCCAGGCCTGTCTTCCTCACCGACACGCCACAATGAAAGAACAGAAATCCAGAAAATCTCAAAGGCGTGGCTGTGTCGGCCAAACCACCAACCAGCCTATACATAACAATCCATCCTACTAAACAATATTAAACCCTCACTTCCCTCACCTCGCCTCCCCAAATCAATGGCCCATTCAGGTACCTAAAATTGAGGTACTGTACATAGTTCTCATCTAGATCTCCCAGAACATGCCCGGTCAACAGAACCACATGGTTTCGCCAAGTAAACCAACCAGTAAACCTGGAGCATCTTCCCACGAATCGTGAGTGGTTAATAACCCTAACTAAAGTTAGAAATGTTAGTAAGTCCCCGATTTGTGGGTTTATCCCATGAATTGGGTAAACTATGCTGGTGCCCCCCAAGTTAGAAGTTGGTTTACAAACCCATTAACTATACTATTGCCATAAAATCATAAACCCAAAGTTCTAGGATTTACAAGCCAACTTGGTTAAGGGAGCATCACCTTGTGAAAAATCGCTCCGCGACACGGCAAACTGCGTCCTCCACATCCACCATCTCCACCGCCACCGCCGGCATCACCTTGGCCTTGGGCGCCACCTTGGGCGCCGCGGCCTTGGGCGCCGCGGCCTTAGGCGCCGCGGCCTTAGGCGCCGGCGCAGCGGCCTGGCGGCCACTGGAATGACAGTTGATTTAAAGATGTCTGGATCAATTTGTGAAAATTACATAGTTTTTTCACACTTTTTTCTACATGTATTTATCTATTATACAATATATATATATATATATGTATATATTTATAAAATCATTGGATTTCACTATTTATACTGCATGTGAAATGTCAATCACTTTCTTTTAGCGTTTTTTTTTTTTTAAATTCCATATTGTATCTACTTCAGGATGCCTGTAGTACAATAGCAACATATATATATATATTTTAGTATTGATTGTCATTCATGACGGGTGATTAATAGTACATTGTCAACTACTATATTATTGTGGGGAAAATACCTTTCAGTACGCATGTTGATGTGTATAACCTTGACAGTTTTATTGGTCTTGACCGTGATTATATATATATATATTAAAAAAACAGATTGCCATTGATAGTTATTATAGTACTACCACTATAATAAACATCATGAATGTGATTTATATTTCCAACTCTGGCACGATGGTGCATCTCATTAACAACCAGGAACTGGCTATTGGTTAGTAATAAGATCATGATTGGGATCTGATATCAATTTAATACTAGTTATATTATCATGGCAATTGAATAATAGTTATATATTACGAACTGACAGCATGTAGCTACATTCGATGACTTCGTAGTTATATTGTAACCGTTGGAATCATTTAAATATCTTAGTACTTAGTATCATTAATTTCAATGACTAATAGTCAGATTGATCAGATCATGTCTGTACTTAAAAAAAGTAACGTGGCAAACACAATACACAAATATAATCAAATGTTGACTAGAATAGTCCGGACGGTTTCAATCCCATGTCTCGTTTAAAATGGCGGATGGTCTATCATCTGTTGGCTGTGCCACGGTAGTTCCCATGAAGCCTTTCATCCAGAGTCCTTGCGCCCTTGCTACATTTTGAGGGTGATTCACCAAATTCCAACCATCATGGTTTGTCTGAACATGGATGTGATACTCCCAAATTCCATGGTTTACCCTCTGGTAAACGTTTACATAGCTATTGAACATGGCCAGAGAAATAGTTGATTTTCCCATTAATAGCATGGTGATTTTCCATAGTTATGTGGCTGTTTACCAGGCCGGGTATCATATTCTATACTACTAGTATTATATACCCCCATTGAAATGGCCATTTGGGGGAAAAAAAACCTTGGCCCCTGGTCCGGCTTCGCCTGTTTTTGGCTGTAGAGCTACTTAGAAAGTTCTCAGAGCTATTTACAAATATGGGAATGGGTCAAAGGGGGAATTGCAATCCAGAGTATACCAGATTCTACATCCAGCTATACCAGGTATTTACCAGCTATACCATATAAAAGGGGGAAGAACAATCCTGCTATATGTATACCAGATTATACCAGGTATTTTTTAGGAGACCATCCGGGTCCCAGGTGTTTTGACCCACAACCACCCCCCAGTGGCAAATCTGAGATGGCACTCCGGCCTTGGTCTGTGCTGGGGCCAAGCCAGGGCCATGTGCCTTCGCGGTAGAAGACTCTGTAGATTTTGAGGGGTCACATCAAACACAACGCAACCCAGAAAAAGATAGAACAGTACATTGTCCCTACCTTGTCCCTATTTTATTGGGATTGAACTTCTCTGCATCTTTTTGGTGGTTTCACAACAAACAGAGGAGAATGATTCGAGTATTTTCATGGTGCTTTCTTTACTTTTCTATTGTTTTTCCAGCTGCTATAAAATCATCTGCACATAAATAGATTTAAGGACCCGGAGCCAGTCTGTCCATCATCAGCCGCATCGTCTCAAATGCCTCCGACACCTGATTTGGGCCTATCCCATATATTGTATATACAAGGTGGTGCCCCATAGTTAGCTAAGTTGGTTTATAAGTCCAACAACTAGGGTTTATGGGGGTTATATCTATAGTTAATGGGGATTATAAACCAACTTATAACTATGGGGCACCACCTTGTAGTTCCCGCCAGATAAGCAAAGCCATTTTTGGGCCTGAAGATGACCGTTGTTTCTCCGGATTCATTGATGGAGCCCGGAATTACTGACCATCTCCCATTGCATCCTCTTTCCCATCAATTTCCCATTGATTTCCTATTGATTTCCCATTGATTTCCATAAAACCTGGATAGTACATGATAGTAAATTAATTGATCTATATCCTGGAAATATAACCTGGATAGTACTGTAAAATTTCCTATTGATCTCCCATTGATGTCTTATCACCTGATACCTGGATGGTAAAGGTTACTATGGCCCAACCCTGTGATGATCAGTTTTCCTGTCGGGCTCTCCGTGGATGATCATGTCTTTTTCTGATGAAATTCCTGGTTGCTGGGGAAACCATCTGACCATATCTGCAAGTCATTTTGAGGATCATCCCAAATCGAGAATTTCATATGTGGTTGAAACCATTGTGAAACCATGGTTTCAACATGTTTCAACCACTGAGCAGATGTTCATTCCCTATTCTACTGAAATCACCTTGGCCACGGCCGCCGGCGCAGCCGCCGTCGCAGGAGCCTGACAAAAAGGAGGCCACTTGAACGGATCCCATGGAGACGGAAGTACCATGAAATAGCCTACACTTTGGATATGAAATCACAACGTTTCACCATGTTTTGTTAATAACAATGTTGTTGTACCATGTGGAGATCAACAATTGGAACAGTGAAACTTTGCATGTTTGATGGTTGATCCTTTGTTTTTCACTTTTTTCCCGGTATTCACTAGCTTCGTCCAGCAGAATCCCGCAGGGATTTCATATCGAACCGTTCCCATTTCCAGCAAGCACCGACCAGTCAAAGTCAGGATTTGCATCAACAAACACACTCGAATGTTTGGCTACATTGAAGCCTCATCTTTCATGATGACACCGTGATACTTATATATATATATTGATACATCCTGTGGATGATTTGGTGTCTGCTTCCCGCGATTTTGGTTGGAATCCAACATCTGTTGGTCCTAAACACCTTCGTCGACCAAAGACTTTGTCACATGCCCCTGACCGCTGCGCCCACTCCAACGTCGACCTCATCATCACTGCTATCGCTGCTGCTGTCGCTGTTACTGCTACTGCTACTGCTGCTTTCCTGCGCTTGTGCCAAGGCAGCAGCAGCAGCACCTGTGCCAACATTGGACGCAACTGGTTGCTGGTTTCACCTCGAAAGGTCTTGGTAACTTGGGACCATCCCAAATAGAGTTCACAATCAACAGTGTTGGAATCCACCCAACCAGGTAGCCAATCTCTACAAACAAACATCAGTAACATCAGGGTTGAGCAACAAGGATCAAATTTAACCAACATGGACAGTCAATGATCAGGCCCTTCGGTTTTCTGATGACCTGATCATTGGCTTATGCCCGAGCTTCCCAACCTTCACCTGCGATCCCATCCCCCAAAATGGAAGACTCTTCCCGCCAAAAAAGAGTGGTTCACTCAGCTAATGTGGTAAACCCATTTGTAAACCCTAAACCATCTGAAAACCATCCCTAAAATTAATTGCCATAGATGGGTGGTAAATGAACATCTCCAAACGGAAGGGTTATGGCATTGGGTAAACATAGACCCTGAAAAACCATGTTTAGTGGCTTGACTCATCTTCCAAGCCCGAAAATGCTATGTTAATTTACCATGAATAATAATCATTGAGCCATTAACACTGCCCCTATCCCATCTCATTCTACTAGTTGGTTTAAAACGGTTTTCCAATCCTATCAATCCCATCATAATCCCCAGTAAATCAGGTAGTATAATCCGCTATAGCAATCAGTTACCTGGTAAACAGCCACATAACTATGGAAAATCACCAGTTTTAATGGGTAAACTCACTATTTCAATGGCCATTTTCCAGTTCGCTTTTTGTATGTTTACCAGGCCGGGTAACCAGGGTATTTTGTTCATGGCTCCATTGCATGACCTCCCCGACACACCGTCCAACTCGCCAAATGCCGCCTCTCAGTTTTTGCCCCGGGAAAGGAACTGCTCCTGGCTGCCGTGCCCTTCGAATCTCCGCCACACTGGTAAATATTGAAATGATCACTATACATACAATATCTATATCTATATATATATATAATATACGGATATATATATGATATATATATATATATATGATATACATATATGAGATATATATATATATATATATGATATACATATATGATATACATATATGATATACATATATGATATACATATATGATATATATATATATATATACGATATACATATATGATATACATATATGATATACATATATGATATATATATATATGATACATATATATACGGATAGTAGGATATATAAACTATATAATCTGGATAATTCTGGATATATGATATTATCCACTTCCATATGGGCTTTTAACATTTTTGACCGCTTGCCGCTTACTGATTACGAAGATCATCCACTGAATTTGGATTCTGTTCGCCCAGTCACCTGTAATTAGATTAGTCTCCATACCCTCTGGTTATTTAACATAGCCATGGAAAATGGCCCATTTATAGATGGTTTACCTATTAAAAATGGGGATTTTCCATGGCTATGTTAAATAACCAGAGGGTAAATCCAGTCTAGTTACTGTAGCGAAAGAACCCAAGCACCCCGACTAATATGATTAATTAGGTCTCGCACCCCCAATTTCATGCAAATCAATTTCCAATATTCATTGGTTGAATCCAACTTCGTATGACTTCACAGTTTTGCAAACGGATTTTTTCCTGGCTCAACAGTCCGTTGAGCCAAGGATTATTCCTGGTTTCATGCGCAGTGCTGAGACAGTAATCTAAAACACAGCATAGATGTCATGTATGCTTTGGGCAAGGCCAATTGGACAACATTTTACTTGGTCAGGAGGACCATTTTTTTTTGACTCGGACTTATTGCATGTTTTAGTCACAATTCTCTGAGGTTATGTGTGCAAGTGGTGTCGGGGTGAGCATGAAATATTCTGAGTGCACGGTGCTACATGGGAAGAACATTCCATTCAGTTGCTAGCTTGCCACTTGAAATCTCCAGACTTAATGTTGTAAGCGTGTCATGCTTGCGTACGAGTACCTGTAGATACAGTAATCTCAACCGGGGCCAGATGTTGAAGTGATGCTGAAATCTATATTAGTAGACTAATTACCAGTTGGGATAGTTGTCATTTTTTAATCATCAACTTCTCAATGCTTAGCCACTTGGATGTGCATCCCGACTGGTAAACCAGTGGCCATTTTTTCAAACGATTCCATTGATCTGACTGTGCGCACGCTGGTCACACAGCTCTCCATCATTTCGCTGAGTCATCGCTCCCTCTGAAATGGTCGTCTATGACTATGAAGAGTACTTCCTGCCCAAAGACTATGACATTCCTTTCAGTGTCTCAGTCTTCAGTCATCTCCTCTTCCTTCTTCTTGCTTGCCTTGGTTACTTATCCATTGATTGTAAAGATTTATGTCTATTTTAGCTATTAGCATGCCACTTGTAGTATTTTGATTCCGCCACTTAGATTGATCTCTTCGGTGACCCACTAGGCCCAGAAGATCCACCACTGATGCTGCAATGGTGAAACGGAATTTCTGGATTTCCCACTTCTTGGATTATGACTTTATGACTATTGTGATAATCCCAATATATTGGGTAGTACAAATAGTAAAGAGCATTATAAATCCCTATCTATCTATCTATCCATCCATCTATCCATCCATCCATCTATCTATTAATCTATCTATCTATCTATCTATCTATCTATTAATCTACATATTAACCAACAGGGATTCGACGGGGGGCCATTGCTGGCCGCTCCCCTCCTGGCATCGCATGCGCCATGGGATGTTGCATCGGCCCCATTGGCCCCATGGGCCCCATCGGCACGGCATGCGGAATGCCCCACGGCTGACCTGGCAGAACCATAGGTCCCTAATCTTCAACAGCCCCCATAAACTATGCTGGTTGGTGGTTTCAACCCCTCTGAAAAATATTAGTCAATGGGAAGGACTATCCCATATATTATGGAAAATAAAACATGTTCCAAACCACCAACCAGTATGGTATAAATAAGGGATTGACACATATTTAAGGGACTATACCATGGCGGTGGAAATAATCTCCGGGGGTTGGGCACAAATGCCCATCATTTATGGCCATTTTAAGAATCTTAAGAGGGAATAATTAGGGAATATTATGATATTATGGGAAAATTATGATAAACCATGATAAGCCACTGGAATGGGGTAGCCTGTTTTGAGACAAAGCCACAAATCAGGAAAACAACATGTGACAGTTGGAGTACGTATTTGGCTGGAACCAGTTTGAACCCCTGAAAGTTTTGAGATGTGATGAGTTTGAGCAGCCAAACTGAAGGATTTGACCGATCTGAAGGTTGGCTTTGAACAACACAACATCAGGATCTGTATGTATCTATATGGGTTTAATGATTTGTATAACCAACAAAATCATGTTCTTGCGCCAAATTTGTCAAACATAAGAAGCAAATGCAGGAGGATGGAGAAGAAACGAGCATTCTGAACACCAAAATGACAGTTTTGGGAGATTGAAGCAACGAAGAGAAAGCACTGCTGCTGCGCTGATCGAACTCAGATACCCCTTCAAGATCCTGAAAAAGCATGTTGATGTTCAGCACAATATATAGGACTCATCCATTTAAATACATATATTACATACATCATATTGAGAAGATACTTCATTTGTCGCTAAGAAAAAGCACAAAACTGTCAACCCACCGTTCAAAATTGTCCAGGTAAGTTAGGTATATTGTGATACAACAGGCACTGTACTGCCTGTCATAGCTGCCAAACATGGTATGTTCGTTCCAAAACCGATAAAAGTGCCTTGGGAAAGTAACATGCAGGGATTTCTTGGGGAATAACTGCCCAATCATTCGGATAAAATCCATAAGCATTGAATTACCCTCTGGTAAATGAAGATAGCCAAGAAAAACAACATTTGTCAATGATTTACATGATAAATGTGGCCATTGGCCATGGCTATGTTAAATAACCAGCGGGAATACTAAACCACACTTTTGGATATACTTTGCGGACACCATATTCGTCAAATTTGTGTAAATCAAATCAGGAATTTGAAGGTGGCTTCGATTGAAATCACATACCACCAAATTTAATGGTTGTGTATAGTTGTCCTCTTCAAAATCGGCATTTTCGGGTACTGTTGCAAAATATTGTAAATGTCATAGGGCGTGGTTGATCTTTTAGCCAGGGGGTCCTCCACTGAAAGTGGTACCTTTGTTATTGAAGCTCAGGGTTTATAAACTGGGGGTTGATGAATCCAGCCACTATAAATACATCCCGCACCTGGGAAAGCATGTGGCATCATCATCGGCATCTGATGCCTTGGCGTGCTGTTTGTCGAAACGAACTTTTGGCATGCGGGATTGAACCAACGAGGTCTCTATGGAGGTTTCCATAGCTACAATGGGGTACCCCAATAGCTGGTTTATACTGGAAAATCCCAATCTAATAGCTGGATCATGACTGGGGGTACCTCTATTTTAGGAAACCTCCATAATACATACATATATATATATGTGTATAACCAAGCATTTCTAATCCATTTTACAGAGATATAGCTGATATACGTAGTGGGATGCAAAACCATCAATGTGACTTGGGTACGGGTCAATCCTATTGGACACCAAAATCTATGCTGTAGGAACTAGAGCAGTTAGAAACCAGTTATAACCCACTCATCACTGTGATATACCTGACACACACACACACACGCACATATATATATATGTATATATATATATATATATGTATATGTATATATATATATATATTTACACAGGTTCTTAACAACTTTTCAATCGGCGTATCCACATCCCCACCTGAACTTACCACCTGAGAACGGCGCATCATGGGGGGAAGCATCTGCCCAGGAAACGCCTCAGGCGAGGTAAATCCACTGAATCAATGTGAACTACCCTCTGGTAAAGTAACATAACTATGGAAAATCACCATTTTTAATGGGACAACTCACTATAAATGGCCATTTTCAATAGCTATGTTAGTGTACCAGAGGGTATTCTGAGCCTTATTGTTTTTAAATCAATGGCCATCTCAGGAACTGATTGGAGGTACCTAGCATATATGTTTGGCCTATTTTTTAGGCCTAAATTTCAGGGAAGATCCCCACAAAAGATGGCCAACAATATGGTACTAACGTACCTCCATGTATTTTAGCCTGAAATTCCCATTGATTAAAACCCATTTCCAGACAGACCCAAGTATCAGTAAAGTTGGGGGTACCAAGGTAGATCTTAAGTCATACACTTAAATGACTACAATGCGTATACATAGAATATACAGTATGTAATATGTAATGTGTAGATATGATTGGATCATATAACATGTAAACAATCATCATGTCAACATCAATGTGAATCAAGTTTATTAGGAACTTGATCATCAACTCTTCCTCCACTTGCCATTCACAGACTATCAGCAGATTATCCTATATTTTATACATTTTTCACATTGAGTCTGTTAAAAGTTGAGGTTTTCCATATGCAATGTGAAATTCGTATTACGCATCACCTCCAGATAGAATGTTTCTCAAACAACATGCAACAACTGTGTATCGTAAACTATGCCCGACTACATTAATGTCCAATTTGTAGCTGTTGCATCCGCTAAAAAAAATTACCAGAGGGTGTCCATCAGGAACACGCGTTGATAGATTACAATCCATGATTCTCCATTATATTTTCACATCAGTTGGGGTCTTTCCAGCCATGGGGGTGCATCCCAGGGTCCGTGATCCACCGTGATCCGATCCGCTTATGGCTGAAATATCCAATTCAGGCCTCCTGCAGGGCCAGCACCTACTGGAGAGCATGAATAAAACCTATCAATTTATCTCATAAATTTGGTGAACAGAAAGTGCTATTATAATATAATAATCAGTTGTGAATATATATATATGATAATAATATATAATATAATATAATAATATTGAACATCCATAACTGCCACGTTTTGGTGAACAGAAAGGCCCCCCAACCTTTTGTTCCCTCCCTAGTGAGGTAGCCATCCAAAACGTGTGACACACGCGGCCCCTTTTTGAAAACGGTGCCGCGCGCATCGCCGCTGACGATGCACGAGTTGGCCTCTGACAGCTCGACAGCCTCCAGATCCCCAGATTTCAGGGACGTCAGCAGTCGATCGCCTGAGTGCTTCAGGTCACAGGGCCACAGGATCTTCGCTGTCCAGCGGCGAATGGACATCCCCATAATTAGGTCATGGAACATGGGGACATCACTGGGAACTGCGATCTCCGCTGTCCAGCGGCGAATGGACATCCCCATAATTAGGTCGTGGAACATGGGTACATCACTGGGAACTGCCTGAAAAAAACATGATATAAGATGATTTCTATCATGGAAACGGGGTGATGAAATAGGTCACCAAGTAGCTATAAAGGTCATGGGAACTGGCTCCACCAAAATTGGTGAGATCATCACGAATCTGAAACACCAACAGCCGAATCCCCATGATACTCCTCTTTTTGAATGTATACCTGGTTTAATGAGAGCGTGCTTTGTGCTTGAACCAGCTTCCCTGATGTTTTTTGATCTCTTCCATTCTCCACTCTTTCCCATCACATGCACCAACCGACAAGGCCAAGAACAAATCAGTACTGCCATCACATCAGGAATTCCCAACCGACAAGGCCATCACAAACATCTTGATTCTTCTGGTGGACAAACTCACCACCTAAATCACCACCTACAAGAGCATGCCCCGACTGTTACACGGTAGTTACTGTTGGACAAAACTTCCAGAATTCCCATCGTTACACAACTAAACCAACCTAACGATTCCGACCTGGGGAACTACTCTGGTTGGTGGTGCAATAACCATATTGAAAAATATGAAAGTAAGATTGGATCATCATCCCAACTAATGGGGAAAACAAAACATGTTTGAAACCACCAACCACTATATACTTGTAAATATACCTCTACATTGGCTATTCCCAACATTTATCCCCACATACCACATGATAAACTCATACTGCCGGCTTCTCTCAACCTTGGCACACAAGATGGTGGGAACAAAATGTCGCTACCAGGGCGCGAAAGACCAGGTTGAAGGTGAGGATGTGATCTTCCACCACCAACCCCTGCCGCTTGGCCGCTGAGTCTGGATTAGATGTTATTTTTTTTTTTTCGATGGTTTACCAGCCATCTCACCATTGAAAATGGCTATCTTCACCATCACAAATTAGGGTTTAATCATGTTGACCCATCAGAAATTGGCAATTCCTAGGTTTGTCATGAGGTTTGTGGTAGTGGGTAGCTTTATTGACACCTATTGCCTCTAGTTGGAGATTCTTCCCATAGCTTCGCCTGAACTTTTGAATCAGCAAGCTCTCGACCTTGCGAGAAGAAACCTTGGTGCCACTGCGAATCGGTGCCCTGGGTACTCCAAACCTGCTCGAGTTTTTCGGGGGAAACTGATGCAAACTCCATCGTAAACTCCTGCTGAGTGGATTGCGGTGAAACCGATTTCCAGATTTCCAGATAGCCCATCAATGGAACCGCTTGTCTCGAGGATCATCATTGGTGCACGTGACGCAACACATACTGGTGGATGATGATGCTACAGGATGTGTAGAGGGTTGATATTGTACATCACAATCCGAAAATCAACTGTGATGTTGATGAATGGGGGTTTGCTAAGATGTGGGTACCCTCAAATTATCAAGTTTACTGGAATTTTCCATTATAAACCATCCATTTTGGGGTACCCATTTATGGAAACCACCAAATGTGTATCCATGCCCTCCTCCGCTATTCCAACAAAAACATGACTATATTTTTGTCACCATCCCCATAGCGAAGCAGGGTATACACCATTTCATCAACCACGACTGCCACAACTTGGGGATAAATTTATGCGAAGTTTCATGTTCCCATCGTTTACCCTATCATCATCTATCATCCCACAACTATATATACATATACTATATATATACAAAAAAATATATATACATATACAATATATATATATACAATATATATATACAATATATATATACAATATATATATACACAATATATATATATATATATACAATATATATATACAAAATATATATATATACAATATATATATATACAATATATATATATACAT
>Ga0126342_10003377_pt1 | contig 26321 bp, 15 predicted proteins | sample Cyp1metagenome_FD_92528 | JGI IMG/M metagenome (GOLD analysis project Ga0126342, IMG submission 92528) | Coral microbial communities from Lord Howe Island, Old Settlement Bay, Australia - Cyphastrea 1 metagenome | ecosystem: Host-associated > Invertebrates > Cnidaria > Coral ...
ATATAATGATTCATATAATGATTTATTTAATGACTTATATAATGACTAATATAATGACTAATATAATGATTAATGTAATGACTGCATGGAAAAAAGTGCACTCCCACAGCGGCCAGCTCTCAATAAATAGGGGAATAAATAGGGAAATAAATAGGGAAATAAATAGGGAACTAAATAGGGAAATTAATAGGGAAATTAATAGGGAAATTAATAGGGAAATTAATAGGGAAATTAATAGGGAAATAAATAGGGAAATTAATAGGGAAATTAATAGGGAAATTAATAGGGAAATAAATAGGGAAATAAGTAGGGAAATTAATAGGGAAATTAATAGGGAAATTAATAGGGAAATTAATAGGGAAATCAATAGGGAAATAAATAGGGAAATAAATAGGGAAATTAATAGGGAAATAAATAGGCGAATATATAGGGAAATAAATAGGGAAATTAATAGGGTAATAAATAGGGAAATAAATAGGGAAATAAATATCCAACACAGGCACACATGTGGGGAGCCAACGGGAGACAAGGGGAGACAAGACCTCGGGAACACACCATCCAATACCAAGCCGGACACCTTAAGAAAGCATTAAGAATCCCTAACAGTACAGGGGAAAAAGAATTAGATCTTTTGAGACTCGTCAAATCCCCAAGTCATTCCCATTCCCATCCCCCTTCCATCCCCGTCTCCTGTGCGCCCAGGCGGTGGTCGTTTCCTGAATGCGCCACGGTGCAGCGGACCATCTCGTTGTACTGAGCCAGGCCATAGGCCAGACAGGCGATGGCAGTGACGTACAGCTTGGCACCGGCCTCAAAAACAGATAAGTTCAACGCGTCAAAAAAAAGTGAGAAAAACTCTTTGAAAAAACAAATGCCTAGTTTAAATGTCAAAGGGTCTTTTGAAAAATGGAGGTGTTGAAACTCCACCCTTCTTTTTTTTGCAAAGAGAATTGCTGGAAAAGGGGAAGAACTTTCAAAGACGGAGGTTGAAGCAAAGGACAATTTGCCCGCCTCGTTCTTGCCAGGATAGAAGAAATTCAGTCCTGCAGAGTGGCAGATAGTTTGCGTCTGAAAATTGGGTATACACCGCAAATGAAAAATGCTGATGGGAAAATGATGATCAACCATCAAATTTATATAGGGGTACCCCATTTTCAGACAAACATAGACAAACCTATTTGGAAGTAGGTTGACAAGTTCTTTCAGCACCGATATTGGAAACCCGATTTGTGTAGGGCTGGCCATGAAAAGAACATGATTGAAAAAACAGGACACCCCCCAAAGTGTCAAAGCTAAAGATATCCTGTACCCCTTCTCGTTGGGAACCACCCTAGGCCCTAAGCTTTCCAAATCTCAGACATCCTTGGCATTAAATCCACATTCTCGGTGCCTGTGTCAGTTCCGATGGACCAGTTCGCGTGCTTTCCGCTGCCGTTGATGCCAGCAAAAGGCTTCCTGGGCCAGTCGTTCAAGCCATGAGGTCGTCCATTGGGACCACCCACCATCGGATAGGGAAAAAAGTGAAACCAGCAACAAGACTACTTAGAATGCCTAGCCTATTCGGATTCCTTGTCTCCTGGGGAATTGCCAGTCAACATTCCACACAGCTTCTAGATGTGACATGTTTGATCTGACAGTCCATTTCCAAGTGATATTTGTCATTTTGAAATATCCTTCCGGGTCGGATGAAGAAGGAGCAAGGACTGATTTTGGGGCCAGCTCGACATATTATCTTGAGTGGCTAGGACTGAATCCTTCCGATGAGTACATGGTACATGGGATATAGTCATCCCATCATTCTTAGGAAATGCTTAAATTTGGAATATACTTCTGTCTGACCATCCCCTTTTGAATCTATAACCCTGTTGTTTACGGTTACTATCCCCATCTTTGACCTTTAAATCCCCATCAAATCCCCTTGTTTAGTGGATATGTCCCACTATATTCCTATGATCTAACCATAGAACCAGATGAAAATCCATTCAAACCCCCATGAAATCCCCATAGAAACCTCATATTTCATGGTGGCCTTCCCAGGCATTTCCCATCCACCCATCTTTGGCCAAGGATCTCATGGAAGAGCACCTGAAGGCCGAGCTTCGCGGCCTCGCGGTTCATGACCTCCATGAAGAGCCTTGTGGCGGTTTGTATGGCTGGAAACCCATGGCTTTCAACGCATTGCCATGTTGAAACATGTTGAAACCATGGATTTCACAAGAAGAAATGATTGACATGGGATAGAATGGGGAGATTTGATGTGGATATCACCAGTAAATGTGACAATGTAATGGCTTACGGGAACATCTTCACCAAAAGCATGTGTTTTCTTCCCGTCAAATATGAGGCGTCAACTGTAAATGTTCCCTTCAACAAGTTCTGGGATGGATGTTGTCGTCAAATATGTAAAAAATACGTAGGTTTACCACGCCTTGGTATGCCATGAGCTCGTCAGCATCTACCATGCTTTCCATCACCATTTACTACGATGTATCTGTTGGTTGTTCATTTCGTAGTTGCATCTCTCTCAACCAGCCACAGTCCAGTACAACAAGGGCGTCTGTTCGAGGCCGGAGGTAGGGTCAGCGGATCACCCAAAGTGGCACGACGGAGAGCGTTGGATGGGAAGTTCAATCCCAACGTCAAGCATCATGCAGTATACAAATATCATCAAATATCATGTATAATTATATTAGTAATACATATACATAACATGCATATATATATATATATATATATGCATGCATGCATGTATGCATGTATGCATGTATGCATGTATGGATGTATGGATGTATGGATGTATGGATGTATGGATGTATGGATGGTTATCTGTATATAGTATATAGTATATAGTATATAGTATATAGTATATCATATGTAGTATATAATCTATAGTATATAGTATATAGTGTGTATATACATATATATTAGTATAGTATATAGTATATAGTATATATATAGTATATAGTGTATGGTGTATAGTGTGTAGTATATAGTATATAGTATATAGTGTATAGTATATAGTATTATCAAATTTCACGAGCTCCTGGGATTTGGGGATTTTTAGGGAATATTGGATATCAAGGTCAAGATGCAATATTTGGTGCAGTGTACGCGCACAAGGGTCGCAGGAAAAAAACGTCATGGTTTGCATGGGTTTGCACTGGATCAGCCTTCCATAAACGGAATTGGTCGAAGTAATCGTTCAGAAAAAAAGAAACGGTCGGAAACGGTCGGAAACGGTCGGAAAACGGTCGGAAAACGGTCGGAAAAAGGGTCGGAAAAACGGTCGGAAACGGTCGGAAACGGTCGGAAACATGATCAGGCCAAAACTTGTCCAACCCGCATTTTTTTCAAAATGAGCGTTTCCGCGCAACGCAGTTTGTTTTTTGAAGGTCCAAAGGTGTCCAAGGGGAAACGGTTGGAAACAGTCGGAGATCGCACCTTTGCTCGGCAAAAAGACCGGTTTATGGGGATGTGACCCACCTTGCAGCACCCCATGGGATTCGCCCAGGCCCAAGCAACACGTTGCTATCGCAGGAAACGTTGGCCGTGCGGAAGACGGGGGACATCTCGTGCTGTCCTGCGGCTCAAGCCCTTGGAGGATGTGGAAAAGCCTTGGTTTCCTTGGGAAAAAAAATCTACAAAAGTGGATTTTCCACATCTAGCTTAGTTTACCCAAAGGTAACCAATGGGGAAACTGAACTGACCCGTAAACCACAGGAAAATTGCCATTAATGGTATTTGAATGGGAAAGCTAGTGACAATGATGCTCCTTTGAAAGGCATTGGATTGGCGGTACCTTTTGCCACATTTGCACGTTTCAACTCCCAAGATTTGGATAGTCTTGGTAGGTCCTACCACATCATATCTGATCAAGTCCCAAAAAAACAAGATGGAACCCAAACGAAAGAGAATTCGGATAAAAAAAATACCTTTCTCCTTTGAAAAAAAAAAAACAATGTGTGGTTTTCCATCTGAGGATGGGAAGGGGGGAGCCGGGGGAGCAAAATCTTCACAGCGGTTTTATGGGATCCACACATCACCTGTCCTGGAGCCACCTCATTGTGCTTCACGGCCATGGGGCAGCCGACCTGGCTAGGATTACCTAGTCATTAAACATGTCAAGCTGGGAAGTCCCCGAAAAAAGTTGCAGTTTTAATGGGGAAATCACCAATAAATGGAGGATCTTCCAGCAAGCCATGTTTGAGTAGCCAAACTTTGGCTGTTGGTGAACTTCCAAACTTTCCATGAGTTGGCCGGTTGGCGCAGTTCTTTGCGAGGTACCAAGCGTATCGCAGGGTTTCACCCTTTGTGGTTCCGTGTTGATCCAACCACAGCCAACCCCTGCAGCAAACTAAAGTAGAAAGGGACAAACTACCGAAACCATTGGCTTTTCCACATGTCTTTTATTGTTTACACCAACTTCAAAATAAGATCGAAGAGTTCGAAGCCTAGAAATACGAGGTGAATATCATGGAGCTACCATCCTGGAATCCAGTGATATGTGTTTGACGCTGACACCTTCAGCATCTCGTCTTGAGCGATGTCCAGAAGCTCCTGCACCTTGCAGAGCTGGTAATAGCTACCCTCTGGTCAAACGTGGCAATTGAAAATCACCAAGAAATTATGGTTTTTAAGGGAAAAACATCTATAAATGATGGATTTTGAGGGAAATCATCTACAAATGATGGATTTTCCATTACCGCGCTTGATTACTGGAGGGTATACTAAATCAATCTAAATCAAACATTTCATGGAAAATCCACAATTGATGAAAATATCACCAACGATATAGATCAACAAAGTATGGTCTCTGGGGGTGTGTGTGTGTGCAAAAAATGCGGAATTGCCAGGTTTGGCCCCTAAAAATGGCAATGTTCACAGGGAAAAAGCATGATTCACTAGTGGAATGGGGATTCCCCATGGTCAAAAATTCATCCCAAGACGCAAGCCACGCCTCGAACGTTGATCCATGGCACCAAAATAAAATCGGACCATCCAAGAAGAAATGCTCCAAAAAGCCATGGGGTGTACTGTTCGATGTGCTGGGAATCTCTGAGCTACTTGGTACTGGTATCTATCAAACACATATGAGGATGGGCCAAAATCCTGTAGCCTTGTGAACACCAGAATAGTTGGTATAGCTGGCTGATCCATGCCCATGGTTTCAAACCTAATTGTCCCATCAAAATGCTAGTCATATTTTTTGAAGTAAATCCCCCATTTTGTAAAACACTCCCTGAATATTATATGTATCGACTCGAGTAAGTATGTCCCATATTATATCCAATATTCTATTTCCGGTTCTATACCATATGATTGAAATCTGGTACACTCTCTAAGGCATCTTGGAATTAAAATTCGCCTCAACCATGCGATTGTGGCCAAAGCCAAAATGCACTTAGGGATGATATGGAATTCACGTGGCTGAAAACTTGCGCCGCCAAAAAATACACCTTCTTCCGTGCGCATTTTTGGTCTCCGGGCACGGCATATTTAAAATGCATCTGTACCCAGTTGTATTTTTGGTGTTTTGACGATGTGTATTTTTGAATCTTTATTGGAGTATTTGCGATGCGATTTTGATCAAAAAATGTATATATTATTTACCCGTTTGGCACCTGTCGCGCCCAGGCGTTTCTTTTACGCCTTGGGCACCTGTGTCTTGCGCAGGTGTATTTATTTTCCACGTGTGTGGAAATCGGATTTGTATTTTTACTGCATATGTATTTGTTTACTCGTGCATGCAGAACTGGATGTGTCTTTTTTGGAAAGCGCATCTTTGGACTGCACCTGTGGGAAAAAGAAAATCACATTTTTGCTGCAAGTGTATTTAGGCGGCATATTTTTTTCCCAAGGTCAAGCGTACTTATGATTGTTTTAAGACAGCTAGAGTCTCTACCAGGTTTGGAGATTTCAACCATATGATTATATGTCCGTCAAATCCGAAATAATTAAATTACATTGTTGATATGATATTCCCACATGTTCCGTATGTAATATGGTATTATTGGCTATATAATCATATATTATATAATATAGTATAATATAATATAATATAACATAATATAATACAATATAATATAACATAATATAATATAATATAGCATAACATGATATCATATAATATAATATAATATAATTTAACATAATATAATACAATATAATATAACATAATATAATATGGCATAACATAATATAATATCATATCATATAATATAATATAATAATATAATATGATATAATATAATATAATATAATGTCATACAATATAATATAATTTAATATAATATAATGTAATAGTATAGTATAATATAATATAATATAATATAACATAATGTCATACAACATAATATAACTTAATATAATATAATGTAATAGTATAATACAATACAATACAATATAATATAATATAATGTAATAGTATAATATAATACAATATAATATGATATAATATAATATAATATAATATAATTTATATATATATGTATAACATCTTGTGAGTAAGTCATATCCCATTATATCCCCCTTGTGGTTATATCTCCATATCATATCCCCACGATTTCCCACAGAAATTTCCGCCAGATCCATAGCCACCTTCCCAGGAATAGGCTGGAAGTAGTTCAGGTCGCCCTGCTGGTGGCGAGTTGGCAACTTGCCGAACAAGGTGCCTCGGGCTGGCGGAATGCACATCCATCATAGCCACCAGCTAGTTTGATGTGAAAACCATGGAATTCCAGGGTTTTTGAAGCCCAAGAAACTCAGTGGTTCAAACTCGGCGACCGTTGAACTGCCACTGCACATGGGTCTTGCTCAAAGGAACCACCAGTTCGATCGTTTTGAGTGCTAAACTCTCCCGATTAGTGGTTTCAACCTATTCAAATGGTTTCACGTTTAGTGGGTTCATCATCCTCAATACGTTCGCAACCAGTAAAATGAAACCAGTTTGCAAGAAATGTGATTTATAACACCAATGGTTCAATCGTTATGTTCAAACACGTGAAATTGGGCTTATCATTGCCTTTACCAGCAAAAAAAGTACACATACCACCGAACACGTGAGTATTCACTTCTCTATCTATCTTTTGTTGGGGGGCCTTATAGTGACTATAATGTCTTTAATCATGTTGAACCAGTATATCTACTACATATCTATCATGAGGTTGGGAAATTCATAGGGAATATGGATACTTCTGGCTCCGAACCGCTCCCTCCTAACCACCAGATAGATATCATCTCTGTATCGTTACCCCCTAAAAAGCTGCAGAAAAGTTGGAAACCTGGAAAATCTGTGTGGAGAACATGATCTTTTTTTTCCATCCAAGCATTTTTCCATGGGGATTGCTATAGTAGATGTATATAGCTAAACCATGCTAAACCCACCCACCCATTCAGCCGCTGCAGCGCAGGGACGTCCGGTATTCACCAGGTCGGGTCTGGCCTTGAACATGGAGGCGGACAGCACGAAGAACCTCAGGACCGGGGAGACCGGAGATTTCATGGATGACAATCCATGACATTTCACCCAGCAAAAATATCAGCTGACCGCCCCAAATCTGGGGATTTTCCAAACCCGAATTGGGACGTCAGGAACAAACATGGGGATTCGCTAAAAATGCGAATTTCAGCAATTAAGAGCTTGAAACCCAAAAACAAGGGGATTTGTCCAAGCAAAAATGCAATCAGCAAGAATTGCAAAGCCAACTGTAAAGCATGTCAGCTGCAAAAAAAACATAATTACTGACACAAGAAATGTAAACCAAGAAGAAACGTAGACTTTCCAACAGAAATGGTATTTTGGTTTCACCAACGAAACGTGCGTTTACAAACTGCAATTCACCCAACCGACATGAGGAGACAGGTGAATTGACCGTCCCAAAATGGAAGTCCAACCCGCTTGGGGCTGTGCTTGGGCTTGTTCAATGGATAGGATCAGTTCTGACTGAGCGGTGCCGCGATTGATGAAGTTGAGATTGTTCATCCTATGGGCAAAAACTGCAGATCCAACCACATCTCGTGGAGTTTTCCATATTTTTCCACCCCATTTTGGGTATTCTCCAAACGCAGGTCAAAACGAGAAGCTCCTGTTCCCATCCCAAATAGCTGTGCATGGTCTTGGCATCAGTACCTCATGAGCCCGGCCCAACAGATGGGGAAAATGTCGAATCAGTGGATTAGTGCAAGGCAAATGTTTTTTGGAAACCTTGGTTTTAAATTTAGTGGATCAGTGTGTCCGGATTTTACTCGAAATGTTCCCATCAACGAATTCTGGCGGATAAACCAATCTATATAGATGAATCTCCACCATAAATCCAACACTTTGCCTAGTTCTGAACCATCGTCCCATTGGATTTGGGGTTTCCCCTGAGCTGTAGGTCTTGAGGCCAGCGGCCAATGTTGATGGCCTTCAACAGACGGAGACCAGAGGCCTAGTAGATTTGATCCAAAGATGCAGAAAAAGATATGTGAAGATTCAATTTACCGCCAAAATCTAGGATTGGATGTCAAAAATAACATTTCTATACATTTCTGTCATCGTTTTGGGGTGCGAGCTCCTCGATGAATGAAAATGAAGCGTGTGCATCTGCCTTAAATTTGTGTCATCAACCACCCATAAAGCTTGCACCTTGACAGCATCCATGGAGCGCAACAAAGGGGTCTTCTCGTCGATGCATTTGCCAAAGTGAGTGACAAAAGCCTCAGCGAGTCATGTGGCGACCTGCTCCCCAGTTAATGGGATCTTCCATGGCTGCGTGGACGGGTGTTTACACCTGGATTCACGCGCGGACGCTCTGGGAGTCGTAAGGTCACAGCGAGCAGTGACCGTTACGGACAGTGCACGCTCTAATGGACAGGTCTAGAAAGATCTCCAGCCTTCCGTATTGGGCGCTTCATTGCAAAAGCGGCTAACTGCTGTCCCATCGTTTTGACGGTATTGCAGCCTAGCCGAAGAACCACTCCCCGCTGTGGAGGAGTGACACCAACGGTTGTCAAATCGAGACATTCAACCCATTGGATTTCAAAATCAAAACATTCGTCAAGCGACAGGAAAAAATTTCGAAGAAGCTTCAAAATCGCTGCCACCGTCTGCTTGCCCACAATTGCCGCTGGAAGGATTTGCGGGTCCACCCATCGATTCTTCTCCTTCAAGTCAGGCATTGGCAGTCTAGTGTTCACCTTTCCAAGACCTAAGTGGATTGCCAGCTCGATAAGTGACACTTTGAAGGTAACCGCATCCTCCACAAGTGTCTCACCCCTGAGCCAGTCAAACATGTCTTTCGTGAAAACGTACCCAAACTTGCCAATCATTCTCATTGTTCCAAGGTCATCCCCCGGAAGATCTGGTAATGCTCGTTGCCATGGAACATTATGTGAGCAAAGTCGAGGACCATTCAGCCCTTCATCAGCTTCTCCAACCTGCTCCATGTCATAGTCTTCCGTGGTCTCGGATTCCTTGGCGTGGAAGGTCTCTGCAATCATGAAGTGGAAATCTACCAGTTGTTTCAGTGTTGCTGTTTGCCAATGAAAATGATCCAGCATCTGCTTACGCAAGCCTTCTAACTCAAATGCCCTCAATGCATGAGCCTGCACTGCTTCATGATCTGCTCGATCATTCCAATAGGCTGTCCAGCTGTCCACATCCATCAAAAGGCGTTCTGCTCTTCTGTGAGAGCTAACATGTTGTACTTGGATTCTGTCATCATGTCCGTGAAGAAGTGCTTGTATTTCCTCCCAAACATCCGCATGAGCATCATTCGGTGCATCTTCAATATTGTACAAAAGTCTTGCAACTCCTCCTGCTGCATACGCATTGTCAGACCAAATTGTGGTGTGTCCAGGATTGAGTATCGCGTACTTGGCTGCCTCCTTGATGGCAATCACCTCCGCTCTATCACTGGTTTGCTGCCATCCAGCAACCGTTCCCTTGGCCACCACCTTGTCATGGGACGCACTCACTACTGACCATGCTGCGGCAGATCCCCAAGGATAGAGGGAGTCCATACAAGAACCATCTGTGAAGAGGTCAAGTTGTGCTTTGGGACTCAAAGTTTTAAGTCCAATGCATTTGGCCCCAGCTTGCATGAGCTTCTGTTTATACTGCATCTCAAACGGATTTCGGGATGGTAGAAGGCGAAGTGTGAGAGCCTGAGGTAGAAGATCCCAATTTTGCATGAGAGATGGAAACTGTTCTCGCACGCCACAAGTCGCTGGGCACAACCTGCATCTGTGTAAAATGGTATCTTCTTGACCACATTTGATGCATCTACCATCCTTGGTAAGGTCATACTTACTGTGGATGCGCCTCTCAACAAATGTTCCATCTTGTAGAACATGAATTGCTTCACGCTTGAAAGGAGGCAATGTCTGGTGCACTTTGTCTAACACTCTCCAAGCGATGCCTTGCAGATCTGGAACATCTTTGCGCGTACTAAAGGCTGCTGCAACCCCTTGACGCCACGCATCAATTGCTAAATCCTCCAAACGCTTCTGCCCAAAAAGCAACAAATTGAAGGCTACCCCATCATGGTCAACCAAAAAGGGCGGGGCAATCTGCCACCCTACCTGCGCACAGATCTCAAGAAGTTTACCAAAAGGCCCATACGATGGTGCCCCTTGATAGCTACGCATGAAAGCACCCCACAATTGTACAAAGCCAGGCTGCTTGCGGCAGATACGCTTGAAAGTGAGAAGCACTTGCCAAAAGTGAAAATACCCTGGATCTGTCTGTGGTTGACAAAGAATGGCCAGCCTCATGCCTGGGCTGGCACCTCCTCTGCTGACTTTCAAGGCTCGCATGGCTTCTGTTCGCAATTGTTTTGTGTGTGTCCAACTCATGCAGCATATAGCACTGCCATAGTACGCTCGGGGCCAGAAGGCCTGGATGAGAATCTTTTGTTTCATCCAAATGGAGACGGTCATCCTCCTCAACAAGAGCCAAAGCGGCTTCAAGGCTTTGATCCTATCCAGTTGCTCTGCCACACTGTGCTTGCTGCCATAAGTCATCGGTGCTCCTAGATCTTTTGCATGCATCTTGACCTCCACATTGATCTGCTTGCATTGAGCGCGGAGAGAAGGAGTGCTAGCCCAAGCATAGCTCTTCTTTGCATCAAGCTTCAATGCCCACATGTCTGACCATGCCTGCATTTTAAGGATTCCATCATGGAGATTGGCAGGGCTTCGACTAAGAAGCTCAAGGTTGTCGACAAAGCTGAGAGAAGTGACCCTGGCATACAAGTCCATGTACTTGTGAAAGACCACGTTTGCTATGGCCATAGCAGCACATGACATAGCGCATCCTTCTGGAACTCCTGAATTTGAGAATATCGGAGGACCAACTTCATTGGAAAGAGAAAATCGCCTTGACATATGCGTAAGGAAGAAGTCCCACAACCTCAGTACCTTCCTGGAGGCCCCCAGACGTTGTCCCAGCCAGAGCAACGGTTTCCGAGGTAAGCCCTCAAAAGCTTTCTCAATGTCGGAGACATACCCTGCCAAAGGTTTTTGCGTCAGGATGGACTCTTCAATGGTGGCCTGTATCAGCATCCAGATTTCCGCCCCTTCTTTGTTTTGCAAAAAAACAAATTGATGATGTCCGGCACATTGTGACAGCATCTCCAGGATTTGTTTCGCCCTAAGCGAAGCCCAGCTCCGATAGATCATGCTGTAAATAATCACTGGTCTAAAGTCACCAACTTGCACCGAGTCATCACGCTTCGGTAGCGGGTGAACAAAGCCAGTGCATAAAGCCGCCGGAAATTCACCAATAGTTTCCCAGTGATTCATCTGCTGGACCAGATTTTCCTGAAAAACTTCTGGCATCCATTGCAAGTCTCTACGTGCATATCCATCTGGTCCCCTGGCCGCGGATTGCTTGTACCTCTTGTTGGCTTCTTTCCACTGGCCAACTGTGAGGATCTCATGCTGTTCATGTCTGGGCTGAAGGTAAGCTTCACCAAATTGGAAAATTCGTTGCCAGTCCGATTCGGATGGAGGCGACTTCCACCACCGTTTGCGCCAGAACTCTGCAAGATGTCCTTGTATTTGTTCCACTGTGGAAAAGTGCTGAGTGATTTGCGCAACCTCCGGATGCTCGGTGTCAATAGCATCTGATAGAGTAAGTACTGGACCATCAACCGCAACCACTGAGAGGTGCTGTCCCTCAATGTTAACCACGCATTGTTCAGTAATAGGTGGTATTTCTTCAACATGGATCTGTGTGCCATCATCAGAAATTCCCAAAATATGTGTTTCAGTGCGTGCTTCCAAATGTTGCAGAGGGGTTTTCCCGGTTGGTCGAACCAGTGCAAAAATCTTATTCTGATTCTCCTGCAGTGCCAATTGCAATGCATCTTTGCGTTGCCTTGCATGCCAGTGTTCAAACTTCCGATAGTTGATCTCATAGTCCAGGAAGAGCAATTCCATGTGACGCAAGGATGGGACTCTAGTGTGGATTACCATTGGTGAACCTTGGCACTGAATGGGACGCTGTTGCCACCAAAGGACAAATCCTCCTTCAAATCCCTTGGCTTTGCGTATTGCTCTCCAGAGCTCCGTTCTGTAAATGATAGCATCCCACGTGGTCTTCCCTGCTTTCAAAGCATGGAGCATGGATTGCATCCGTCTGAGTTGCATAAACCACTTGTGCACTGTCCTTCCAAGGAAACAAGAGGACTGTTGAACTTCCCCTGGGCGCGAGGGTTTCAGAATTGGGCACTGGGGCGGTCGTTTCTCCGGTGCGCATCTTTGACCTCTGCCTCGACAGGATGGGGGTAATGTTGCGCCCGGTGCATCAATTGCTCCACCAAAACTATCCTCAAACGCCAGACTAAACGCACGGAATGCTTCATCCGGTGAAAGAGCAGGGTTGTGCACGGAACAGGTTGCCGTTTTGTGCCAGAGTTTCATGTCAACCTTATCATATGGAATGTAGGCTGGCATCTGCCAAACTTGTTGTTCAACTTGTCGCACTGGAAGGTCCAGACAGGCTCCAATTGTTGTGTGGTCGGCAAAAAGAGTCCATGCATCAACCCTAGTGAGATACTGCGCAAGCTCTGGTGAAAGAAAGACATAGTCAAGAATGTTGGTATTCTTGCTGGTCAACGTGTATGGACGACCATACTTGTGAAATGCCCATTCCTGAACATCTACCCATCCTTGTGTCTTCCACAAAGTCATGCTGGGAGATTCATGTGATTTGCAGTTGAAGTCACCAACTATAAATCTAGGCCCTGTTCGGGATAACACCAACTCTTGAGTGATGTGTTGGAGCATCGTTTCTGTTGCTTCCGCCGCTCGTGGCCATGTTGGGCTTCGCGGCCATCCATAAACATTGGCTCCTTCCATCTGAAAAGGCCCAAACCAAAGTTGAAGCATTTGCACTCTGCCCAATGCATGTTCCGAGTTAGGCCATGGGATAGACAATGATCTGCACGGAAGATCTGTGATGGTGCTCACACCTGCCCATGTTCCAGCTTGTGAGGAGGCCGTGCGTGGTCCTACTGGTGCCCCATGAACTAGGTGAAGATGTCGATCATATTCATGGCTGAGCCTGCGAGTGGTGCTATTTGCATCACGTTGGTTCAAGTGAGTGAGATGGTTTTCAGAGATGCCCCAGATTCCAACCGGCAACTCGAAATAGGATTCTTCTTTGCCACGAAGACCGCTGGGATTTGATGTGCCAATCCACAAGTCGGGGCCAGGATGTTCTGCTTCTCCAAGCCGAAGCACTTGTTGATGAAATGCATGTACATGAAAACGATGACCCCACAAGTACCAAAGAATGGCCAGGGTATTCCAGATTCTTGTCAATCTTTGACGTGTGTGGGAGATACCTGCTTCGATTTCCATGCCACTCACAAAATCATCGGAGTGCTCCATTGATGGTTGGTCTGATGCTATGTGTGAGGCAAACACCTGTCTTACTCCAGCTTGCTCGTCAAGCACACAAATGGTGCTACTCGGCTCTGCTTCAGATGGTTCATCATCACCTACAAATACCTGAAGAAAGCTGCCTTCTTCCACATGTATTCGCTCACCATGTGATACATATTGTCCATCAACTGTCAAAACACACTCCTCAATGGCACAGAGTTCATCCAAGTGGATCATGGCATAAAAGTTCGGCTCATCCAGCTGTAACGGCAGAAAACGAGATTTGAACTCAGCCTCAGAAAAGGCGGATGTTCCTCGTGCATCCTGGTGAATCCTGACCTCAATGAGACAAAGAGCATCTTGTTCAAAGAGAGAGACATGACTTGCTAATCGAATCCCCAAATGTTGGGCTTGCGCATCCAAATGCGAACTGGCGGCATGTTTGATATGTACAAAGCTCCAATCTTGCTCCTCATCATCAAGCATGTATTGAGTGATATCATAATAGAGTCTGAACACATCCAATCTGCGCCTCCAGAGAAATCGCAAAAAGACAACATCATCAGATTCTGGAAGGAAGATAGCAAGCTGCGCATTGTCCACCTCATGCATGTTGGTGAAGCTATATATGTCTCTGGCCCATGAAGTCAGACTTTGCTGAAATTTGCATGCCATCATGATGACTTCATCCGGTTCCATCTCTCTGTTCTGCATGGTCTGCAGTGTGAGCTGCTGAAAATGCCCTGGTAGTTCTTCAAAGTTCGGAACTCCTTGACCTGTTTGAACTCCGGTGACAGGCAAAATGTCATTTACATCATTGACTGCATGTAGTTGAAGAAAGTCACCATCGACCAAAACAAATGGTCGTCCATGTCTCCAAGGTGAGATGATCTGGCCATTGTGCTCCACAGGGCAAGGTGAAAGATCACATCGTCCTTGAAAATCAACGTTCGTGAAAAGGTCACTCAGAATTCCATGTGAGTCCAGAACAAAGGCTCTCAAACTTGAAGTGGAAGCATGCCCATTCCTCAAATTCCATGTTCTGAGACTGAGCAAGATCACTGAACGTTGAAATACTCCATCTCCTAGATCTGCTTGTGCACGAACCAGAAAGGCTGTTCCACCATCATTTACTGGGTGACTTTGTGCATCAAATGCAGCATAGTATGTTGTCATGATGTCCCAATCTGCTCGACCAGGACGCAGATCTGGCCAAGTTTGAATCAGTTGCCTCTCGATTTCATCCATCGTTGTAGTGGCAGTGACTCGCAAATTGAGAACTTCCTGTCTTCCAGTGGCATCTGGATCAGGTCGAAAGATCCACCAATTTTGGTCTCCTGGATAATCTTGAAGTGCATGAAGATTGTCATGATCAAGATCAAAATGGTCATCCATTTCCATATCATCGCTTTCACCTGCTGCATCTGGTGGAATTGCTTCCGCTTGGGCATCTTGTGCAGTGGCCATGAGACGTACTGCATGAAGGAAGTGGTCCGTGAAGGACAATTCAATCACTTTCGTGGCATTGACATTGGAACGGTGCACACCAAAGCCCAATCCCACATAGGCATCCGGTGTGGAGTTGTCATTGCCATACGCATCTGCTGCTCCAACGCCAGGAACAAAAAGACATAGAAGCATGAGAAAGAACCTCATCCATTTCATTGAACTTCTAAGCGTCCATGAGGGTGCGCGTCTCGAAGGAGGATGACAGTCTCCTTCGCGCGCACACCGTCAATCATCAACCTTCTGGCGCTTGGACAGAAGCGACTCCATCATTTGAAAGCCTGACTTGATCTCTGATGAAAGAGTTGCTACGTCCTGTTGCTGCTGACCCATCTGGGTTGTGAGGGTGCCAACCTGATTCTGCAGGCGTTGTGTTGCATTGCCAGCATCTTGAAACCACTGTTCATGCCGTTGGTTCTGACTCTTGATCTCCGCAAGATCCACCTCAAGGCGCTGAAATCTCTCCTCTGTGATGTTCAGAACAGTCTGAGTGACTCGCTCTTCCATCGTGTCCACCATGGCTTTGGCATGCATGGGTTCATCCTCCATCGCGGCATCACCCTTGCTGCCTCTCCACGTCTGCCAGGGGTCATGTTGACTCCAAGGATCAGGTTCAGCATGTCCTGCATAGCTTGACGCCGAAGCCATCTTGCTACGTGCCTGCTGGGAATCCACCTTGAGATCTTTCTGCTGCCTGCGCAGGTATCCTTGTGTTTTGGCGGAGCTCGTCAGGGTCACACCACTGTCTCCTCCGTCATGTGTGCGATGCAAAGAAATCATCACATCACCCGTATTGGTGGCCATTATCATGGCTGGCGGCTCATCAGTGGCTCCAATGAGCCATCCCATGCCCAAGGAATCGGCCTTACATGGCTGTAAAGGCCGCGCTTTCCACCCCCATGCTTTCAACATGGACAGCACACCCAGCTTTTGAGTGCCGTGTGGCAACGGCCGCAGCTCATAGACCTTGTTCACCTCAAAGTTGGCAAAAGGGACCTGCGGGTTGATCTGTGTGTGAATCATCTCAGCATCCTTGGTTGGGACACGCACTCCATACCTGCTGCCAAACCTTGCAACCGCTATCCCATGTTCATTGATCTTGAGCTTGTGAATCGCCTCAGGAAGGCTCCCATTCTGCAACCACACAACCGTGGATCCGGTGTCAGCTCCTTTCCCCTCCGTTTGTCTGGGCTCAATGTAGAGACCTTTTGTTCCGCTCAACCTTTGCAACGGTTTCATGAGGGTTGCTGGTACTCGAAGCAAAACATGAAATATCTCTGCATCTTCACTGGCAACCTTTTTCCCACGCAATGTCATCCATGCTCGAGCCCATACATCCAAGATAACTGAGTCCAGTTCCACATCCACTGGTGCATGGTATTTTGCACATCCTTTCCCACAGTTCTGTCCATTGCATAAAGTGAATGCAGGATGCTTCTGAAGGATGGTGCGCAGAGGTGCCTTTGTCAAAGTCTCCCAACTCTCAGGCCATTCATCTCGGTATTGAGCCAGCTTCAAGACTCCTGTCTCAATGGCTGGTGTCTCAATGACCTCCGTCTCCTGCTTTCTGATCACTGTGAGGTCTCCCAAATTCACCAAGGACCCTTCAAGAAGCACAGGTTCTTGTGTCGGAATGTAGAGTGCAGGATATCTCAAGTTGAGAACCGGGAGAAGCCCTTGTTCAGAAGGTGGAATCCTGCTGGTGGTGAGGATCGCCAGCCCATCCAAGGAGATAGATTTGCCTTCCCTCAGGAAGGGCATCACTTCAGCCACTTGAGCAAACGCCAGACCAGCTCGATGAGCAGCAACCTCTTGCATGGCAAGTTGTTTGACTTCCCCGCCATTGTCCAAAGCAAATGTGCCTTCGATCATCTTCAGCTGGTCAGGTGCAACATCACATGCTTCAAGTTTTTGCTTGACAGCTTTCGTTTTCTTGTCCGATGCTTGCACTTTGAACTTGGCTTGTGCTTTCTGGCGGATTTGGACCTCCAGCTCATCGGCCTTGACAAACATGAAGTTGACCTTGGGCATAGATCCAAGAGCCTTGAGCGCCTGCCAAGGGTTTCGCGCTTCTAATGCTTCTTTCAATTTCATCTTGCCAATCTTGTCCATCGCAGCCCGAGCACGTTCTTCCGTGCGGTGCTCTGGTACACCTCTGGCTTTGAGAATGTCTCGCGATGGCCAAATGATGTCACTATCCTCTTGTCCCATGCCCTTGCCAAAGGCCAAAATGGTTCCAAGCGGAAAAAGTTGGACCAGGTTCATGTGGAGTTGGAATTCCTCCGGATGAGCACTTTCAGTCCAGAGCTTCAAACATTCGCCAAGATGCAAGATCACCAGAGTGCCACAGGTCTGGCTACTGTGCTGAACAAACACTTGTACCTTTGTCACACAGCACGGTGAGATGGACAGAAGGCAGCCAATCCTGCGCGCAAAGTTCATGATGTCAACCATATGTCTCAGATGCAGGACTCCATGTTGGTGATAGCATTCCAAAAGCATCCAGTGTCGTTCATGTGCAATTGCCATGTAGAGCTTTCCATGCAAAGCCGCCAATGCCCAATGAGCAAAGTGCGCATCTGCATCCGGATGGAGACACCATTCTGTTGCCAATGCCGCTGGCATCCAGTAATGCGTACGTTGCTTCTGCGCCATCATGATGAGTGTGTTCGCTGCCAAATCAAGACACAGATCTGTAAGACCACCAACGGGTACACCTGCTGTGTGATCTCCTTCTGCTTGCAAGAGCGATGGTTTCATCAACATGACATTTTCCCAGACTCGAGAGTCCAGGTCCACTCGATTGCCATGTTCATCTTGAAGCCGAGTGCTGTCACTGTCAATGTTCAAGATTCTCACTGCCTCAAACACAAATGTGCCTGCTGTAAAGAAGCCCTCTTTGAGGATGACCTCCCCTTCATCAAATTGAAGGAAAGCAATGCGGATGCTGTCAGCTTTCACGATCTTCCTTTGCTTTTTGGGTCTGATCACCATGTTGTACTGTCCGGCAATGGAAGCACGCTGAATAAGGTGATGAGTTGGTAGATTGCCCAATTCATCCTGAAGGTAAAGAGCATGTCCAGGAGCCTGCCATTTGCGTTCGGCAAAGATCCAATCTTCCACCTTTTGACCTGGCGCCACTTGGAGACTGAGTGGAACTTCAGGATGACTTTGAAGAAGAACTGCATGTTTTTGTCGTTCAAAAGCAAAAACTCCATGTGCATCTCGAAACAAGTAGGTCTGGTAGTGCTGCAGCGTATTGAGTGCTGTGCCATGGATGTTATTGCCTGTATGCTCCATGAAATTGCCCAGCATCCACAATGCCTGAATAGGAGCCGCACATTGCCCAACCAAGCAAAGAGAGTCTCGAGGCCCATGAGGAAACACCATGCTAGGAGGTAGGGTGCACAAATACGCTGCCTCAGAGACATGCAAATAGCGTTCCTTTCCATTGCATCCAATCACATAATACCCTCGGATACCGTCACGTTGCAATCGCCCAAGGGTGAACTTTCTTCTGCATCCACAAGGACAATCTCGAAGAACCGAGCCATAAGAGTGAAGAATGCATGGTGCTGGACAATCAATACGCAAATGACGTTCATCTCGACCATAATCCTTGTTCCTGAACAACATGAGTTCTTCCTCATCCAGTTGTAGCTCAGCTTCAACTTCTTCACCCCAAAGAGGCCATCTGGCAAAGATGTAGTGCATGTCAGGAGATGGATCGCAGGATGGGAGATTGCCAATGTCAAAGAGCTGGTACTTGATGGGAACCATAAGCGCCCACCACCTTGACCTCCTGCATGGCCATAGTGCATGTAGGTGCAACAGGCGTTGCTTGATCTCCATGTTGAGGCTCCAACCAAGGCGTTGCAACTCACTTTGAATGTAAGATGCTTGCAACGCACCTGGCACACATTCCAGGAGCAATCCACCAGCTTGTTGCTCCCATGCTAACTTGACCACGCTCTTGAAAACATCCGCTCGATGATCTTGCTCTCCAAGCCTGTCCCCCTGCGTTGAGAGAGGCTGACAGGGAAATCCACTAAAGATCCATCCCCGGACTGCGTCATGTTGTTGATGAACTTGATAGCGCACCTGTGCATCATTGATGTCACCTTGAATAATATCTTGATGACCATTTGCTGCAAGAGTCTGGCAAACCATGCTATTGACATCAAGCATGGCCAGGCATCGCATCCCAAGAAACTTGCCTGCACATCCAATGCCCCCAATGCCACATGTCACCTCCTTGAAGGTCATCAGGTCTGTCTCTTCATCGGCCGGGAGATAGACCACCTTCGTGTGCATGTCAAAGTTGAGCATATAGCGCACCTCTCCACGAACAACTTTGGCATCATAGATCGCCACCTTTTGATCGTCCACAAGCATGGGACCACCCCAAAGCACTGATTGCTGATGAGCCACAGTGTGAAGCGCACCTTGCTGCGCAACCACAAGGCCTGACCACCAATTGCCTTCGCTGCGCTCGCACAGCAAAGAATCCATGAGACTGAACCTAAAGTTGGGACCGAGTTCAGCCTTCAGCAGACCGGCTCTACCTCTGGGAGGGGCTGAGCCGAGAGCTTTTACACCTGGATTCAAAAATCAAAACAATGGATACCCCAAAAACAGAGGATCTTGCCCAAGTGATTGCAGTTTCAGTGGGAAAAGACCGATCTTCAAACATGATATTTTGGTGTACTCAGGGAAAAGACCGAACAACACCACCGCACTACGTCTTGGTGCGACTGAATGACACACGGGATGTAGAGGCACTTGTCCATCACCTCACAAGACACAGCTGCTTGAATGCAGCACAAAGGGGGAAGAATGGACGTGTTTCGGTCCATCCGTATCCTTTAATATTGAGCCACTGTATGCCGCTATCATTCATCTTTATCTTCAGCATTTTAATTGCAATCAACAATAATAATAATAATAGTAATGATCATCATAATAACAAAAATTGTGTCAGAATAGTAGTAATGATATGTAATAATAATACAGTAATAATACGCATCATCATCTTTTTCATAATCATATAATTCATCATCACTATATTCTTCATCTTGATCTTCATCAGGATCAGTCCAGTCCTGTCCTCCGAGCCAGCACTGTGAGGCTACCGATCAACGGGGCAACTCCCCAAAAACTGGTGAAAAATGGCCAAAATTAGGCCCCAAATCCAGTGGTATATCATCATGCGCCCAATAGAAAATGCCGCAAAGTGAAAGTAATTCAACATTTCTGGGGAAAACTTCAAAAATCGTCCAAAAATGGGAAAACATATGGAGAAATATCCATCCAGCATCCAACTATAGATATCTCCTAACATGTGACCAAAAAAACATTGACACACGTGTGACAAAAGATTACAACATGAAGACAACCCCAAATGACAAAACAATGACAAAACAATGACAAGAAAACACCAACACCAAATGACAAAACAATGACAAGTGACCAAAAAAAACAGCCAAAAAAAAGATAAGTGGCAACATATTTTGCTCTGACACGGAACCTGCTGGCAAGTAAATCATAACGCTAGCCGCTAGCCTAGTTATAAAGTTATAAAGCAACGTAAAAACATGTTCATTCTAGATCCACAGATTGGGTTGCTTAAATGGCTTAAATCCCAATTTCTTACTGGATCACTCCCCAATTCTTCAGGGTTTAATCCCCATTTTCGTTGGTTCAACATGGCACGAAGGGTGGCGATGCGCGATCCCAGGTGGTGAAGGCAGCGGCCGAGTGGGTCACGCGCAAGCCACCGTTGGGGAAGGAACCTGAGCGTTGAAGGAACCGGTGGAAACCCCATGGAAACCCCGTGGAAACCCCATGGAAACCCCGGTGGAAAGCCGGTGGAAACCATGGGTTTGACGCGAAAAATCGGTGGATGGTGTTTTTTCCATGGGACTCTTTATTAGAAATGCTCGGATTTTTAGGAGATTTGATGGGGAGATCACCTGAGATCACCGATAAATGTGACCATCAAATGGGTTGGTGAAGGGAAAGAGCCGAGCCGCTGGACCGTCACCAGGATCACTTTTTTGCTGCTGCACCCCATGTTTTTCTTCCCCATCCTCCGGTGGACATTAGCCCAAGGTACAACCAACCAAAATGAGGATAACATGCAAGAGCATATTGCTAGGTTACTAGTAGCTGCCAATAACATGAATTTTCAACTGGCCATGATCCAATATTCCCTGTCTGCGAGCTGAACATGAAGCTACTTCACTGCCCAGGGTTTTCCCAGCTTCAGCACGCAACATGGATCAAACATACCAACCTGTGCAACTTCATCAAAAATTGACCCCCCGAATGCTCATTGTTCCCACTGAATTCCACCATATTAAACCCATGTTGCTGAATCTTGGTCTTTGTGAAAATTATGGGAAAGAACAAATGATGCTTCAATATGTTTCAATACCTCAACACATCACATCCATTCACATCCCAAATATGTCTTTAAGCTATTTAAGGTCTCGGTCTCTCCCATGAAAAGTTCACCCCACCACTTGTCCAAGAAACTGCCATCCGTCTCGCCCTGAAAGAGGCGTTCATGAGGCAAACAAGCCTTCATGGGTTTGGTCGTATACTTGGAGCCGAAGTCCAAATCCTTGGGGCTGTTGGGGGCACCATCAGGGGGTACACCATGTCTGACCATGGCTCTTGCATGTGTAGACGTATACAATATAAAATAACGTGGAGTGCTGCAGGGGTTGTTGGCGACTTAGAATCGCATCATCGTATGTCTGGGTACTACTGTTGATCCCACCGTATGTACATGTATGTATCTATATATGTATATATGTATGTACATATGTACATATGTACATATGCGTATGTATATATAGTATACATGCGTATGTGTGTATATAGTATAAGTGTATATATATATATCATACACCATATTATATGTATAATATATGTATGATATATATATACATACCTATGACCATGCGATGTAGCAGGATCCATGCCCGTCCCACAAACCACCTGAGCAGTGTCGAAAACCTCCTGGATAATCCCTAATGTATTGGGTAGTATTACCCTAAAATCATCAAGCAGCCATCATTCATCACACTTGTATTCCAAATATTGATACATATACAGTATGTATATATATACAGGATTACACAGACATATGGTGTTAAAGCCGTTCTCAATGATGGTTACAACCCTCCAATATCATCAACCAACCAGGCTTTTTGAAACTGCTCAATTCTCGAAGCACTCTAGGCGGGCTATGAGGCCAGGTTCGATCAAGGTGTCTCGCTTGAACGCACCCAACATACCACCAACTGCACCACCCCCGCCACGGAGAGGGAAGAACCAGTGCGCAAAGTCGATGGCACCCAACCTCGAAGTCCACTCTCAAAGACTGTTCAAAGATGTTCAAAGGACATGATGCCCTTAAATAGGTTATGGACTGGCGAACGCCTAAAAACAATGGCCCTTCGTCCAAAACACTGGGTTGAGAACTACTACGACTACTACTGGCGACTCGCCATTTTCAAATAAAAGAAGTGTGTCTGACTTCCCAGCCTTTGCCTCTGGGTCTTGAAACTCGGAAGTTTGTTATGTAGAATATTGGCAAACAACCTTTGTGTGAATACTATTGACTCAAGGTGGCTTTTGAAGGGCTCTTGTGGCCAGCCAAATCTAGGTGCATGTAACGTATGTGAATGTTGAAATGCCCAGGATTAACACAAGAAAGCGGTCTAATCTTGAGACCGAAGCTACAGTACAACAAATATGCAATAGCGCTGCATGTTAAACCATGCATGTAATGTGCAACAAACCAGGCACTCAAGACAATTCACAAAAGAGAAGTGCCCAAAACATGCCTCGGTGTTTCCAACGCTTCAGGACCATGACCACCAGTTCTTATACCACTAACAGCTTCACCCAGGGTTCACAAGACCTCTACGAAAGTCCATTGAATTCTATAAACATCTACAAACAGCATGATCGTTCTTTTTGTAGGTTCCCCAAGCACCATTTCAGCCTTGGGTTGCAGCATGGGGTGTCACCTTGGGATCCCTCCTCCATTCCATATCTTTCAGGAAGTGTTGAAATCCTCGGGCAAATGAAAACACCCAAATAGCTGGGGTGTTCGTGGATGTTCATCTCCTGTGACCCACAGCCACTGAAATGGACTGGGCATTTCTTGGACTGGGCATTTCTTGACAGTTCCGACTTCAAGACTTCTGTGCATTGGAGTAGCCCAAGTTTTAGTCCATCACTATAGTGAACCCCAAACAGATGCCGAAAAGTGTTTCCGGGACGTTCGACATGTTTATAATTTTTATATAGACATATAAAGATGATAGTTTTACCCAGATATTTCCAAGTGTCCAACTTTTTGGCACTTCCTGGCACTTCCAGGATGGTTACCCCAAATGGCTGTCCATCACCTCCCGGCATCAAAGCAACTCTCGGGCCCAGCTATAGATGGCATCTGCGATGACCTGAGCTTCGATCCCCAAGTCTCCATGGCTTTCAAAATGTTTCAATATGTTTCAATACTCAAATCCTCCAATGGTACCATGGAGAACTGGGGCTACCATAGGAAAGCTCCTGATGGTACATCGGTGAAGTTTTCACGACAATGAACCAGTGAAGCTGCTTTCCTGCAGATCTTCCCTTCATTTCAAAATTTCCTGGGAGATGAACTATTTGAAACAGTAGCGTACGTAGCCGACGTAGCGGTGTAGCAGATGTAAAGTTGGTGTAGTCCAGAGAGTCCAGAGAGTCCACCAGTTTCACCAGTTTCACCTTCCAGCCTGAAGTATAGCTACTTATTCCACTTATGTTGGTATACTTATTTGGTGAACCCTGGAATACAGTATATATATATATATATATGACTATGACTATGACTATCTCCGAATATGTGTTGCCTCACTTATTCCACTAGTTCTTAGGAGATTGATATAGATTCAGGTCCTCGGAGCGCGCCATGTCGTCCCAGGCCTTCTGGTCTTCTTCGGGTGTTGGATCACCGGTGATCAGGCACCTCAATCCATGGCGGGCGACGACGGCGAACATATCGCGGGACACAGAAATCACCAGCACTTTTTTTTGGAAAACCAGCGGCGCCAGTGTCTCTGATAGCTGGGCATCGGCAATTAAATGCTAAAAACGACCAGCCAATCAGTCGGGTCTCGAATGTTGATACGCAAAGATCCGTGTTCTCTTGACTAAATAAAACAGCTCCTTCGGATGCTGAAACAATAGCAAAATCTGTTTCTGACGCCTATATTTGCCTGTATTATGCTACGAGTAAAGATCACCCATGTTTGATGGTTCAACAGTTCAACCCAACATTTCTTCACTGTTTCATCTCCCACAATCCCCTTCCATTCCCTTCCCTGTGCTGCACTCGTGGAAGCGTTGCATCACCGCGGAAGGCAACTTCTGAGCCATCAGCACCTCGCGGAATGTAAGGTGGGGTTAGTAAGTGGTGGTTGCGGGGTTCACTAAGAACATGTCAAAAGTCAAAGTGGGGATGTACATAATTACTGTTGTGTACATAATTCTACTTGTTTCACCAAAATCTATCTCAATTTTTGGTGGTTCTATAGTTGGTATAACCACCAAAGGCGCGACGGGGATTTTAACCCAACAACTGCAATCGAAAAAATGGGACATACAACCCTGAGATCACAAAGGCGCTGTTGGAAGATGAATCTAGAACCTAGATGGAAAGTTATTCCCAATTCCCACCATTTCCCAGAAATATTCTCCCGCCGGCTGCATTTGAGGTTTTTAAGGAACATGGTAACCTTATATACAATCGGTGGTTAATCATAAATTTCCGGAGTAACATTGCTATGTATTGGCTGTAAATCCACCCATTTTCAGACACACCAATTTGACACAGAGCCGCTCTGTGCATTCCACGGCACGTCGTCAAACATGAACTTGCCCGCTGTGGTGAGTGCGTCGGATGCCATGGCGCCAAATGTGCGTCGAATCTGGAATAAATGGGGCAGTCTTGAACCGATATGTGCTGTCGCAAGACCCACCGCTGTTCAGATGCACCTTAGCAGATACAAAGAGTCACAGAATAGCATGTGGTTCAAGTTTAAAGCATCTATGTCCTCCTTCTAGGCAAGCAGAATTGAAATATTTACCCAAGAAACAAAGTTACCCATTTACATCATCTCATTTACCAACCAAGTACTTCACTTTAAATTCATCCCAGTTACAAATCAGTTTTCACTATCATCATTGCTGAGTATTTCTGACACATGGGTGTGTGAGAACAAAAAATGAGGTAAACCATGGTAAACCGGTAAATTCCTTTTCTATTGCAATGTATAAAAGCGTCTAAGTAGGCTATGGAAAATTCCCTTGGATTTTGAAATATTCTGTGGCATAAAGCTGGCCTCCTGCAGCCCCCCTGAAAGCTGGCCTCCGTGGACCTGACAGACGAATTAGGTGTCAGGGAGATCTGCCCAGAATGAACCAGGAAAAATGCAGGAAATTACCCCAAAAAATGGTGGTTGTCAATTAAATTAAATCATATTGTATTATATTATATTATATCATATTATATCATACTATATTATATTATATTATATTATACTATATTATATTATATTATATTATTTTATATTAATTATATTATATTATATTATATTATATTGTATTGTATTGTAATGTATTGTATTGTTTACATTATATTATACTATATCATATTATATGTGTATTGTTTCTATTTATTATATTATATTATATTATATTATATTATATCATATTATATCATATTATATTATTTTGTATTGTATTGTATTATATTATAGTCGAAGGAAGTTTAGAAGTCAAACTTCCGACAATATGGACAGATGAAAAGCAGAGCAGGGCAGAGGCAGAGAGAAGAGGAAGCTTAGAAGAGAGAAGATCAGAAGAGAAAGAGTAAGAGGACA
>Ga0126342_10003378_pt1 | contig 26318 bp, 22 predicted proteins | sample Cyp1metagenome_FD_92528 | JGI IMG/M metagenome (GOLD analysis project Ga0126342, IMG submission 92528) | Coral microbial communities from Lord Howe Island, Old Settlement Bay, Australia - Cyphastrea 1 metagenome | ecosystem: Host-associated > Invertebrates > Cnidaria > Coral ...
ATACATATACATATACATATACATATACATATACATATACATATACATATACATATACATATACATATACATATACTACATTATATACATATACAATCATATACATATATAATAATGTAAAATATAATGCTGTATATATATATATGTATATATTATACATTACTATTGATATACATGCAGTATGTATATTCATATATATATACACACCTATTGAACCTCAACATGTCGAAGAGCTCAACATGTTTCTTATTGAACTCACCGTTGGCCTCATGGCTTCGTAGCGGTACATAGGTAGCATTGGTGTGTAGGCCGTGAATGCGAAGGGTTGGAACCTTCAAGCCAGTCTGCCATTCCACCTGGAACCAGCTGGTTTGTTGCTAGGGATTCCCATAGATGATTATAATCCCCAACTTTTTGAGTAGTGTAATCCCGATCATCATCAACCAACAGGGATTTTGAACACTGCTCAAATGTTTTCAAGTGTTTCTAAACTCAAACAAGCATCCTGCTCAGCCAGGTAGGCATTGTTGGCTGCTACGATGTTCCGCTCGTGCTGTCCCATTTCGACAAAGGCTCGAAGAAAGTCTTCCCGTCCATCACGCACGTATTGCAACAACGGAAGACCTGAGCCGGCCATGGCCCATGCCCTGCCGGTAACGAAAAATCTATGGGAAAACCGGGAAAGAAAACATGTCTCATGGCAAAAGCGTGTAGAACACCAGGGGTTCCCGGGGTTCCTGTAGATTTTCCCTGTGCCAGTGACACCCTGCCTAGATATGCAAAAATGGGCTTCGGCGCGATGTTTTGTGACTTCAGAGTCAGTGCAGCATCCCACAGCAGCCGACACCACACGGCTGGGATGGAGCACATCCAAACATCCTTACTGCAGTGGTGAGATCCAGAATATTTGTTGAGAGAAACTAAGGGAAGCCATGCTTTTTGCCATCAATCAAAAGGTGGTCCTGTCAATATTCCCTTAAAAACCTTCCAAGGATGATTGACGATAATTGCCAATAATTGCATAGTGTGTGGAGTTTGGAAAGATCCAGGTACACTAGTTGATTCACTTGCAGTTTGGTGTGGTTTTCAGAGATAAATAGCGTATCGTATCCTCCACCACATCATCTGAGAGTCAGCCTTGGATAATTCTGGCAGGAGCTCTTGCTGAAAGCGATCAGAAAGCTCTGCATAGGGAGTATCACTCTCCTGCAGTTTGGCCGTGGGTCTGCTGGCTGCCACTAGCTGCTAAAATTGGCAACCTCACACGGCCCGACGGTCCCAATCCATTTATAGCTGTCTCACCTGATTTAAAGGAAAACTTTTTCTCGGCCTTTGTTAGCCATATGCTGCACGATTGCTATCACATTTCCCATGCCATCGTCAACCCCTTCTCTTGATGTCTTGGGATTCAATGATCCATCCTTGGAGCCGCCACGTCAGAGATGCAAACAACACATATGTCCTCCCAGAATTGGATGAAGGGAAAGTCTGCAGTAGCCCCTACTGTGGAAAACCATGGTTTCCTGGAAAGATTCACTCAAAACCATCCATATCCCGAAGTGAACCACCCTCCCGGCGCCGAGTGCCTCGAAACGCTCGCTCCTTGGTCGCAACAGGTTGCCGGTCAAGCAAATGTTTGTCTCAGAATCCACCAAAAGAGTCTCTGGAAAAGAAAATGATAAAATGATTTAAATGATGATAAACCATGGGATTTGAGGGTTTCCAATTTTGAGACAAAGCCTGCCAAGCCTTCCTCCTTTGAACACTGAGCCTCCGACAGCCAAGTCAGAAATTGAAGATTTCGCCCCGTAGCACAGAGGGAGGGCTGATAATTTCTACATAGTTGCGTTGCCAAAGAGTTTCCCAAAAACTCCACCTGGTAGTCGTCGTGCAAGAAGCCTCAAGCATGTCAAGTAAGTACCAAGCTCAAAAGACTTTGCAGAGTCCCGAATTAGTCTCTCACAAAGTCACAATCAGCTTCATAACATCTCACAACCACCTGATGAGAACTAGTCTGCATGAAGAAGGATGTTCCCATGGTGAGCCAAGCAACGTGTGATCATGGTGACCGCCTCCCCAGCAGTGGAGGCATGGATGCAGAACTGCCATACCACCAACTGCCGGCGGCCAGATCCCAAGCCACGCCACTTATCTGGACCTCAAAATCATTCACAACCCAGTGGGACCCAGCACAATTCGAAGTCATACCATTTTTTTGCCGGAACTCCAAGATGGACATTTACGATTCTTTTTTTGAATAGGTAAATGATCCACAAACGACAGATTTAGAGGATGTCCAAAGGGTCCCACATCCGCCCCGGCTGCATCCAGCAGACTGTATCCGGGTACTGGCCAGAATGGAGCTGCTCCAGGCAGAGGTTTTGTAGCCTCCACCGTGTTCTGCCATTGCAGCCTCTCGTAGTAGAAAGCTGCCCCGTACTGGCCCGGATGGCCATAGTCTGGTGGAGCCATTAGGGGCACCCAGGTGCCACCGGAATGGAAATTCACCTGGTGAATTCCAAGAACCAGAGCTCAGCACAACCAGCAGGGCAGACATCTGAGGACTTTGCCAAAATCAAGAATGAAGAGATTGGCCATGAGGACGACTCCAGAAAATCAAAGGAGTGGTAGTGGCCTGTGCTGACCAGATCGGTATCAAATTCCATCAGGAAGGTGGGCATGTCATGACAGCTACCCTGCAGCCACGATCCAGGCCTAGAAGATGCTTCGCAGTATAGATGTATCTGAGCGCATCCCCAACCTGGCAGTGGATCCCTGAAATCCCCCGGTTGTTTTCACAGCAAAATCGCTGGTGAATGGATACCATACGGCCAAATATGAGATCAGAATATTCCATGACCCATACCCGCCATACCCATCTCTTTTTGACCTCTTGTTCACCAGCCTCTCCATATTTCCCGACCTTGTCAGGAAGTTTGTGCCATGCCAGAACCATCAAGGCCGTCAAATATCCGTACAAGCAAAAGCCAGAAGGCTCCTCCAGTGGCCGATGGCCATTCCATGGCCAAAGAAATGTCCCGAGTCATGGAATCCGGTGGACCATGGTAGACCGACTGGGGAAGAATCTGGGGAGAATGATGATCAACCATGGAATGAAGTACATCAGTACACGGATGTTGTGAGCGACAAGGTCACCTAACCTTGATGGCTCCTCAATCTTCTTGTAGGAAGTCTTAGTGTTCTCGAAGTAGTGTCGGATCAAATAGCGCCTCAAATGCTGCGTAGCGACCACTATGCCAAAAATGGTACCGACGGCATTTCTCTTCAACTCTACCGCTTGTGAGCGTCGCACTCAAAATTGTTGGAGTCGTGACCTGAGACATCTTCTGCTTTGAGGCTAGGGTCTGGAAATGGGAATGTACCCCAAAATAAAGCATGTTTGAAAATGATGTTGAACCAATGGATTTCTTGGGGTAGCCTATTTTCAGATAACCCCATATTACCCTCTGGTACTTTAACATAGCTATTGAAAATTGCCATTTATAGTGGATGTTCCCATGAAAAATGGTGATTTTCCATAGCTATGTTAGTTTACCAGAGGGTACATAATATGCTGTTACTCATCTGGACATTGTCACTGAGCAAATGGCATTCCCTGTGTAGCTCCGAAACGAAGCTGAAACCCAGCTCCGAGCTGCTGCGGCAGTTTTCGCCTCACCAACAGCCACTAAGACTGGTTGGTATGGATATCCATATTTGGCAGTGTGTCAAAACCTTGTACCCCTGGTGAACATCAAAATAGCTGGTAAATGGATGTTCATCCCCCTAAAAATGGTATTAATAGGTATTGATCCATACCTATTTGGGCTTATATGGTTGGCAATATACATAGTGGGATCTTATCCATATAATAATCCCCAATAAACCAAGTAGATCCAAGTAGTGTAACTCTCTATTGGTCTTGTTTTGCAACGATGTCAACGGACAGCTTCGCGCTCGGAACCAAGCTTGGACGGGTTCACTGAGACAGAAACCGGTTTCCGCTGCTCTTTGGCACACCCATCCCCGCCACTCTTCCTGCCAAGGTGAAGCCAGAGTAAACACGACTTGGAGGTCACATGGGTGTCCAAGTGCCCCTAAAAAATGATCAGAAATGGATGTTATCTTCATGACTAAATCACTAAATGACCAACCTGTTGTGAAACCATTTGGTCACCCACAAAGCAACGGTGAAATCTGGCTCTCCTCGATCTTCTCGGCCATAACTTGAAGCGAATCAGACTTCTCGAAGTTGTTCTTCAAGGCCTTCTTTGCCGCTCATTACAGGAGCCGCAAAGATGCAATGTGGGCATTGAAGACAGGCCGCCTATGCAATGAGTTGGGAATGGTTTTTTTTTACGTTATTCCCTCAAAGTCTCAAGAGACTTCTCGAATGTCAGTTTTCTTTGCTTCCACTTCTTTTACAACTCTTTTTCGCATCTAGTTTCTTCTTTAAGGACAAAATTTCCGCTGTCTCAGACCCTAGACACACCCGCTCGTGCAACACACCGCTTAACGACTGGACATCCAGGCTGCCTAAGCGTGCTTAGTGAGTGCTTGTCATGCGAATTTGACATTGTAATGAACGGGCTCCCCAAACATACAGCAAGTTGCAATCCCCATGTACAATCATGTACAGAGGGTAAAAGACTGGCAACCTGGTATACTGTAGCTTCCAGCATAGCTGATATGGCTGGATGTTTCTCGATTCCAATTGTCTCAGAGATATTGACGCATCCCTTCATATACGTAGTAATCCTTAAACCTTTTGGGTGATTGCAAGGTGCCACTTCTTGAGTACAGCAGCTGAATATGGATTTGTCTTAAAAGAGGTACCCCAAGATCCCATAGTTGATCGCCAGTAAGCATCCCCTTCAAACTTCAAACCATAAAGCTGCTCTGAACAAACTGGACAAAGCCACTTCCATTTTTTTGCTCTGGAGCAAGCCTTTCCTAAAGGTCCTTGGCATCGCAGCTGCAAGCAGCACATCAGCTGCCAGTTAAACATCGCTCATGTGCTCAGCTGCGAGGAAAAGTCGGTCGCTCTGCTAGTCACCCAGATGCAGCAGGGGTTCGGTGTCCACTTGCTCCACAACATCCAATCAGGGAGTCAAGTGGAGCAAATGGATTATGGATGGCATTTTTGAATGACCTTAAATGACCTGTCCCTCCAAGTGAACGGATGACAAAGTAACTACCCGGTGCACGGCTTACATTTCGCCGTGAGTCAAAATGACGATTTGAGGATGTCCATGTCGTGCTGAAATCATCGCAATTCCATGGCTATCTTTGCGTCGGCTTCGTTGAATGTCCGCAAAAACTCTGTTTTTTCTCTTCTGCAAAATGCGAGTACACTACTGCGGTCTTCACCAAGTTTTGGTCAGCTGCCGCAAAAAAGTCTTTGAGCGAGCAGGGATTGCAGACAAATATGATATGATTCTTCATGAAAATGTTGGATCAGGAGCGAAGTGGCCACATCAGAGCTTTGCCTATACATGTAGAGGTTTGCTCATATGTATATATATATACATATATGGACGTATTTATAAATAGTTTCAGAGACACATCTAACATATCAACGCCATAAATAAATATATATATATGTAGATGGTTAAGTTGTCAGGTCCGATCCTCGCAGCACGTTGCAACCACAGGTCATTGCTCAGTCAGCAAGTAAGTCAGAAACCAACTCACGTCTGGATATCATTTTTTGTCGCAAAGCGAAAAAGCGGAAGTCAGAAGGTCAAGCACATGTTTGTGGACCGTGCTGCAATTGAAATTTCTGCCTGATCAAACTTGGAGGTGGCTCACAATGTTTCCAGGTCGGTCCCTAGATAATATTAATGTTAAATTTTGAAATACATACAAGAATCGATGCATCAAAACCCAGATGTTAAGGTATGTGAAGCGCAATAGAACTTCCAAGTTACTTTGACATGTGTTGTCTACGTAGTATCACGGACATGGTTGTCAGGACGTCAATACACCCCCCCCACCCCACCCCACCCCACCCCAGCGTAACCCCTCGAATGTGTCATACGGCGAATTATGCACAGTGGTCCAACTACCCACACTCACCTATTTTTGTAGCTTCGCCCGTAGCCATCAAAGACCATCAAAAATGTTGAGTGCAGAACATGTCGCCAAACACCCGCCACAGGGCCCATCATCTTCACAGAGCCTATGCGAAATAAACCCGTGGATGGTCTGCCGCTTTGCAGACACTCCCTTGGGAACATCCGTGATGCTGAGCTACATGCGCCTGTGGAAACTGTTTATGTTTCTGTTTGAGGCCGTGACGACCTATTCAAGCCACTTGGAAAATATACGAAAAATACAGTGATTTGGATTCATCATACCTATTTTTGGTTACCAAAATAAAAAAGAGTTTGGAAGCACCAAGGAAGTTGTGCTGAGTGTATTTCTTCCCAGCTTGGAAACTTGTCACTAGGCACATGAAGCTAGTAAGCGACAGAGCAAGAGAATGAGAACTTCCTCTGTGTGGCTGCAAATGCCTTCTACACAAGAGCCTTACCGAGGCGCAGACCAGGCGGCTCTCTCAAGCCACTCAAAGGGAGGACTCACAAAATTCCACAAAGATTTCAGAGTTCAGCGCACCGAATTAAATTTTGGGCTCGTCGTTGTGACCAGCCCAAGCCACCTTCGGCCATCAGCCGGGAGGCTGCATGCTGAATCTAATTGGAATCCACAAAGTCTTTGGAAAACGAACGACGCTACGTCAAAGTCTCCAAGCTTTGGGCTGAACCTTGAAAGGTTGAAAGGAACCTCGTTCTCTCCTACGCTGCCTGTGCTGACACCCAAGTCAAACTTAATACATCTTTACCTCCAGTAAATTAACATAGACCCTGCCAGATAGGGGTTGGAAGATTAGTTTCCATTAAAAATTGGCTATTTTCAGGGTCTATGTTTATTTACCAGAGGGTAATACATCAGAGATGAAAATGGAAATGTGAGATTAGCCACAATTAGGACATCAAAGTTACATAGAAAATTACTAAACAATTTGAGTGTATGAGATTGTGCAGCTCCGTAGTGGCTCGTTATGAACTTACGAATAGTTTAATGTTCACAACCTTGCTGCCATTCACGTGGCTCTTTTGACCTGGGAAAAAAATGCAGCAAGGAAGAGAGTTGAGGAAGTGATATCACTTGTCGACGTAAAACACATCCAGCAAAATCCGGTTCGCTGAGCTCAAAGTGGGCTCTGCTTCGCAGAAAGTGCTGCTCACACAAGTCGACGCTTGCATTCAAGAGCTGACTTGGTTCCGGTCAGAACTCCAACAGTCAGCCATGAAGATGAAAGTCAGTTGGATGAAGTCGGATTAAGTCGGATGAAGATGCAAAATCAAAGATGCCAAAGCACCTGGGAGGATTTCTCGGGATCAAGAAAGGTGTGGAGCAATGCTTCACAACATTTCACAACAATGACTCGCAGCAAGATGTCGATGTCTGGCCTGCCTTCTTCCGGGTATGCCTATGTAGGAAGCATTCCACCACCTCCAGCTGAAACTTTCATGTCATGTCGCTTCATTTCTCCAAGGCTTGAAGATCTTGACACATCCCAAATCTCGAAACCTTCGACTCTGTACTCAAGTGGCTACAGCAAATAGATGCAAATAGCATTAGAGGATTTGCCAGCTTCAGAAATTCCCTCAAAATCTCTATGGGATTCTATGGGTTTTTCCACAGAGGAAGACTGCCCAATTTCTCCTTGGCACCCCGTTTCCCCACCTTTGAATTGGGATCTTTCAAGACAGCCAGCTGGAAGGCTGTGTAGCCACTCGAATCTTGCACAGTCGGATCTGCTCCACAATCCTGTGGCCAGGACAAGGGATGATTTCGCCCAATCTTTCCACTTTCAGAATCTTTCAGAACTCTGAAGCTGTCTCCCGATGTCTCTCACCATCTCTCACCATGTCTCACCATGTCTCACCAAGTTTCCAAAAGAAGGTTGGTGATGTCCACATTCTTCTGTAGGACCGCCAAGTGGAGAGGATATGTGAATCTAAAGCCTGGACAAAAATCACAGAGGATCACAGTTTGTCAAGATAAACTCCAGGCTCTCGATGATTCTGACACGGCCATGATCCACTAAGGTCCCAACCAAACCATCCTTTCTTCTTCTTGGAATTGACGTTGTGCTCAAAACCGTTTTCTTTCAGGAATGAAGTGACTTTAGCTCGGGCATGTGCTCCCCTCTTGCGCAAATACCTGAGCAATCACTGTCGGCGATCGGCTCGGGATCTGGAGGGCATGCAGGACGGACATCGGGTCGAATCAAAAAAATCTCGGAAGCTTCCGCAGCTTCCGCGCCTGAGAACAGCTTCAGTTCGAGTTGGGGCATAGTTCTTCTCTTCCTTTCCCCTGCAAACCACGACATTGCAATCCGTCCCAAAATCATCCAAAATCCCATCCCAACCTGGGTGCATCCTTGAGATCCTTGAGTGGGCTTGTAGCTTCTGTCACAATCACGACTTTCTTGGGTTCTCGGTCCTGCCGGATTCCCATGATTCCCATGATTCCCATGATTCCCCCATTTTTCAGTTGCGCCAGGTCCATCAGGTCCTTGTCGGACGCTTTCAAACAGGAACCATAGAACTGCATTGTTCCTCGCGACACGATGTCCCGTGGAAAAATCGATGCATCCATTAGTTGCATTTAGGATCATTTAGGTACACATTGTGAAAGTTAAAATTGGTGTCAGTAAGCCTCTATTGACCAACCAATGCGTAGAAAATCGACGGGCCGGATCATGTGAAACATGTGAAACACTCGGAAAGAAACGAACTTCATCGCGAAATGACAGTCTTCTGTAGAGCCAGTCTCCTGCAAAATGAAGTCGCGCAGAGTCGCGACCCTCTACTGTAGCGGGACTTGAGCCCACTACTGCGACACCAACTGCATTGTCTCCAACATGCCACAAAGTGGGGTAGTTTTTGGTCCAGGGAAATCAGGTGTTAATATAGAGCTACACAGCTACATCATTTTCTCTGGTCTTGTGGCAATGGTATGGACATCCCTGAAATCAGTGGAATTTGCACAGCCCTTTGCTTTGCCAACAACCAACACCGCCATCTACGACCTCTGTTGCCGCCAGACGGAAGTGTTGCCACTCCTGTTGTCCAACTACCGAAGAACAGTGAAACTTCGGAGCTGGAGCTGATTGCCAAAGGATACCACGGCGAAGCCAATACGGAGTAAAAGTTGTGAGAAAAAAAGCTGTTGTGACAAATCAACAGGAAAAAAATCAGAACAGAAGGCATGCGAGTTAGTGTTTGGACCAGGACACTCTGTGATCCAAGCAGTTCAACCAGTTCCTCACCCGCTCCTTGGGCCAGGCTCCACCCTCGCACTCCAGCATGCCAGGCACCTTGAAGGTCTGATCCGCCGAAACATCCTGGACGAACGACTGGGACGACTGGTTCTGGATGTTTGTGGCTTCTATGTAGTTGCTGCTTGTTCTCAACTCGAGGTTTGATGCCTTTGCCACCACAAACACTTCAACTTTGTCAGGTTTCTGAAGCTGTCCTGCCCCTGTCCCAGCAGAAGAGCCACCTGCCTGGGTTGTGAGAGGGAAACACATCAGCCATCATCAGCCCACTTTCTGCGTGTGCAATTGCCCAAGGACTGAGGCAATCACCACAGGACATGCCAATTGACCATTGCCGCAACAGCCAGATGACTAAGTGGTGACTATTGTTTCTGTGGATGGTGTTGACCTGTGCTGAAATGCTTGAGTCGGACCATTTCCCCAGGCCCGTTGGCGGCTGCGACTAGGCATTCATCATTTGTCTGCCAATTTGTGAAGCCATTGGTTGTTGCTTCATGTTAATTGCTACTACTCGGAATGAAGTAGATTCGTTGTGGCTTGCGACGATATGAGATCACCATAAGATTGCAACTGCATCAGAATATGAAGCGGGCACAAGGTATTGCACTCATTGCACTCATTGCACTCAATGCACAAGTTCCAAACCCTTCTAGGGTGCCTCGGATATCCTCAGGTCGTTTCAAATGCAAAGCGCTAAAGCGCCAAACCTCAAAGCGGGTCTGCGGTTCCTCCAACATGCGCTGTGAAAAGCCACCAGGTGCACAGCCCAGATCCTGGCATCACTGGCATCCAACAACTCACCTGTTTGCCTCACCTTGAAATCCTGAAAAGTGACCATCAGTGACCATCCGAAACCTTTCAGGTGTGGAACAAGCACGGTCCAGAAAAGCCATCTTGTCTTTGAAAGCTCCGGGGTGCTTCTCAATCGCTTCAGAAAGTACCTGACAGGGGGATTCGTTCCTTCCGTTGGCTTTTGGGGTATATGGCTGTGGTCAACACGGGGTTCTAGATCCACAAAAGTTTGTCTTTAGATTTTGACTTGCACCTGATTTTGAAATGAATCATCATGAATCATCAAAGCCACAGCCGATCGATTTTCACCCCAGCTCGCCTGGTAAGTCTTTGTGAAGTGAATTTGAGCCTCACTGGTTCGAAGAATCAAAGGACTTTCAGATACAGCAACTGATTTGACCTCCAAAAATCGTAAGACAGGAAGTTTTGAAAATTTTGGGTTCTTTGACAGTTTTTAACAGTTTCCATAGTCTCGGGCTCTAACAAACTCCTGCAGGTCGGTCTCCCATGAAATTGATGTCCGCCAGAATTGTGATGCAACGGCAAAAGGTAATACCATACTGTCCAAGTAGGACAGCGGTTTATCCTCATTTTCCCACCTTTTGTCACTTTTTGGATCTTTTTGGTATCCCCATTCTGAAACAATTTTGCTATGCCCAATTTTTCATCAATTTCATGTAGCATCCCCAGATATATAATCATCTTGGCCTGACCTAACTTGGAAGCCTAGGACTCCGACATTGCGCTCGTCTGCCACCGTCTTGGGTCCAAGGCCGACCTTGGCGCTGAATCGGGTGCCCGGTGTAGCCTATTTTCTGACTTACATGTTCGAGTACATCAAGTTGCAAGTATCAAGTTCGAAATTCAATCCTAGCCGAGCTGCTCGAAAAAAAAAATCACATGCATCAATGCATCAGCCATAACATCACAGAGACTCCCTTGCTTTTTTCCCACTGCGAGCTTCGCGTTCAACGTCAGGGCTCACTTGCTCACTTGTCGCCAGAGGGACCTTGATTTCTGAAAATGAATCCAGAAGCACCCTGTCCATCCCTGTCCTTCAATTTTCCAAGCCCTGAGATGGACACGCTTCTTGCGAGCAGGTGGGGCTCCGCCCTGGACACTCGATCAAAAGCTTCCCCGTTCTGTCAGATCAGTGACACATGGGGTGACCTCGCGGAAGCCATTCTTGAAGCGGCGGCCAATGTGCTTCACATACCTGACAGCTGAGTCACCTGGATGATCCTGATCAATCCTTCAAAAGTATTCAAAAGGATCCTTGATGTCGCCCATCACAATGGTTTTCGGCACACAGACAGACCTGGGGCATCCTGGGGCCCTTGCGACATGCGGCCAGTTCCTGGAGCCTTTCTGCGCTTGGCCTTCTTGGACCAGTTGTAGGATCGCATCTTGGTGGCAGGAAAGCCACAGGCAGCCTGTAGGCATCGCGGCGACGGCGACCGCAAAATCCAGAAATCCCAGATTTTTTCGCATCATTTTGCCCATTTCTCGACGGTCAATCTGGAGCAGAAGATCCATCGTTTTTGAACAAACGCATCTCCTTTATTGGTTAAATTCCAATTTCTGCTTGAATCCCCAATTTCTACGGCTATACCATGGTTATAAACTGGTTAAATCCGTGTCATATGGATGTTTATTCCACCAAATATGGTAGTAAGAGGTTTTGACCCATCCTCATGTGTGAAGAATCGAAATTGGACAAACCCAGTTGCAAAGCTGCCAAGAGGCGCATCTCTTGTTCTGCAGGTGGTAGGAACGCTTGCCACAGCGAGGGCAGAGTCCGTGGGTCCTGGTAAGGGCACCAGGCAAAAGCCAACGGAGCGTGGCTATCTTTGGGTACCCTACAAGGACAAAGGCTGAGTCAGCCTGGAAATTGACTTATGTTTATAGCTATAAGTCAATCGTACTTAAACCATTGACCTACCAACCCCAAGCAAGGAAAATCGAGGCCCGAACTTCTTGTGGCGCTTACCCATGGCAGGTGTGCCATCTCCACCTTCCATCTGGGGATCCTAAATTTTCTAAATGTCGCTTACAATAGGAAAAAACATGGAAAAACCAAGCATTTTGGGGTCCCAAAATCTGAATGGAGGAGTGGCGGACAACTCACGCCTCCTGGCAGGCGAGGAATCACCATGATCGTGGAGCCATCGGCGACCTGTACAGCGGCAAATGGAGCATGGTGACATGCTGAAACTGTCGACAAATGGCGTATTGAAGCAACGCTTTCCGAAAACTGATGCTTCACAACATGACTCAAATGACCTGAAAGGCGGGATTCACCAGCTTTCCGTCTCGCAAGTTATCAGACGCATGACATTCAGCATGTCAGGCCTGATATTCAGCAAGGTTGCCATTTTCCAAGCACCTGGAGCCGATGGAGCCGAATCATCCGAATCCCAGCCCTTCGCCAGGCCATCCCAGGCTCTCAGTGGTCTCAGTGGTCTCAGTGCCGCACTGACCACCGAAGCAAAGAACTTCCTCCGAGAGTCCCAGCTGTGCCTTCAGCATCAGCTGTGCGGAAGGAGTGACGCAACTGGCCATCTTAAACTCCAAGGCTTTCAGCATCTTTCAGTTGTTCCGCTAGTCTGCCAGTGCTTCAAAATGCTTCAGGTTTTCTCTTGAAATGCGTAACTGGATGCTAGGCTTTGCTGTTGCGGACAAAGGCTGCACCTTCAGTTCGTTCACAGAGAAGTGGCCCTGATGGTGCGCACTTTTCGAGGTGTCCAAAAGTCATCGAAGAGGATAAAATCGGAAATAAAAAAGCAGAACTACTGCATAAAACCAGCGTCATGGTAGGCTCCAACCCGCTTTCAGCTGGCCTCAACATCGAGCACCTTGGACTCACCCTCCGGAGTCCTGAAAAAGAAGCAGGTCATCAGCGGGTCATCTAGTCACTCGGCTTGGTGATTGGGAGTGACAGAAAGCTTGACCAAAAAAAAAACATCGAAAAATTGGCAGCAGAATTTCGCCTCTTGTAATTTTACAATATTTTACATACTGTAATGGAAAATTACAATAGGTATCGGTATAATTATATAATCATCTATCAATGGGCCACTTCCCATAGCTATGTCAAATTACCAGAGGGTAATGCATGAAAGTTCCGCAGCCGTGGCCGGTCCTGATGAAGAGCTGCATCTTCGCTTCTGGGCCCTTGCCAAACCCCGCAGTGTCTTTACCTTCCCCGATGGAGCCAAACAAGCAGCGGTTGGAGAAGGCACATCTACAGCAAGTCGAAACAAAAAGTGTCTGATGACAAGTGCACAAGGAGCTGCCTTGGCTTCGCTGCCGTGCGCAGAGTGTTCAATGATTTTCACTGACTCCAACCCACTGGGCTATTGACATGTGGTGGATGCCAAGCTACGGCGGTTGAGTCCTGTCACTTTGGCATGAAGTGATGCTTCCCACGCAAGCTACGCAAGCTGCTCAGCCACAGTCAGAGCTGCTGTTGTCGCACCTGCGCACCCCACCAGCCGTCCCAATCACATTCGCCACCGCCTCATCCAACAGCAGAGTTTTTTTCCACCCCACAAAGGTGTCGGAAAATTGGGGGACCCCTGAACAAGTATCTGCAGCATCGTCTCGAAGTGAACCCTTCGCACATGATGTACCTTTCAAACATACACAAGCAGCTTATGTGCAGCTCATTTGCATCCTAAATCATCCTAAGGTGATTTCACTCTTCCACTTGGTTGCCTTTTCACACCTGTTGCACTCCTAGGGTCCTAGAGACGCCCGGCCCAAGCTTTGTGGCCGGGGCGTTCAGAACGGATTGAGGCCGCTTGGCTCAGCGCTGGTTCCTGTCACACTATCAGCATCCTCCTGCGCCTGGGAACAGGGGCAGTCTTCCTACACATGGTTGCATATGTACCATACATATACATATACATATATTATATTGTATTGTATTATGTTATATTATATTATATTATATTATATTGGATTATATTACATTATATCATATCATATCATATCATAATCATATCATATCATATATATATATACAAAATATAGCGAATATGTACATAAATATGAATAAATATAGAGAGAGAGAGGGATGAGTGTGTTGAATCATATTGGTGAGAAATTGGGTATAAAGGACTTGGCAACAAAAACGGGTGTCCATGTGACCAAGTTTCCGGCACTACATCCAACCGAAATTCCAGTTGTGAAAGGAAGCGAGCCGCCATCCTGGCTGGGCGATCGCTGGGTCATTTCTGCGGTTTTCAAACCGGGGCGGGGTGACTCATCATGCGGTTGCCACTCAAGCTGCGATCGTGCCTCAAAGTGCTGGACATCTGGTTTTTGCCAAGGTTTAATGAAAATGTGAAAGGCAACCCCAAATAGTTGCATGCATGGGTTCATATTTATATGAGGAGAATTCTGCAAAAAAGCCACCGTACTTGGCTGGTAAATCACACATATCCCGTGGTTTCCTGCTTGTCTTCCCTTCCTGAGGAAAGCACTGCTTCCACCGCAGCAGGAAGGTTGCCAAGGCGTAAAAGCACCTGGATTGCAACATGAGAAATGGAAACTCTAAAGTTTTCCTTTTTTGGAGGTTATGGCCATTCATTGAAATTGGATTAATTCGATAATGTGGAAATGAGACTTTAAGTTTCTTAACCACGGGACGGGTACCAAATTTTGAGCCGTAAATAAATCCATAGATATATGAGATTATATGAGATAGGGAACACGAATTGTTTATGACAGTTTTTTTTACTGGCGGTGTGTCCCAAAATTGAAGCGCTGTATTTCACTGAACCCTGAAACATCGACAGCTTGTGGCCCAGTGGAAGGTGACTGTGGCCTTTTTGTTCCTCGTGTCCTTCCTACACTTTTGGGCAAAGAGCTTTGAGGGATTGGGAAACATGCACTCCTACCAGTCTTTTGGAGCTGAATTCAGAATGGACCATCTGAATGATCTGAATGGTTGCCTGCAACAGACAGGAATTTTGCAATCGTATTTGCAAGAGCCCAGGAAGTCTTCCAACAGTCGAGGGTTTCGGGAATCCCTAACTTGTCAAGTCCCTTGTCTTTAGCTCTACAATGGCCGCTTGCAGAATCCTGAAATGGTTTCGGAGTCCAGGAAGGAGCTTAGAATCTTGTGCAAGTTTTCCACTGACAAGTGAAAGCCATGGCCATTGCCTTGCTCTTGCAAAGGCGTGCATAGAAGAGTCGCGGGTTGATCCTCAGCTTCAACTCAAGCAGAGAATTGAACACCATCAGTGACTAGATGTGAATAGTGCAACTAACAGGATCCCTGGCTAAAGAGCTCAACCATTGAAAACCCTGAAGCAGAAGTTCAAGTTGGAATCACCACCCCGGCCAGAGGAAACAAAACGCTTGAAACCAACCAAACATCTGCCTTTCGTTCTATCTTATGTCATGGCTTTGCCAAAAATAATGTAATCTAAGATCCAATTCCATCCACAATGGCCATAAATCCATCGAATCCACGGATGAATCATCATTGAATCATTTGTCCATCATCGGCATGCCGCATCCACCATGTTGACCGAGCTGCTGTAATGCCTTCTCTAAAAGCTGAAGTGCCCGATGATCGTCTACTCCAAACAACTCACCACCCAGATTCGCCAACGCATATGGATTCCTGGCAGCTCAACCAAAGTTGGGGCTGGGAGTTGGGGCTGGTGTGGGCTGAGGGTCGTGGCTGAAGTCTCGGAAAAAAGGCTCATAGTACTTGCGGATGTCAGTGAAATGTAGAGAGAAACATGATCAGAGATCATCAGAGATCATCAAACGTGCCGCGCAAACTCATCATCCAGTTCAATGGCACGTTCCAACAGCTCGATCTTCAAGGATCTGCAGAGTTCTCATCAGCTAGACTGTCCAAGGCTGTATGATATGTAAGCAGCAAATAAGTGGAATGCTAAGGGGGCGCCTTTGATTCACGAACAGAGTCAAGCCATTCACCTGAAGGTGCGTTTGTTTCACTCATCAACCATGGCTTTCAAGAAGCTGAGCTGCACTCACAACAAACCTGAGCCACCAGCTGCATATGAGCAATCAGGACAATCTCGGAAAGCTTGCTCATAGAGGTCCTTTGCCTCACATTCGAGGGGTCAAAATCTAGAGCTCTTGGAGCCACAAATGTTTCTTCTGTTTAGTTGATAAAAGGGGCCACAAGAGCTGTAAACCCATGGCATTTTGGGGCCCCCCATTTTGACCCAAGCAGACGATCTTTGCTACGCCTCAGAGAGAAGCCTCTCTCGCAGTGCTTCAATTTTGGAGGTGCTTTCTCGCGCCTTGAGAGCTGTCATCACGAGGTGCAAATGTGATCAATGTTGAAAAACATCATGGCTCATCATGGCTCTGATGGCGAAATGAATCAAAACATGGAATGGATAGAAATGGCATGTGAGGATGTAAACAAAGTGATTTCCACTCGTGCCTCCTCAACATCTGCATGCCTCAAGAAAAGACAATTCGCAAACTTTGGGCAAGGAGACTTTGGGCAACACAGAATGCAATAGAAACGTGGGAAAGCACAGTATCACAAAATGTGTGTCTGTCTGCTGCGCGCAACACTAGAGAATCCGAGATAAAGAAAAACAATGGATCTTTTTGAGAGCTGTAGAATCCTCGCGAGTAACAAGAAATTCCCTGCTGACTTCCGGCCTCGGTTCAGATGGTTCAGGCGGCTCGTCTTCTTCGAAACTGCTGGCCCTTGAAAGGCGTGCAGAAAAGCTTCCCACACTGAACACCAGCCGGGTGTGTCTGTTTCAACAACTTCTAAGACCTTCTAAGACCTTGTCACTTGGTGGTTTCAACTTCCCAGAACATATGGGTCATCTGGAATCACTATCACAAATACTGGGGAAAAGCTGCACGGGCCTGGCCCGCAAGGTATCCTGGTCAGCTGTCTCCTAGCAGCTACTTGCGGACCCCAGAAATAGAACATCGGCGAATTCAAAGAATAACCAATAGAATCTTACTCTATACATATATATATATATATATTATATATATATGTATTATATATATATTATATATATATAATCATAAATAGATACATATGTATTATATACTTATATATATAATTATATATATATATATATATATATTTATATATACATTATAGACTAATAATGATAAGAGTTAAATATTTACAGTAATAATATCAAATATGTCATACTGATTCCATCTGATTCCATGAGTTTTCTGCAAGGGAAATTGCGGGTCACCATTAATTTACAAAATGATCTCCGCATCATGTTGACATTTGTTCAAGACCCTCTCCTGCGTTTCAGGTCCTTCATCAACCTCCAGTGGTGGTGTCCATGTCGTCCACGGTAGAGGCGTTTGTGGCTGAGGCGTACGCGAGGACGAAGCAGTGGAGCTGGTATGGTCGCGATCCGCCACCACTGGTTCCATCGGTTCCATGGGCAGAGCCACGGTGGGGACGGCCGCGGTGGCCACGGTGGCCGCGGTGGCCACGGCCGCGGGCACTGGAGGCTCCACCAGAGGCTCCACCTCTTCCTGCCACCGAGCCACAGCGGCAGTGGCGGTCAGGGTACTCGTTTGTGGCTCGGGGGCTGCAATGGAACTTTCTGAGACTGACAAACTTTGCATCGAAGCCTGACCTTCCAAACGAGGTGGTGCAGGAGACAAAGGAGAGCGAGAGTAAGGCATGGGGGGTTCACCTTCATCACCTTCGCCTTCTCCAGCTTCATCTCCATCGCCAGCTCCCTGGTCGTGATCCATTCGTTCATCTACCCAAGCTTCACCTGCACTGGCAGGTGTAGAACTTCTGGAGGTAGGCTGACTTGGCACCGCAGCATTCAATGAAACGGCTCGGCCATAGAGAGTGTCTGCCAGGCGGCACATTGCAAAAGGTCTGCCGGGCAAAATGACCAGCAAAGCGCGAAGTTCATCTTCGGCATCTTTAAATCGTTTTTGCTCATAGGGCTGAAGTCCTCTAGCCAGTCTCCAAGTGGCACAAGCTCTACGAGAGCCTTGGAGACTGCCGGGCTGAAGTTGGTTCAACTCGGGATCTGCTGCAGGGCGCCATTTGACGTGTTCCGGGATCCGTGCTTCCAAGCTCTGCATCCTCCAGGAACGAGCATCCCAAGCTGCGGCAGCGTGACGGGACAAACGTCTGGAGCAGGCAAAATAAGCACCGAGCTCGGGAAAATCTACGAAGTCCACTGAACCCAACAAGCAATCGCCATCAACCAACTCAGCAGCTGAGCAAGGCATGGGCCCTGCAGATTCTGTGTCTGGAACAAGTGGCTTTCATTTTTTTCAAAACCCAATGACAGATATTACAGTCTCAACAGCTGGCTGCTCAAGATTATATACGTTTCCTTCCCCCATCGGCATGCAGAAAAGATTCATTGCTCTGTCGGATGATCTGTATGACATGTACAATGTACAATGTAGCTGTTGTGGCCTCTATATCCGCACAGGTTTACCCATACCAGTAGTCTCAATGTTCCACATTTGAACCAAAATGGTGAAGCAGGAGTCTTTTCAATCAGGTACATGAAGGGAAAACAAGACTGCAATCACTTTGGCAGCTTTCCAGTCAGCTTTCCAGATTTTCCAGCTTCATGCGCCTGACCAACTGGAGTCCCAGCCTGGCTGAAAGCCATGGAGCGCAGCTCATGACCTCATGACACCTTGACACGTGCAGCTTCCGGGCCTTCCCAAGTGCCATGGCCATGGCTGACGTGGCCATAGTCCCAGGCGCTCGGATCACGATCCCAGTCAGGTTGCCACGCTTGGTAGCCATAGCCCATACCTACAGTTTCTTCCCCAGGGATTCCACAGGGCAACAGGGCATCAAGTTCTCTGTTCCACTGCGAGAAGGATCCAGAGTCTGCGTTTCTGTGCCAATTGTGTCCAAACACCAAGCTTCACACTCTCCATTGCTGCTAGGTCATCTCCCCCAAGAATATTGAGAAAGCGGTGAAGGTGAATGATTTTTGGGGGGCATGCTGAGCTTCCAAAAGCTTGGATTGTCAAGGTGAATTCCTAGTCAGAGATGGTTGGAAATAGTCAGAGGTGGGTTTCTCTGCTCTTTCATTGAAGAAGGCACAGGGTTCGTGTGAACTGCTCAAATGTCCTAGCACGTTCCTCGCATTCATCAAGCCAGGGCTGCGGCTAAGCTGAATCGTTCAACTATCCTTGCCTTGCGGAAAACAAGGTAAGGAGGTAAGTTCCAGCTCGAAAACTCGTTCGTGGCAATTCTTGCATGTCCTCTGGTGTGCACAAATTTGACTCAACTCGGCGGACAGGAATGACAGGAGACTTTCGCTCCAGATGCTGCTATGTCCTGCTATGTACATGGGCTAAGATGCCAGGATGCATCCGAACTACAATAAATCATCGTCCTGCGCCATCCAAGATCATCCAACAATCAGGAGGCATGTGGACTCAAGGTGGACTTAAGCAAATTCGTACAACAAGACCAGTGGTGTCAAGTTTCAAGCCAAAGAATCATTGTGGATCATCGTCCCAGGAATGGAGGTAGGAAATGATAGGAATAGAAAAATCGTACCACCAAACACCTCTGAGATCCGCCCGTTCTCCTCGAAGGGATTTTTCCAGACCTAGCCGGACAAAGCATGTGAGGCATGGCCCATATTACCTCTGCAAGAATCAGCAATGAGACTCACCCAACTGACAAACCAGCCTCCCGTCGAGCTGGAACTTCAACATGTGTCGCCAGCACATCTGGCAAATGCATGCAAATGCAACCAGAATCAATCCATGGCCCAAATGGAGATGAACAGTTTATGCATCCATGCAATAACCTTATGGGCGTGGGTCAATATAGGGGTATCCAAAACTGAATGATCTGAATGATTAATACCAAAAAATGACCAACATTTGGGGGTTGGTAGTCATAATTTTTGACCCGTAGCCTTATCTCAACCACTTGTGGATACCAATCGCATCCCTTGCCTTGATCCGACCACAACTCTGGGCTCCCTCCGTAGCCTGCAGCACTTTTCTGCGGAAGCTCCCGGAAGCGTAGTGCACATGTCACCCAATGAGTCCCAATGTCATCCCTGAAGATTCGTGAGTCATCTGATTTCCAGACCTTAAATTCCAGGACAAGACTTGACAAATCAGAAGTGTCTTGGACACCCTCAAGTCACTGGAGGCTAACAAGTTTTTGGAAACGGCCTGCTGTTGCCGGCTCGGTAGGACTACAACGGCGCATGTGCACCTCTATGAAAAGAGTGACCTGCAAAGCAAAGGTCAGGTCAGCGTGGCTGCTTGCAAAGAGTGCCTGCTGGATTAGCCAGTGGTCATCCCGACTTTAGTCTTTTGTCTTGTTTATATGTGTATATTAATATACGTCATGATACATGTATTGCATACTTATATTATATGTGTGTAACGTCTGTGTGTGTATGTAAATATATATATATAACATCATCATCATCATCATCATCATCATCATCATCATCAACAACATCAACATCAACATCAACATCAACATCATCACCAGCATCATCATCAGCATCATCAACATGATCATCAGCACCATCATCAGCATCATCAGCATCATCAGCATCATCATCATCAGCAGCAGCATCATCATCATCATCATCATCATCAGCATCATCATCATCATCATCATCATCATCATGACCAGCAGCAGCAGCAGCAGCAGCAGCATCAGCATCATCGCCATCAGCGCCATCATCGCCATCAGCGCCATCATCGCCATCATCGCCATCATCGCCATCATCGCCATCATCGCCATCATCACCATCATCAACATCATCATCAGCATCATCATCATCATCATCATCATCATCAGCAGCAGCACCATCATCGCCATCATCATCATCAGCATCATCATCATCATCAGCATCATCATCATATTATTATTCTTCTTCTTCTTCTTCTTCTTCATATTCATCTTCATCTTCATATTCTTCATATTTATCTTCATCTTCATATTCTTCATCTATATTATATATATGCTACATATATCCACTGCTCGAATGGATTATGCACTCGCTTGGGAATGGTTCTTGCGGCCTCTTCAGGCCGAGACAAATACGGGAAATCTCCCCGCGACTTGAGTTCTGCGAAGCAGGCACCCTGATACCTTCAAGCGAAGGAAAGATGGCCGGCACATATGGAAAGGTACTGAAGCAGCATGAAGAAGCACTAGTTCTCTGAAGTTGCCGAAAGAATGCTCAAGGTCAGGGGAAGTCTCAGTATAAGCGGGGCACATCAGCTTCAGTTGTCGTCGAAGTTCATCCGGCACCATTGTCTCACCGTTGGACTCCAAGATGGTGATCTATGCCAGAAAACACCACAGCCATCCCATCAAAGGTTGCAAAGTGTGTTCAAAGTTAAGCCGATTCTTTTGCCTTGTTGTTCTCCAGTGGCAGGGGTGCAACTTGACAGCCACTGCAGTTCAGGCTCAGCCTGCACCAAATTAATGTCCACTGGGATACTGAAGCTGACAATATTGATAGTAACGGTACTCCCAGAAAATGATAAAGTAATTTGTCAGCACGCATTCTGAGGGGATAATGCTGAAGCATCCATTTCTTGGGGTTGGATTATGAATTCTGCTGCTGGTTGGTGTTTGGCAGCTTGCCTGCTGGCCAAATCATCCCCACTCAGGTCGTTCATCTGTCAAGGCCGTGACAGCTGAATGACTAACACTGACAGTCACTGTCCTCATCTTTCGATTGACTCTGTGATCGCTTTCTGCACTTTCACTTATATACTCAAGACTGATTATCAGAAGAACCAATCCGATTCTCACCTGCAAACCGACCCAGTCGATGGCTTGCTTGGCACTGAGCTCCATAAAGCCACCCTGCACAAACTCACTGGGCCTCTGTTGGTGTACATGAAGGTGAAACATGAGGCGTCAAGAAACATGGCAACCATGGCAACCATGGCAACCATGGCAACCATGGCAACCATGGCTATGGTGCTGGGGCCTGTGGGAGCGTATCCTGCATAGCCTGCAACATCTGCAACTCACAGGGTGCACACCTGCAGCCGAACAGAACCACCAACCCAGCCTGCCGCAAGAAAGCAGAGGGCATGACCGGGATCAGGCTTGCCCACCTCGTAAAACATGGCTGATTTGTGAATTACAGAACATGCAAACGCTGTAAACCTCACAAAATGCCTAGGAATCTTGAGACGTCTGGTTGCTGTTAGCTAAGGCGTTGACGTACCAGCTCGTGACTCGAAAGCATAAGTAGAGGCAAATGAGTTGCATAGCACCAGCGACCTGTGCAGTGCCGATTTTTGGATGTCAGCGCAACTGACAAAAATGGCAGGCCCCGAACCTCACACGTGGAGAATACTTGGCTGCAAAGTGTTGGGCCAGAAAACCACCTCAAAACGGCAGTCGATGATGTTTGTCAACCAACCGATGATATGGTTTTGTCTCCAAATATGGCACCCTTAAATCCACAAGTGAACAAAATTGGCTAATCATCATGTTTAGAAAGATTGCCATTGGCGCCGGAATACCCCATCAACACCTCAAAGGACAGCAACTTCTCCGGGAATCACAGCCGAGTTGCCAAGTCCAGCTCCAATGATGTGCACAGCCCGGCACCTCGATCTTTGAGGTCAGGCCAAATGGCTGGGACAAATTTGAGGCGCTGAGGCGGAGGCTTCATGGCATCCAGAAATCGGTCAAAGCCCTGGCGAACTCAGTGATTTTTTGGGGGGAATGCAATGAATGCAACCAGGAAACAGTTCATTTGTCAATGCAGAAAAAAAAACATTGCCATTTGGGTGATGAATTTGAGGTTTTCATGGGATTTTGGGGCATCCAATTTTTGAACCTACGTCCTGTTTCCATCTCCACAGTGATGCCTTGCACCACTCTGCAGGGGTGGAGAAGGCGGGGTACTGCGCACTGATGACCTCAGAGTGGTGGAGCCACATGATTTTCTACCGATTTTCTGGCCTGAATCACGATCCCGAAGAAAATATGAATTTTCAACATGGGATGAACATCTGCAAGCTCGCTGCATGGTAGCCCTTTTCGCCCAGTGACATCACCTGAATAACGCCGGCCAAAACACCGCCTAACTAACTGCAAATTCAAAACGCACCTGATAAAAAAATGCCGCAGCGGTGCTGCTTGTGCCATGCAAAAACCTCAACAGCCAAAGTTACATGGAACCATCAATCAATGAACACAAAAACCATCAGGTGAATTTGACATTTGTTTGAGTTCCTCGCACTAGAGTGTTTCCATCAGTTGGTCCTGCCTCCCATCATGACACAATAGCACATTTCATTTTTCAAAACAACCAACAATGGCAAGTGAAACAGGCCTCAAAGTAGGACCATTCAAGATGAGTATGGGGTTGAGCGAACCTGGGCCCATGAGATGCCATTGACAAAAAAATAATCAATTGCAAAGACTGAGCCAGTGGCTTTTTCAATGGGCACGCACTTCGGAAGGCACCAAAATCTGAACTGATGCTTGAAGACCTGAATATACAACATGTTTTTTACTGCATTTTCAAACAGTTGTGTATAAGCAAACTGAGAAGCAAACGACGTGACAAGAACGTGGTTCTTTGTGGAACCTGCATGTTGAGGTTCTTTGGGCAAAGATCGCGGTTTTTGAAACATGTTATCCATCAATGGATTGGTTCAAGGCATTTTCGTCAGAAAACCATGATGGATGTTCGTAACAAACATTGGGGTTTCCTGCCCTTAACCCAATTTTCGGGAATCAAAAAAAATAGGTCACACGTACACACTTGAACACACACACACACCGCACCTTCCATACGATCAATACTTCACGGCATCGGTCTCGAATGCCATCCCACACTTGGAGCTGCAAACCGGTTGTGGATGTGATTGATTTAAGATTTGATGCAAGTGGCTGCTCCGGGTTGTTTCAACACCTGTGCCATGTCTGGTATTAGTTTTGTATGTTTATTGAATGGTCTCTGCTCACATCCACAAGGTTGCAATGCAATCTTAATGGACCAACCGTTGCATTCGACTGTGACAAATCACATTTCCAACTATAAGGAATAGTTTCACCATGATGCAGTTTGAACGCAACATGATTCAACGCATGTCAGTCATCTGCCATGGGTGCTGCCCATCCCGTGATTGAACCAAATGTTAATCAAGTTCAATGGAAAAAATTCATTGCACAAACAAACATAAACATGTTGGTTCAATAATTCGAAATGGGTTCCCAAAAATGCAACCATCACACAACAAGTTAAAATTTGAGGCCCAGGGGGGGGGTGAACGAAAGCGAAAGGTCATATGAATGTGGAACTATCTGAGGTGAACTTGACACAGCGTTGACCTGAGTTAGAACAAGGTTATCCAACCCAAATTCCTGTGAGGGATCTAACGCATTCGAACACCATGTAGGCGGCTGTTGCAAGTCGGAAAACAGCAGAACCAAAAAAATGGTGCCTCTAAAAAATTTGGAACATGTGAACCAAAGAAGATGGTCACTCTAGAAAGACTGGGCCCCATCGAAAATTATAATTTTCAATGGGGCTCAAATCGACACAGCTTTGACCCGAGTCAAAAAGAAGGATATCGACACGACTGTTTTGTGAGGCATCTTTGTATTCGGACAACATGTAAACTTCCGTTGAAAGTCGTAAAACATCGGAGTGAAAGAAGAGGGTGACTGTAGAAAGTTTGGGCCCCATCCAAAATTATAATTTTTCATGGGGTTCAAATGCTGTTGACCTGAAGCAGAAAGAAGTGGATGGAACCCAATGTTCTGGGGACGGATTTGTTGCCGAGGAGTGCCATTGCAGCAACAAGTAATCTTCCGTGTCAAGTCGTAAAACATCAGACCGAAAAAAGATGGTAGTTCTGTCAAGTTTGGGCCCCATCCAAAATTATAATTTTCAAAGAGGGTGACTGTAGAAAGTTTGGGCCACATCCAAAATTATAGTTTTTCATGGGGCTCAAAGGCTGTTGACCTGAAGCAGAAAGAATGGGATCATTGCAGCAACAAGTAATCTTCCGTGTCAAGTTGTAAAACATCAGACCCAAAAAAGATGGCGGCTCTGTCAAGTTTGGGCCCCATCCAAAAATAAAATGTTCGATGGGGCCCAAATCGACACAGTCGTGACCCGAGCTAGAAAGAAGTATAGCGAGGCGAACGTGCTGGTGAGACATTTTGAGGATCCGAACAACGTAAGTTTGCGCTGCAAGTCGCAAGACATATTAACGTAAGAAGACGGTGATGGGCCCCATCCCGAATTATAATTTCGGATGGGTTTGAAATCTATACAATGTTGACCTGATTCAGAAAGAATTCTAATTAGGCGAAGGTTCTCATTCTGACAACAGGGAATCTTCCGCCATCCAAAACTAGAATTTTTAATGCAGTTCAAACTTACCTAACAAAATTAACTGATCTTAGGCCCAAAAAATTATATCCAGTCCATTTGTCTCGTTTTTTAAACCCACGGCGGGTCAAGTTGGACCACGGAGAAGGGTGAGACTGCACGCGTCGTTGTCCTGCGCCAATTAGTGAAACTTGCCTGTGGCGCGGTGCAGCATTGACCCAAAAATATAGGCTTGCGGTGTTCACTCTTAAATTTTAAAGTTATTTAGCTGCTCACGCTCTTGTTTCTCAGCCTTTCCTTGGTCTTATTCTCTGCGCCTTTGCTTTTGCAAGGCCTTCCACCCTGGTTGTGTTCAGAGGGCGGGTTGGGTTTGGGCAGTCTTGAGCAGCGGCGAGGCACATTGATAACTCGCAGCTATGCACAGCTGCTCACTCTCTTGTTTCTCAGCCTTTTCTTGGTTTTATTCTCTGCGCCTTTGCTTTTGCAAGGCCTTCCACCCTGGTTGTGTTCCCACTCTTCCCATCTGTGGCATAATGAAAAAGTCATACCGCATGCCCGGAGAGAGGCCACCATCTGTCATCATCTTCATGCGGTTCAGCGTTGCAGGAAAGGCTAGGGCTAAGTGCAGCACCTTTGCCTTCACCAAAACTGGTAGTCTAGGGAAGTATACGCTCGCCAGCACCTCTTGCAAGTATATATCCATGGTCCTGTGAGCCATCCATCTACCCCTTCTACGTACCAGCTCTGCATCTTCCGTGACCATCAGAAGATGGGTTGCCCCTCCAGCTCGTAAGGAGCCCAAGTCCAGCATGCGTTCACTGCTAACTGAA
>Ga0126342_10003379_pt1:0-10000 | contig 26317 bp, 24 predicted proteins | sample Cyp1metagenome_FD_92528 | JGI IMG/M metagenome (GOLD analysis project Ga0126342, IMG submission 92528) | Coral microbial communities from Lord Howe Island, Old Settlement Bay, Australia - Cyphastrea 1 metagenome | ecosystem: Host-associated > Invertebrates > Cnidaria > Coral ...
GCATCTTCTTTCTTCTGACTCTTTCTCTTCTCTGATCTTCTCTCTTCTAATCTTTCTCTTCTCTCTGCCTCTGCCCTACTCTGCTTTTCATCTGTCCATATTGTCGGAAGTTTGACTTCTAAATTTCCTTCGATTAATTACTTCTCTTTCGAGCCAGTTCTTCCCTTTCGAGCCAGTTACCGGGTGTGAGGTCTTGAAATGCAACCAAAAAACATGGTCATTGGACGGTCATGGGATGGTCATGGGAACGAATGGGCCAAAGAGAATGAGGCGATATTGTTGCACCATCGACGGTTCTTTCTCATGTTCGTTGGATTTCGTTGGTTTGCGGGCGCTCCGGGTGCTCCCTCTAGCCATACTGAAGCTTGTTCAAGGTTTTGGCAAAACACAATGAGGAGCTCAAATGTTGCTGAGCGGCTCTTACTGTGTGGTTTCCTTGGGTTTGAGGACCCGCGGTGTCCTTGTTCTAGTCACAGAGGTTCTTGCTTTGCATGTAATATGCCAATCAGAAAAGACAAGGGGAAGATAGGGGAAGACCTATTTTCAGACAAAATCAGGGGACCAGAAAAAGTGATGCAATAGTCCGCAGATCCGGGCTTTCGGGCCAAAAATGCACTCGACTGGTGTTTGCAAATCGGGGAGCAAACTCGAGGACTTGACTACCCACATGATTTGTCGGGCCAAGTTGGAGGGACATACTTTTGAAACTTTAATGCTTCGAACCAAGCATGCGGAAGACGAAGTGGAATTTGCATAAATGTGCTGTCAACGAAATGGGACTAAGAATTTCTAAGAATGGGGAAAACTTGCAAAATTGCGTGGGGCCAAATCTAAGCAGAACAATGTTGAAACCTGCTGTTTGCAAAACATTTGCTGTCAGGAATGCGGGGAACATGGGGGGAACAGTGGTTGCCTGTGAGGAAAAATCATGTTGCACTGCTTGCAACATTGTGAGGGACCAGGCCTGAGAGGAACAGTTTGGAAATATAGTGCTTGCAAGACTTTGTTGAATCAAGGAGGGCACGGTTCTGTTGTGAAGACCGCCTGAAGACTACTGTTTCCATAATTTGAGGAGGAACGAAACCGTTTTGGCCACGTCGCTGCTTGCTTTCTGTGTAGTTGTCGGCCGCACTTGACCACGTCTTGCTTTCTCTGCAGTTGTTGGCTGCACTGTTTGCTTTGTGGCAGGCTGACAGTATTGTTATGTGGTGGTTGCTTTCCCTCTTCAAAACTCTAACCATCCCGCACCCAGAAACAATCTATCTATGTTGCTACGTTCAATCTATTAGGCTCACAAGGGCGAACTAATTGCTCACTAATATGTCTCACTATATGTCACGAATCACAGTCACAACCCGGAAAATGAGCAGGTCAGTAAAGCGATGTAACTTTCGTGTCTGTTGGCACTTTCGCACACTTTCGCACACTTTCGCACCTCGGCTCCCCAGCCAGGTGATTTGACCTCAAACATGGCGCTGGTCCATGAAGATGGCAAGGCAGAGGCCGGCACTGCATTGGAATCCACTGTGTCGGTCACCAGCACATCGATTTCGGTAATCGTGTGCTCTGTGGGCTGTGGAAAGATGTTGGGGTCTGGAGGGCATTCGGCAAAATTGGACCGAGTGATGCTTTCCAGCTTCAAGAAACGACTGTGCTTGTGGTTGTGGAAGGCCACCTGGCACCACATACAGCCACTGCATACCACTGCATACCACTGCAATCTTTCAAAGAATAAAAAATGATTATACTCTGATTACTCTGAAAATGCAGCTGGGAAGTGGATCCGATGATCCTGTAGATAGCCCTGTAAGACGTAAACAGATCGGAACAAATTTGAGGCAATGGAGGAAGGTACGAAACATAGCAGGACGCTACAAGTGTAACGGAGACTGCTCAGCTGCAAGAGTAAACTGATGAGGGTGATGGTGGGAACCAATTGAACATGACGACCCATGGTCCAGCAACATCTTGCAACCCATGGTCCAGGGGGTCCATGGGGGTCCAGGGCGACCAGGCGGGGATTGAACCTGGACCAGAGGGAAACAAATGGGAAAAATAGGTATCACAAGAATTCTAAGATTAAAATGATGTTCATTTTAGTCATCTTATTCATTTTCATGTTTTCATCATTGAAGTTTTCATCTCATTCATTTTCACCAACATTCACAAGAAATCATAACAACTTCAAACATCTTCAGAAAATCATCAACCTCATTCATTTCCACCAATGCGAACAAGAAATCATAACATATCATAACCATCCAAACAATCATCAGCACAAGCGAGCTTTCGTGATGACAGGATCTGGTGCTGCCCATCCCCCATGAGCATCGGCATGGCCATGGATGGGGATCCATGGGGAACCATGGGCGGCTGGGCCTTGTTGTTGCCTGCATCGACCACCGTGAACTTGCAATCATACCAATCCTTTGGCATCACTTCCCTGGTGCGCGACTCTGGACTGCCATCTACTTCCCCTGCGCCACTTCCCCGCATTCGCAAGAAACGGAACCAATCTATGTTGTAGAGGCCAATCGTCTGTCCAATGAATTGCTTCAGTGGATGCTCCACAAGGACAACCTGGAACTTCTCCCACTCGCCCACTTGGGTCTGTGTGACAATGTCGAAGTTGGAATTCATTTTAATATACCTTACAGCATGACGCGTCATGAGGTCCGAAAGCTCCCCGCACAGCGAAGCACGAGGAAATGGATTCCCAACATTTTCCCAAGAACTCGTCAAGAAACGTGGGAATCTCTGAATATCATGGAGAATCACTTGAAGGACCCCTCATCAAGCGACAGTCCGGACAGATCACGGCATATCCAAAGCCTCTGACTTTGGCGTTTATGGTGCCAGGATTATGCCAGGATGCTTGTTCATATAATTGGCACTCTTTATCGCGATCCGGTCGCCGACCTCCAAGGGGCTGTGAGCTGCACATGGTGCTGCATGTGGCATGTGGCATTGCAGCACCAAATCCCTGGACTGCCATCGAATTTCACACGCAAAAACATGTAAAAAGACCTGGAAATTCCCAAAAGTCTTGGTCCGAACTGTTGTGGAGGCCAGCCTCAGGATGCTCTTTATGATCTTTATGTTTCAGCAGTTGCAGGTGTACTACTGGTGAATCCAATTGTTTGGGGCCAAGACAAAATTACATTCAACCCACACATACAAGGTGCACATTTTACATGTATACACTGTTCACCCATCGCTTTAACACAAAAACTGATTGCAACCCTGGCTCTGACCTTCTCGGCCAATAGGCGCTCATCGACATAGCTACCAGGCAAGAACTTGTCGGATATGCCAGAAGCACCAACTTGTCCTGCCAACTGAGGCGAACTGAGCATCTGGGAATGGAATGATGGACTGCAGATTTCTGATGTTTCTGGTTCGTCTGTGAACATTTCTTGGTACGAACCCAGTACGATCAGTACGCCGTATAGCTATATACCCACTTCGCTGGCAAAGGGGTGCCCCATCACTTCGCTTCGAAAGCGGAATATCAAGGCGTTGACGCCCATGAGAATTCTGATTCGAGCTCACTCACAGATCATCCCTGATTTCAAGTGAAACAATCTGAAGCCTCCCACGTCCTCCCGCATCCTCTTACTATACGCCACCAAACGCCAAGAAAACTTGCGAACGTTTGCAAGACCACACCCCATCACACCCCAACGCACCAATCCAACGCTGCATCGGCATGTCTGTGCTGCGTTTCATGCGCTTCGGTTGCACTGTTGTTCCATGTTGTTCCGTCAACCGTCCGCGCATGTCTGCCCGCTGACAGTGCTGCGCTGCGCTCTCCATGGTACCCACATTTCACCACCTTTTAAGATACCTTTTCAAATCTGTTCCAGATACCTGTTCCAGATACCTGTTCAGGCACCATCCGAGCCTGAGCCGGTGATCTTGAGGTATCGTTGGAAGTGCGTGTTCCACAGCGCGATGTCATTCATGCCACCCTCGACCACGAGGAACCTGCCCAGCAACCCAAAGCGTGAACATGTAAAATGCATTATCCATTAAGATGCTTGATCATTTATTGGACCGCTCTCCTATCCTTTAAGTCTTTCTACAAGAATCTTTCAGGAATTCTCTAAGAATCCTCTAAAATCTGATCAAATCCGAGACGTTGAGGTATTTTGACCTATTTTGCAGATGTATATTGAACGTATTTGAACGTTGCACATTGATTCACATCATTTCACATCGTTGCAGATGTATGTTGCATGCCCAGCTTGTGCCATTGCCTTTCGTGGGTCCAACCATCACTCAAGTCTGCTGGGTTGCTCAGGTAGCCACTGGAGCCCACGGCATCGTTCGTGATTTTGAGGAACCTCCTCAATACAGATTTGAACTACCCATGCAACCCACAAGTCATGGAATATTCCGCAGGAAGTTAGAACCATTTAGAAATTTAGAACAAGTGCTTAACTTAAGCTTAACCAAAGCTCCTGGAATGATGATGGAAATTCAAATACCCAAACAAACCTCAACGCCTCAACGCTACTTTATAAAGCACAATCGACCAAAACAGGCTGGTGGCGTATTCGGATTGATAATTGATAAGCCATGATAAGACAAATCCAATGTGACTTATTGATCCTTATTGATCCTTATTGCCAATATTGCCCTTACAGGAAGTTGCTGACTCCACACTTGGCACATCCGACATCCGACATCCAGAGACTTGTTGAAAGATGATGAAAGATTTGGATCATCCAAGATGGTCCAAGGTCCAAGCATCTTGTGATATGAATTGTAAAGAGCCACCGTCCAGCCCACAGGGAGATGATCCACAACTTGCTTCGACGTCGTCGCTTCGAATTGCTTCATTTCCACAGAACCCGAGCGCTCAGTGTGCGCCTTGCTGGTGGAAGCGGATCAACCGAGAATCGCACCGATCGAAAAAGATGCATTAGTCATGGATCGCCATTTCACCCAGAAAAGCCCGATCTTGGGAACCAAGCCAAGCTAGACAGCTAGTGGTCACTTCGCATTTTGAAGCCCTTTAAGAACCTTAAAGACTTAAAAACGTCGCTCTTGAAGAAACAACTTGAAACGCAGAGTGAAATCGGATGAAATCGGATTGGGCCTTGAAAGCGTGGCCGTGCTCGCAGATCAACTCCACAATGAGAAGAAAGCGAAGCAAAGGGACCAGCGTTGAAAACGATGAGAATGCCATGTCGAGGCTGTCAAGAGTCCGAGCTTGGGCTCGGTGCTCGATATTGCTACAATTTGTCGGGGACAATTGGAGTCAGTGAAAGGCTCGATCAAAAAAGGCCGCGCGAAGCCATGAAGTAACACATTTTGATACATTTTGGGTCATGCAGGGCCGCATTAAGGTTTGAATGGCCTTGGGTTGTTCGGGATCTTGCCTCGCATTTGCAATCAAAGATAGACCAGGTAGTCAAAGCCTAGAGACAACATGAGACAACATGCACTTGCTTTAGATCCTTGCAATACACTTTGATTGTGCCCATTGTGCCCACTGAATCTTTAGATCCTTGACACAGATATAGTGGCAAGAGTGTCGTTGCAGCCACGAAATGCCACTTCCAGATGCTGCAATATCTGCAATGCAGGACCAGGCAAGTTGCATCCCTTGGGACACGTGGGACACGTCTCCCTGCCTCTGCCTCAACATCTCGTTGTCAGCATGCGTTTCTTCCATCGAACAAAACGAAGCTGGCAACCAGAATTAATTGACTGCTCGACTGCTCCTCACATATTACAGTAATTATTACACGTCGTTACATGTCTTACATCCGTGCTTCTCTTGTCCCTCTCAAAGACCCAGCGTTTTCTTCCCAAAAGAATCCGAGAATCCTTCGTTTGCTGAGAACACATATGATGCAAAGCAAATTGCAAAGCAATCAGAAGAACTTCAACACAAATCCAAGGTGGAATCTTGCAAATTGTTGGGCCATGTTGGGCCCCAAGCTACTCTCAGAGTGTATTGTGACATCTCCTTCAAAGTGGCTGGAGCGCCGCTTGATCATGGAGCCCAAAACTGAAGAATCTCCACATGAAATGGATGCTTTCCACATGTGAGCGTTGGCTCCTGAAGTTTCATGTTGCGTCCTCCCTTTCGTTTTGCAAAAACACAGAAAGCATCTTAAGATATATCAAGATCATCAAGCTGTTCCAATCGGAATGTCAACTTGCCAAAGCTTTAGCACACAGATGCCATGCATTGCATTGCAGTGCTTTTCTCGTTTTGCCCTTTTTTTTGCGAGCGCTGCAGGGCTCAGATTCTGGACCAATCCAATCGAGACTCCAAAATGGGAATCACGGCATTCGCCCATTTGGAATTTCCCTGGGTCGCGGCCGGCGCGGGTCGAGGCCGAGTGGAGAGATTTTGAACGTTAAAAACACAGCATATCTTCACACGATAAAAAAGTGCAAAACTACTCTGTGGTTCGAATACCGGAATGTGAATATCAATGTCATTCGATGTCTACAATATCATGAATCGAAAGCCATAAATCGATGTAAATCTGTCAAATCATGTTCAATCATATATATATATATATGTTATAGAAATATATATAGAAATTACAGATCATATAGTATATATTATTTATATATATATGGGGCACTCGTATATATATATATATATAGACCATATACATATTAGACCATATTATGATCTCAAAATATGCGCTGGCGCACCTGCACTGACCAGTGACCCATCTGTCCCCAGTCGGCGGGATCCGACAACGAACATGGAGGCTTTGGATCCACAACGTCCCAGTAGACCTGGGCATCTTTCGGAGACCAGGGAGGGTCCAACTTTCACCAAAATTTCAACACAAAATGCCTTGAAAATCCTTGAAAATCCTTGAAAATCCTTGAAAGTTTACTTAGTTTACTTAGTTTAACTTCATTGGCTGTTCCAAAATGCCTTGGTTGTTCCTTTCCAGTGTTGGATGTTTTAACTCATTTTAAAAATTTTAACTCTTTTTTTTCCTCCAAATTGTCCAGCTGAAACGCGGCATCCGACATAGCCTATGACATGGGCCCTGGATCTCAAAAGGGCCAGGAATGGCGAGGAGTTCCAATGAGTTCCAATGAGTTCCAATGAGTTCCATGCTGACCAATGCCGAACAATTCTGACCGATGCTGACTGTGTCGACTTCTGCGACTTCCAATTGTTCGGCGTTTCCTGCGCACCTTTGGATCTTCCAATTGTTCGGCGGCTGCACGCCAGCATCGAGACATGTCCGCAGCAAAGGCCCTTTGATCTTCCAAGCTTCCGATGCAAGCCTGAACGGGAAGACAAGAAAAAAACGCTTTCTGAGAACTTAAAAGTCCTAAAATCCAAAGAAATTGTGCAATATGATCCAGGATAAAGATGATTTTCCACGGCCAGGGGTGCAGTACTTTCCAAGGCAACTTCGAAGTTGAGTCAAACTGAGTCTAAAGTGCAAGAACCCCCCTGTTCGTTATCTCGGAAAGGTGAAATATGGTGAAATACATTTGAAATACTGTATGATACTGTATGTTCTCAGCTCTGTTCTTCAAAGAAAGCAAACTAAAGCACCAAGGGACGCACACCGACTCAGGCGACGCAAGCAAAATACAAATTGCAACATCTGGACCTGTTGCAAGGTGCAGGTGGATACAGGTGGATACAGGTGGATATGATGCAGGTATACCATGGTATACCAATGGTATGCTCCAGTGGTGTGGTTTTGTTGGTGTCCAGGCTGTCCAACTATTCCAACTCCGCTATTCCCGAGTCTTCAGTTTTCATCAGTTTTCTATGTCCAATTCCTTTGACATGCCTCTGTGTTCTCGCAAGTGCCGTAGGAATCGTCGGAAGCCTGCAATGAGAGGCTCTTCACCTGCATCGAACAGCCCACCCTGGAAGTTCAAAGAAGATATCTCTGATCATTGGAATATAAAAACTCAATCCGTATCATCAGTTTCTTCAAACTGGATCAAAACCCGTATCAATTCGTTTCTCATCGAAATGTGACAACTTATGCCAGTTTGGATGTCCAATATGTCTGGCCTTTGTGTGAGAGAGACCACCAGTCATTTCCACCCAAATAAAGGACCACTGCATCAGGTTGCCACTCACCGTCAATACTCGTTGTCCTCGGAAGATCTCTGAGATCTCTAAAGATTTGCACATTTTGCACAACATTCACTAACTCTTGCTGCAACTGCCAGAGAGATAGTTGTTGCACGTTGCCAAGAGCAATCAAGAGATATCAAGACAAAACATGGCGAGTTCCAGCAGAGTTTCTGAGAACTACCCAGAGCTCGGGAGTACAAATCATGGAATGGTGCGTCAGCCGAACAGCCCGCGCCAGCATTCCAAACGACCCCGGCTCCACTCCATGAGATGTTGTGAAAATCTGCACCGAAGGCTTTGGCCACCAGTGCTGGCCAAGCCTGATTTGCATCTTGGTGTGCCACATTCACCTCAGTCGTTGAAACGATTGAAACCAAAACCCTCAAACAAAACCTGGGAACCTGCACATTGTTTGAACATGTTTAAGGATGTTCTATTAAGGAATGTTTAAGATAAATTCAACATAATTTCAACATGTGTGGAAAGAGGAAATCAGCTCCTGCTTTGGCCAAGACACTGTGAGCACAGAACGGAGGTTTGGTACTCCTGGTTGACTGGGGCCCAGATTTCCAAAGCCTGAGGTTTCCGAGTCGCCCAGAAACTCCAAGCGCTTCGGAGTGTCCTGGTACTCTCCGGATCTATCAGGTCATGGTCAGGTCATGGTACTTATGGAGTCTCATGGTACTCGACATGGTACTCGACATGGTACTCGACATGACGTGACAGTCGCACTCGGCTCAATGGCTCCTGTGGGAGATCTTCCAAGGAACCATCTTCCAGGACCAGCCCGTGCAACGTCACGGAGCTCGTTTCCTTTTGAGTTATACTCCCAATCTTTGCCTCTGTTCGTTTCTGTACCTTAAGCGCAGGATGATGCAGGATGTCAAGTGTCAAGCCAACATAATGACATAAAACATAATGCGCAAGAGGTGTCAACGATGGAAATCTGCCCATATTCCCATACTGCTACCGCTAATAAAGCCTAAGACCCTGTAGTTAACGACTATATCATGCTATCATAGCACTACCATAGGTATTTACGTAATTCGGAAAATAAGGCAAATATCGCGAATCGAATATCAAAATCATCAAATCTACCCAAATTGAGCCCATACTGCTACTCAGCTACTCAAGTTGTGTAGCTACACTAGCCATGTCCGGGCCTCAACGATGCTTTCGCCATCCGTTGGCACCAGATAATCCCTGACTGCCGAGAAGGTCTTCAGCACGCAAACCAGGCCTCGTTTTGTTGGCCGGTCTGAACTCGCCACAGCATGCAGCGTTTTGGAGCCATCACGGCATCACCGTGCATCACTTGTGTTTGGACGACAAGATGTGACAAGATGTGACAAGATGTGACAAGATGTCTTCCAAGATGTCTTCCAAGTGGCTTCCATTGATCAAGACGTTGAAATAGTTTCTGCCACCATCCATTCGAAGCCAAGCTCGTGAGGCTGAGGTCTTGAACTTGAAGCTTGTGCAAGGCCAATCGAAACAAACGCCTGAACCAGACAAGAAACAGGTACGGTAGAATATTAAAAGAACATGAAAATAGACAGCATCGGACAAAAAACAAAACAAAGCAGGCAACAACGTCTTGTCCCTGGCTTATCCGTGATGTGAGAGTAATACACGTATTTAGCAATTGTATTTAGCAATTGACAGAAATGTATGGCACAACTTCTTCAGTTTGTACCATTTCGAGCGTTGGCATGTCGATCATTTCTCGATCATGTCATGCTCATTATGGTCTCATTATGGTTTCATTATGGTCTCATGATGGTCTCATTGTGCATTTTCCGAGCCTTCCTTGTTCTTCACAATGCGCCCGCGGAAGTGCAAGCGCCCATCCGTTGCCGGAACGAAACAGCAGCTCGGCGGCACAACGTCCAGCGCGTTGGCTCC
>Ga0126342_10003379_pt1:15000-26317 | contig 26317 bp, 24 predicted proteins | sample Cyp1metagenome_FD_92528 | JGI IMG/M metagenome (GOLD analysis project Ga0126342, IMG submission 92528) | Coral microbial communities from Lord Howe Island, Old Settlement Bay, Australia - Cyphastrea 1 metagenome | ecosystem: Host-associated > Invertebrates > Cnidaria > Coral ...
ATCAGAGCTCGCTCTCGCTCCTGTGGCAGAAATTGCGATGGAACTCGAACTTCCTGTTCCGCTCCCAAGGGAACTTCTCGCGGAATCCACCCAGAAGACTGTTGCAATTCCAGCCAATGTGCCAAGACATCCTCGTGACACGCTTAAGACACTTGGCATGTCTGGGTACAATATAATTGACCAATGATTGATCATTTTAAGTCTTTTCCTGATTGTTCTCTACTATCCGATTGAATCGCCAAAGATCCAGGAAAATACGAGGCTGCCACCTACAGAGCAGCAAACCGTGAAAGCCTTCATCCCAGAGAAAGCCTGTCGATCAAAGCATTGTGAGCTCAGGTGGAAGTGCAATCCCAATTTTTGTCGTCTGAGTCTGCAAGTCAAAAGCATTCCATAGCATTCCATAGCATTCCCAAATTGGAACCATTTTTGAGAACTGTTATTTTGGATCACTATGAATGACTTATCATGACTGGGTTCATCTTGGTTCCGTATTGTGATCATTTCCGGTCCGCCTCTGGGGAAGAAACTTCTTGACGGTACAGCACTGAAGAGCACCTTCTCAGGAAGTCTTGACAGCTCACCATTCGAATCCTTCACCTTGGAACATCTTGGAACGGAAAATTTGGACATCGCGGGGTTCACGCGAAATAGATTGGGGATCCTGGGGATTGACCAAATAGATTTGAACATCTGCTTGTGTATACCTCCAAGCATCGGAAAACATCTGACATATCTGAGACACTGTCATTGCACTGTCATTATCCATCAAGGCACCAAAAGTTTCCCTCGGAAACTGCCCAATCCCCCGAGAAGGGAAGAGACTGCCATTGCCAGGGCGTCTTTCTGCGCCTGGATGCTCAGGTTACCATCTGTCCTTGCAAATCCAGCACTAAGACATCGTGTTTCATCATGTTTCATCATGTTTCATCATTGTCACTCCATGTCACTCCTTCACATCATTGCAAAATCCATTCCAACGATGACGAAATGTTCGCTATGTTTTCCGCAGTGAAACCACTGTTTGAAAACCTGTGATGCCCTGTGCTTTGAGGATCATCAGTTCATTCAAGCAAAGCCCCATCTGAATTTTGTCGTGCGAGGCTCAAAGCTGTAAGCTTTGACAGTTCAAAAGCATCTGATAGCTGCCTGACCAGTCAAACGGGTCCATCTAAGATCCCCTTCTATATCTTCTATACTTTTTGCGTGGATATCGCAATATCTTGCAATATCCCAGCTACATCCGGGATTTTTCCTTACTTTTCCATACTTTTCCAACACATCTCACCATCTCAATGGATTCAACCAACGGCGCCATGCCATGACGAGGCCTTTTGAACTCCTGCGACCGACGTGCCACGGCATCCTCCAACATTTTGCTCTCAGCATCGACGTCAGCGATTGGTCTGCAAGTGGCAAGTCTGTTGGTCTGGCAAGTCCGTTAGTCGTACTTTCAATTTGGATTGATGTGGATGATTTGGAGACTCTCAGATTCACTTGGGTTTCCGAAGTAAACATTGTTAATATCTATCATCTTGATGTGTTTCGAATAAACTTTGGTGTTTTTAACGATCGTTGTTGCTGACCCCAAGAATTTGCCATTTCCAAATCTCCGGAAGCACCTTCCGAAGCTCACGTGCAAATCCACTTGCAGCGACGCATTTCCGAGCAGCTGAGCGGCCATGAAGTTGGACCCTGCTGCATCGCTGTCCTTGGATCTCACTGCGTAGAAAGTCATCAAGACTCATATGCGACACTGGGGAATACTATGTGATATTATGTGATACAATGATATATGATATATGATGTATGATATATGAAATGATATGATATGATATGATACGATTGATATCATATATATCGGGTGGATCAAATTTCCCTGTTTTCGTGTGTGTTCTGGCCCAATGACTCCTCTAGTTATTGATACATCACCTAGAAGGAGCATCTCGCACGAAGGTGTCACCTCAGTTCTACCTCGTTCTGCTTTAAAAGGAGCATCTGCACGTTCGGTTTTACTTCAGCCCACCCAACATTTTCCGGAAAATCCTTGACAAAGACACTGGCAGCACCACATGCTTGGCTTTCTTTCCATCAGTTGCAGGGGGTCGTCGGAGGAATGCTTTCACATGGCGTTTTGCGTCCCAAACACCTTGTCGCAGGTGAGCAGGGTCTCATCATAGGTGGAATGTGATGGGCCCGGGCACAGGACAACTGTTGGAAAATTACAATCACGTATCAAACCATTGGCTTCTGGGAAGCGCCTGACATGTTTCTTCCTGTTGTGTGCCTATGATTGCATTTTGATGAATAATGCAACACGTATGAGATGTGTGAAGAAGTTAAAGCAATGTCTGAGTCAACTAATTTCTTATCTTTAACTTTAACATACTTTAACTACAGACTTTATGACTGACCTCGGGCCGTGGGCCTGTGCTTGGTGCATCGGCTTCATGTTGAACAAGGGCCTCAGCATCGAGTAGCACAGTCCTGACATCGCCTGACAGAAGCGGCTCAAGAGCGTCTCAAGAGCGGCCGTGTCCCGCACCGAGACGTGATGAAAGTGTAGCTTTGACACTGCACTCGACCTTCGAAGGAACGAGAGATGACATATCGAGATGACATTTTCGATAACGAAAAATACGAAAAGACGTGGGAATATCTTGGGAATATCTCATCGTATCTCAATATAACAACTATATTGATGCAAGAATATTGTCAATAATCATCAGGAACTCTTACGACATTTTGCGACATCTAGCAACTTGTAGCAACTTTTGGTCATGTGGGATCCAAATAGCTCTTCTACTTTAACGATTTTTAACAGTGCACAGGTCTTGGAGGTCTCGCCTGAAGGACAGCAATGCGCTGAAGGGACCTACAATGGGATCTTCCCCGAAGATCTTCAACGATCTCCGCCTCAGATCCCAATTGCTGCGCTGCGGAGAGGCCCGGAGAGGCCGAGATAGGCTGAGCTCGGCACCAGTCACCAGCGGAGCCCAACCATGCGCCAGGGCCTTGGCCTTCTTGGCCTTGGCCTTCCACTCGCAAGGTGCTGTCGGCCTAGCGGTTTCGCCAGATCCATGTTGGCTGCATCATGTTGCATCATGTTGCATCAATATCACCTAAAATGTGGCTTCACAGTTGAGCTTTCTGGGGGCCTCAATGCCCAAATAGGGCATCAAAGAGATGGGCTTTGACTTGACACCTCAGTCCCAACATCGTAGGTTGCACATACTTCAGTGTATTGCAATCCATATCAATCCATATTATCCATAGCAATTCACAGGAGAAAACTCTTGTGACATTGTGACATCTCTGAGGCTCCTGACCCAAGGGCCTCACCTCAATGCGCGCGTGCCATTTGCGGGCGTCTTCCTGCCGGACTCGCATCCAAACCATGGGAAACGTCTCAGACTTACACATTGCTACACCTCTACGTATGGTACAAAGTGCCTGTGCCTACTGCAAAGGGTTTCCTTGTGAATGGGATCCTATTGCATCGGGCCTTCACGAAGGTTGTAAGCAGCTCATGGCCCAACTTCTGATCTTCAATGCTTTGATATCCATAGTTTCGACCATCCTTGGTTTCAGTATGTTTCAGTAAACCAACAAGACATCAATGACATCAACACACAAATCCGCGACTCCACGACTCCACGACTCGGACATCTTCGCAACGACATGTAACGACCTTCAGCCTGGCATCGTGTTCTTTCCAACTGAAGGCTTGGAGCTCCCCAGATTCGCACCTAAGCTGGACGGGTGCTGGACGCTATGTGATTGCTGTGTGGGCCTTGTTGGGGGGCCTTATTGGGGCCATGCACATCAAAATCATCAAACCAAAACAGAAACGCAGCAAAAATGGTTGCCATATGTTGCCATGATTTGGTGTTGACAGTTTCTGTACTTCTCAGACTGGGTAGTACCGGGATGTACCGGGTACTGTGGGATTCCGGGGGATTCGCGGTTGTTTTTCCCTCCAAACCGAGGTTCTCATGGCGCAGGATTTTGCCGTCCACAGAAGCCCAGGCGAGACCGAAGAGCAACGACCCTGGGTGGCGGCCCTTTACTCCGAAGTAAACGCCCGGCCTCGAACGTCTCAGGTTTCAATGAGACAATTCGTCTTTTAGTGATTGCGGGTTTCTATGGTTTTTTCATGTCTCTCTTTATTTAAGCACCAGCACTGTTTGATGCAGGGGTCCCCTGATACTCACCATACCATTGATACACCACGCCTGTATGTTCCCCAGGTCATCTCTTGTCGGTAGTCATCGGGGAAGATCTCTGACGACACCAAGGGGGGAACATCGCTGAGGTCAAACCTCGCTCGCAGAACTTTTGAACCGGTTTGCCATTGTATACATTGTACACCCCAAAATGGCGCTAATAGCTTTGGGATGCATCTGATTCTGATTTGGACAGATTTGCAAAGTGTTGCAAAGTGTTGCAAGCTATTTCGAGAAAAACACAGTTCTATTATGTTCTATTAAGGTTCTGTTATGGTCTATTGTAGCAACAATGCAACTGCATTTGCATCTCCAAATAGATCCGAGCAACTTCAACTCAGCTGGAGCCCATAACCAATCAAACCAGGCCTCAGCTTGGCTGGAGAATGGACCAAGGCAAAGGGCATGTCCCCAAGTGGGCCTCCCAAGCTGCAGCTAGTGGGGAAACCCCTCCCTGAATTTGCATAAACGACAACTACCGACAACAAAAAATTGTGAAAATTGGTTAAATAGATTCTCTGAGCGGCTGTGGCCACTTGAAGACACACAGCATTTGCGACCCACGGCCGCCACGACATTGCTCTGAAAATACGCAATCAGCTGGACATGGAGCTCTATAATGTTCCGTGTGGTTCTATGGTATATTTATATATTCGTTTATGGTATTTTTAGTGGTCGCATTGGATTCAATGGGAGCATCATCTCAATACACCTTTACATACCTTCCAATTCACTTCAGATTGGATTAAGCGATTCAAACACGCCAACGACGCGTCAAACGTCACGAAAATGATGCTTCTCATATGGCACATGGTGGAAACAGTGGAGACATCTGTCCCAAGTTTCAGGCCAGAAAGCTCACCGGAAAAAAAAAATGTTACAATGTTACACATCCGATCTAAATTAATTGCAAGATTTTTTGTTGAAATAATTTGAAAGAAAAATAGTTGATAAATTTCCCAATGTCAACACCATCTACAACCTATGTCATGACTTCCGTGAGGAATGCCCGCTTGGACAACTTGCAAGCCACTCAACATGGGAGCATTTTTCCTGTTGTATGCCTTACCCGATTGAATCCATGGTGAAACTGTCCAAAGGAGTGCGCTTTCAAAAGTTTCCGCGAACTTCACATCTCTTCACTCACAGTTCTTCACCCAGATTCGATTGCCAAGCTGTTGCTTTTGGAAATACCAACCTGAGCATATGACATGCACTGGCAAAGAGCCCCACAGACTTGCCTAGCATTGTTGAACATCTCCTACGGGACCACATGCTACATAGCATTTCCATGCATTTCCTGTTGTTTGATGTTGTCATGATGTTGTCATGATGTTGTCATGATGTTGTCTTTCTATCACCTGGATGGCAATGTATGGAAATGCATGGCGTGTTTTTGGGGACGCGGCCATCTGACGTAACATTTCTCGTTCCCGGATAAACTGCTCGACTTGCATGCGTTCCATCTGCCTCAAGGATGCTTGGTCCACGGGAGCTTATGAATGTTTGGGCCTTTATATGCCTTTATAATCTTTATACAATCGGTTTACAATCGGTTTACAATCGGTTTGTTGCAAGGCTTAATGGGATTGATCCATGGTTCTCTGGGCCCTGGACGACACCTGCTGCAGTCCCACCAGTGCTGCGGCAACACGGTTGGAACTTTGCCTTGCATGGACGAAGGTAATCAGAACTCACCGGAAAGAACCTGTTGATACTTTTGACACTATATTGAAATTGGAAATATATGATGATATATTGAAATAGACTGAAGTATATTGAAATATATTGAAATAGATTGATTGAAATATGAAATACATTGGCAAAAATGCAACCTCAGAAATATGAAACAAAACTCAAGAGGGGTGCCAAGGGACACGGACAGAATGATGATAATGCTGCTGGTGCTGCTGGTGATGATGATGATGATGATGATGATGTTGCTGGTGCTGGTGGTGGTGGTGGTAGTGGGCCAGACAGACGGACGGAGGGACGGACGGGCAGACAAACAGACAGACACTGGGGAAATCTCCGAAATCCCCAGCTCTCCCAGCTCTCCCAGCTCTCCCAGCTTGAGGTCGCGGCTGTGTGCGCATAACGTCTCTTTCTATCTTCACCAGCATTGCCTAGCAAATCTTGCAAACTCAAAATTTTGAATGCTATAATTGGCTATAATCTCAACGTGTCAACGTGTCATAACATGTCACAACATTGGGTCTCATTGAGTCATCACATGTCGCATTTCACAGTCCTGGGATGTCCTGGGTTCCTTTGCGCTTCGCGCCTCGCCGTGCAACTTGGCTGCGAGGCTCATGGCGCCAGGCACCGCGGGGCCCCAAGGCGCACCACGCACTGTGGGATCTGGGCCAAACGGACGGCCGTCGTGGTTTGAGCCGCATCGAGCAGTCACAGCTGTCACAGGTATCATCGTGTCACGGCTCTCGCGATCAGAATCTGAAAACGACAAAAGTTGCGGCTGCCCTAGCATGTCTAGCATGTCTAGCATGTCTAGCATGTCTAGCATGTCTAGCATGTCTATGTCTCATTCTGTCTCATGCACGCCCCACTTTTGCTCTCATTTGCCTCAAGACTCGTTCCTCCAGACCTCAGGCTGGGAACATGCACGACATGGTCTTAGTTTTTCTGTCTTTATGTCTTTATGATGTTTCTATGTCTTTCTGTGTCCAAGAACTTGGGCGATGCATCAAAACATATCGAAACGGAAGTTGCAAGACGTTCGAAGCAACACAGATGAACAAACGCATACAATGCATACAAACGCTTTTATAGGGCTTTCAAATCTCTTTCAACAAGCGGCTCAATTTGAGGAGTGCTTGTGGTACTTCCTTCAACCTCTCAGAGCTTCAGAGCTGTTCCAAAACGCATGAACTGCACTCAGGCAGATACACTGCAAGCCACTACGGGCTGACTTCAGTAGAATAGAATAATGGCTGCATTTATGATGAATGGCAGTACTAGTCTGCAAAAATCAACGAGAATCAACGAGAATCAACGAGAATCAACGAGAATCAACGAGAATCAACGAGAAGTTGGGCAGTTGGACAGTTGGGCAGTTGGGCTTGTCATGGCTTGTCTCAGGCTGTGAGTCAAATCTTCGACCCTCCTCCAGGATGGCTACAGGCCGACGACGAAGAGGCACGTGCTGCACCAGCAAGGCTTCCAATTCTGTGACACGCGCCTGATCGAAAGATATGGAAAGATATGGAAAGTAGCAATATGTAGCAATGGGAAAAAAAGAAACATCTTGAGTTGATAGCAATTCAAATAATTATGTCATGAAAAAATACTCTTGTAACTCAGATTGGTCCTTTCGTACCTAAAGATAGGTGGAAGAGGAAGCAACAAACCTCAAAAAAGTGATGTGGACATCTGTGGACTTGCAGACCTCTGTATCTGGAAGCGCCAGCCAATCTTTTCTTCGAAGGCCAAGATGCCTTGGTTCACCGCAGACATCGGATTCAAAGATCGTCAAACCTGAAAAGACTCGCTGGGCAATACCGCGTTAACCCTTTCCAAATGTTCCAAAGAGATCCAGATACTGTGACTCCATCTGGAGGAGGTGACGTCGTCGTAGCCGCGTTGGGCCCAAGAGTTCGCCGGTGATGGGGCAGAACTCTGCTTCCGCCATGAGATGAATGGCCAGACCCGAAACGGTGAACTGGTTTGCAGGAAAAGGTCTGGCAGGCACATGTGCCTCGCAAACTCAAGCTCCAACTTAAGAAACGACAGGAAACTACAGCTTGAAGATCCCCTGAACTATGCACTTTGACTGCCTTTCCGTGGAGAATGCTAGATTGTTGCGTGTGTGAAAGAGCACTCCCCAAGCAATTCTTTCAATACTTTCATTTTTTACATCACGGTCCAAGTGAACAACCCCAGTTTCCTTTGGATTTCAACCTATCTGAGATCCGCACATCCACTGGAACATACAGGTCGATGATGTACGGACCTATTGGAAATTTCTACAGGATTAAGATGGATTAAGAGGAACTATTTGAACGTCCCCAACTTTGCCAGCCTTGCCCCGCCACAATACTTCCCGCTAATCAACATTCAAAACCGTGTCAAAAGTCTGCAAGGCACTCTCTAATTTTCAGCAACAAGGAATTTCGAAGTGATCTTGAAAATCCCTTTGACTCCACTTCAACTACTTCAACTGCTTCTTGATCTACATATTGAATTATTACATAAATCTATATAAATCTACTGTATCTGTTCTAATTCTGCCTATAGAAGCCGCATGAACCTAACACGAAAGCAGCTCGGGTAGGATTGGCCTTTGCGACGTCTTGGGCGCGCTTTCAGGGAAAGAGCTGCAGCACACGTGGCCAATTCTCGATGATACGGCCGCGGTGGCCTCAGGCTACGGTGGCATGTCATGGCTGGTGCTATGGTCATACGAAGTCACAAGATGTCACAATATGTCACAATGTCCCAGTGACGCATCGATGGGTGCATGATGTACTCGACTCAGCCTCGGGTTTGTGAAACAACGAGTGTTGGAAATTGGAAAAAGATTGAAAAAAAACACGTTAAAAAAACTAGCTTGGCTCTTGCTTGCAGTCTTGGAGGGTTTCACCACATGCATCTGTCTCATTGTGTCTCTGAACATGCAACAAGACAACAGAGAAGCTTCGCACTATTCCCTTCACGGACTAAGGAAAGCACAGTGGTTGCCAAGAAGGTGAAACCCCTTCCAGCAAGTGTTTGCGTTCCAGCATGACCTTGGCTGTGCCAGCTGTGACCGGGCACACAACTCATGTGATTCATGTCACCTTGGCAGAGCTTGAAAGAATTCCAAGTCTGTCTCATCTTGATCTACGTTACGCCACGTAAAAAAAAATTGTCTGAACACGTTACATATACGTTACATTTACAACTTGGATACAACTTGGATACAACTTGGATACAACTTGGATACAACTTGGCAATACTTGGCAGCACTGGGTGCCCTTTTTGACCCTTTTGCCAACTTCGGCCCAAGTTTTGCCAAATGATTTGCCAAATGATTTCCAAGATTTGCCAAGCCGCAGTGAAAAGAATCCGTGACATCATGTGCTGTCGCTGACGTCCACCTATGGATCCCTGGCGAATGTATTCCTCAGATCGGTGTCACGCTGACTGCCATCGCGAGGGGATGAGGGGCTGTGAATTGCATCGTTTTCGGTTTTAAGTTTTAACCAAGCTTCTTCCATGGCAGCAAAGAACATATCTTCACGCAAACATCCTGCACCGAGTGTGGAGTGAAACATGACTTTGCAGCCCCAAAAGCGAGCTCTGCAAAACGGGTTTGTCTTCAGTTTTCGGTCTTCACAACAAAAGTGGCAAGGCAGAACTGCTCCTGCCAAAGTCAAGCCGTCCAACAAACACGACAGCTGCTGTGGAGTGAATCCACTGATAGACACCAGCGCGGCATCCGAAAACGGCCCTGCCAGGACTTCCTTGTCGCCTCGGAGTGAAGATCATTTCAAGACAGCTCGGGAGCTCGACGTCATTGGGTTGTTTCCACATGGTTTCAACATGGTTTCAAGAATTTTCTTGGACCTAGCAGGCCGAACTCTCTTGATCCCGTTGAGCTACCTGAGGCAGAGCTGCCAAGGCACGAATGGCTACCTGCAAAAAGAACACAGCGGAATGAGAAAAAAACAATTGTCGGTCACGGCATCTCCACTTTAGACGCAAACGGAGGCAAAACCGTATTGTGCCTTCCCAAAGCCATGAGCAATCCTTAGATCACATCAGAACCCCTCTGACACAGTCAGCTCATCCCAAGGCTCATCCATCTGCATCCCCAAAACGAAGAGCTTCTGCCGCTTCCGAATCATTCCATCATCATTCCATCATTCCATCTTTGCTCAGCTTCTGCCAAGCATCAACGCCATGTCCACAGGAGCCAACCAGTCCACGCGCTCGTTGATTCGTTGGCCCAGCTGTTGCCACAACGGTCCACGCACACCAAGGCGCCCGAAGGAGTGGCACACCATCGTCAAATACTTCCCTTCCTGCGTGACAATGCAACAGCCGCAACAGCGTCCAAGCTGGGGCTACGCGGCTACGGCAAACGTGGAAGTCATCTTTTTGAATGCTTTGGGATACTGGAATACAACGGCCGTTCTGGACACTCTCACCTCATAAACCTGATTTATTGAAGATTCTTCACACTGCAGGGTCCAGCTGCTCGACCGCTTTCATCAATTGGCCATTGATGCTCTTGAGCAACTCCACGTCACGGACGCTGAGCCTGAAGGCAAACATGATCAAACACGAAACAAGTTCCAACAAGTTTATCATTGGAAACTGTTTCAGATTGTTTCAGAGCTTTGAAACCTTGGTTCATTTTTCTTTCCGATCCAAGTCTGGTTCAGCGCAAGCCCAAGAAGCCTCGCCTGCCATAGGCATGAAGTATCACCACCAAATTGTGCGGGTGCATCCGTGCCATTCGATATGATTCACGAATCTCCGCGCTGTACTTCTTCAATAGACGTTGCTCTGGCCAATCAAAACCTGATAAACATACAGTGCAAACTTTCGGAGTTTATTGGTCGATTTATGTCGATTTAATTGCCATGTTCACTGTCCCAAAACCCCCAGGTGTGACATCATGTGACATCATGTGACATCGTGTGACATCGGTGCCAAGGAACGAGCCAAGAGAACGGCCAGCAGAACCAAAGTGCGATTGCTCAAGGAGCTGAGATGACGTCGGATACGTCGAGTGGCACGGAAGAGTTCTTCTCCTGGCCGGGTCCAGACTAAATATGAAATATATATCATATATTCGCAGTGCAAAATTACACTTGCGTAGGCGCCTTCAACAAGCCAGAAAAGAACAACAGAAAGACAGTCTGAGATGCTAATGACGACGACCCCTTTCGGGGGAGGGACTTTTACGGGTGGACATGTTCCAGAGCCTTCGGACCAAAGGACACGTGATTTTGATATATATATTTTTGAACTGTTAAAAAACATGTGTCCCTGCAACAATGGGGTTATAAGCAAAAAACATGGGATTACAACCAACAAAAAGTGTAGCACAGTGCAATTTTGTTGAGCTTCTATTGTCACCAACA
>Ga0126342_10003380_pt1 | contig 26313 bp, 25 predicted proteins | sample Cyp1metagenome_FD_92528 | JGI IMG/M metagenome (GOLD analysis project Ga0126342, IMG submission 92528) | Coral microbial communities from Lord Howe Island, Old Settlement Bay, Australia - Cyphastrea 1 metagenome | ecosystem: Host-associated > Invertebrates > Cnidaria > Coral ...
AATCTATCTAATCTATCTAATCTATCTAATCTATCTAATCTATCTAATCTATCTAATCTATCTAATCTATCTAATCTATCTATCTATCTATCTATCTATCTATCTATCTATCTATCTATCTATACTGTCTGTCTCTCTCTCTATATATATATATACTATATTTATACACACACATATATATATATATACATATATATATATACATATATATATATACATATATATATATATACATATATATATATACATATACATATATATATATACATATATATATACACACTGTATCTATCTATCTCTATATATATATTATATATATACACTATATATATATATGCTGTCTAATATTATATTGTATATATGGGAATCGAAGCAACATCTCAAGCACGGTGATGTTTGAAGAACTGATTCACGGAGCCCTTTGGGGATTGTTCCCTTCGAAGATGTGGATTTCACCTGCAGGGACGGCTTTACTCCCTTCAGCAACATGTATGGGTGTGTATTTTACTTGAAAGTATAGGGGGGATCCAACCAACATATTTTTTTCCCGCTGGAAAGGAAATCAGAATCTTATCAACAAAGATGTATCGGAATTATGGACACTTTGAGGATGCCCAAACGCAAATATGGAGGATAGAAATCCACCAATGAATGGTGGTTTCTTCAGCGGAATTCAGCCGTGATGGATGGGGGATTGAATCAACCGGGAACATGATGAATTCTGCATTGATGCTGTCGAAAAACCACCAGTTTTATGCAGCAAAGAATGGGATTTTCACCAGTGGGCATGGATGTTCACCAGCTATGAACTCCACCAAGAATCAGAAGGCTTTTGAGTTTCTTGTTAGCATTTGTTTGTTACATCCCAATTTTACCCCTTCGTTTGTCCCTTGACCGAAGTGGGTCCAACACACCGGGATATTTTTGAGGTACTTACAACACAACTAGCAATCACAGGAGAGCAGGTAGCCAGCAAGATGGGCGCAAGCACAGATCAACATGATCAACAAATGGGATTGGAGGTTATCCTCTGGTAAACGTTAACAAAAAACTATGGAAAGATCCACCATTTTTAATGAGAAAATCCACTATAAATGGCAATTTTCAATAGCTATGTTAAATTAACAGAGGGTATGACCTGGACAAACAAACCCCTTTCCGATCCCCATCCCGGATAGACTCGTCGATCATGTCCAAAAGTTAGCATGCCTGCTAGCCAAAAAACATGATTATCTGGTTGGTGGTGACTGGAACAATTGGGAATCTCATCATCCCAACTGACTACAGATTTTGATTTTTCAGAGGGGTTGAACTCAGGTCACTCAACCACCTTAACCAGTTACATTGATGAAAAATACCATGGGATTCTTCCATGTCTGGGGGATGGTCATAGAAAAATCGGGGTTTTGTCATGTTTTGGTTCCACTTAAAAAACCCATGGCTGGTCCCATGGCGAAGTACCAGGAGAATCACCGCCATTCTCTACCTCAACGCTGCTGGGACCTGGCGCGCCAGTGTCTGTATTTGCTATGTGTTTGTGCTGATATATTATGTATATATACCAGATACAGACATACACATGGTAAAAATGGTATATATTATGTTTATATGTATATAATGGTATTATGCATTATGTACTCATAGGTATTATGTATATATAATTATATGGCTATGGGTCAATACCTATAGATACATTACTATAGTGGGATGAACATCCATAAATCCCAGCGATTTTGATGTGAACAGAAGGGGTACAAGGTTTTGACACACTGCCATATATATACAATATTGTATAATTATGTATATTATATGCGACATATACACTGTTACATGTATATGTATATATATATATAATATGCAGAATTATATAGATACGCAAGGATGGGTGTGCACATAGATTCACATGTACAATTGCGTGCATGTAGATGAGCACTCACGTGTATATATATAATATATATATAATATATATATATATGAAAAAAATGATATATATATATTTACATTCATGCATACCTACGTACATAGCTGTATACATAGAGACATGTAAGCAACATTGATTTATACTTTTGGATATTTTAGTTTCTATCTCTTGTTTGATATGATGTGTTCCCAAGAAAGATGAATCACCTCTGGTAGTTTCTCCAGCGGTCACGGGGCTGGGCTACATACCCAGGGTAGAACGGTTCTGGCAGGATGATGCGCAGGTTTTCTGGTTTCAGCATTTCTGTTCAAGATCTGTTGGGAAGGGCTGAAAATGAGGAAATCCTCAAAAAATGGATGAACATACTGAAATCATCTGAAAATTAGGATTCATCAATCCCAATAAATTCATGAAACATACTGAAGTCATCTGAAATCCATGAATTTTGGTGAGTCCATTGCTACCCCAATGACTTGACTCCCCAGATTCTCCAGAATTCACAAAAGACGATTCCGTGGGTCAAGAACTACTATCACTTCGCATATTCAACCAGACATTGCTGGTGATGTTAATACTTATTGTGGAATTTACCACTGGACAGTGCCATGTGCCTAGGCTGAATGCTGGCTTTCAGAAATAAACACATCAGGAAATAGTTTGATCCAATGTGAATAGGTGGGATCGGTGGAAACCAAAAATCTACTGAAACCAAGCCTGGCAACAGAGAAATGACCTGTAGATCATCAGGGGCACCGAACTGATATTGAGCCAATGAAGTTAGAGACCTGGTTGCATATAAGGAAAGACCTGGAAGCAGCGAGTGAGCATTATATATATAATATACATATTCCGGATGAATATACATATTCCGGATGAATTATAATGACCGCACATCGTGACGTCACTGGAATGATGGCTGACGGGAATTGGATTTGGGGACTCATCCTCAAATGGCCGCAAGTTTCAGCCCTGTTCAGTTGGTGAATTATTCGAATTCAGCCAGATATAATATGTAAATATACATACAATATATAGTATTATTGGTAATTACTACAATTTGGTATTTTCTACAATATCGGATATATCCCGCTGAATAAGATCCATAAACAATAATAACATGTATCAAAATATAATCCCCGGTCATCTCTCAGACTGGCTAACACGTTCAACGTGCCCTCAGGAGCAATGGGAAGACTCCAACGGAGGAGCGCTCCGTGCCTTTGGCGAAGACGAGTCCAGCTATGTGGAGGTGCCACTTGGAGGGTTTGAGGGAGAAATCGAAAAAGGACACCTCATTCATGTAGGAAACCAGAGCAGGAAATATGGTTTTGCTCATTTTTGTTGGCAAATTGAAATCAGAAAACCAGGAAACTACTTTGAATGTATATATCGATATATATATATAATTATATATATATATACGTATGTATGTCATGTGTCGAGTCATATGTCATATGACATATGTCATATGTATATGTATACATGTACACACTCCTCAAACCATGAGGCACTTTTTGTGGTTTCCGGTTTCCTGGTTTCATGTTCCCTTCAACTATTTCTGGCATATTGAGGTTTTAAATGGCTGCACCTGAATGGGAATGTATTTACGACTTCACCGTAGGTTGTCTTGCGCAACTTCCTCTTCAGGGCCCCAGGGTTCAAGGGAACATTGGCCGAAATTCAGGAAGCCCAGATATTGAATATTTAATAGCTAGATGTAAAAAAAACCTATTTTTTTCCACACTTTTTCCCTGAAACTCATCCATTAACCATGGGTATTCGGTATTACCTTGGAATAGACATGGGCTTCTGATCGAACCCAGGAAATCCACTCGTTGTGACACCAGGCTTTAGGTCGGTCGCCAGAATCGCCCCCGGGCCCCATGGAGAATCATCCCAGGAATGGGATTGGAAAAATCGCAAGCCATTGATATGTGGTTGATATACCCTCTGGTAAACCCCCCACTTAGGACTTCAAGTCTATTTCCACTGGATCGAGCTGCCCAGGCCTTTCCTCACGGTGGCTCCCTGGTCCTGTTTCGATCCAGGGACTTAGTGCACCAGGTGATGCCTACATCTCGGGACCGCTATGCATTGACCATGTGGTATGTCGCTGAGGACGTGTAGCCGCTACGTAGCCGCTACGTGGCCGTGTAGCCGGTCCAGGGACGTGTCATGGTGGCTTCAAGGACTTGTTTCTGATGCAAAACCATTGGCATCGAAGCCATTGACGACTCCCAGATGGATTTGTTTGGAACATTTTGGAACCACCCATCTGATTGGCTTTTGTGGTCATTTGGACTTGACACGCCCATAAATCCTGCCGTGCGCGGATGATGTGAGAAATGGTGCGCGCCTCGCTGGCTTCAGTAACTCCCCTAGATTTAACATGGATCCAAACGGGGAACGCTATTCCGATGGGCTTGTTTTCGATGATGTTTGGATTTCCACAAGCTGATCATTACCATGTATGTTTGGATTTCCACCACCTGCTCCAAGTACCATTTTGGGGTTTCCATAAAATTTAACGAGGACCGGACCAAGGATTTCACCACTGGACCACCATATTTTTTCTTCAAGCTTTGCTAGGCAAGGCCATGGCATTCGGGTGCGGACTCCGACCAACAGAGCATCCCTGGCTGAATGAGACGATGGCTTGAAGTGCAATCCACCTGTTTTTTTTACATACATGTAGAGAATAAGACATACCAGTGAAGCAGATACCCTCTGGTAAACTAACATAACTATTTAACATCACAATGTTTAATGGGAAAATTCAGTACAAATGGCCATTTTCAATAGCTATGTTAGTCATTACCAGAGGGTATAATGTGACGTGACATATCAGCAATCCTGGACCCGAAAAAAGTTGGTATCATCCAACCAACGTTCCGCGCCATGGCGTTCCACATTCCTCGTTCCGGACGGCACGCGCGGCGTAGCGCGCTGGCTGCGCTGATTGCAAGCTTGGCATTCTTGGCGTACAGGCGTGGGCTGATGGGAGGATCATCCCAGCGATCTTCGTCGATCCCAAAAAGTGCTGTTATCTTTTTTTTTAATGGGGTATCGGCATCGGTATAACTCGGCAAAGTCTGCAACGTCGCCTCTGGGATGATCCTCCGAAAGTAGGTGGTTAGCCAATCTGGTTCTGGTTCTTGTCACCAGATCCATGGATATCCTGGTAGAGTCCTAGAGGGCAAAGGATACCAGATGCCATGATCCTCCTTATGACTAGCAACCTGGCTTGGGAGACAACTCTGTTATGTGTTTGTTCAAAGTGGGGACTGTGAGCGGCCCCATTTTACTCAGTTCTGATGGGGAAAATAGATGAACAATGATGAACATATCAGACAAATCCTTTCTGAATCATCATAAACCCATCATTTTTCTTAGGGGAAACCATCGAAAACCCATGTTTTTTTTTCACCACTTTCAGACCCAGAGATCCGAAAAATCTGCCGAGGAGCCTTCCATTTGTGGCTCCGAGCCAGGCAGAGTTGCGGTGGGCTGTTGGTTTCCAAGTTTCGGTAGTCAAAAACAGCCGCTTCCGATGAATTTCTGATATAATATATATAACTTACAAGTTAAGATGATGATGTTATTATGATCAACTGATAGTCTATAAGTGATTGTTTCGAGCAACTAGCATGATATAACCGATACAACTGATACTGAAAGTGATAAGTTTCCTTTTTGCCATGTAATTTCCTCACCAGACCCCTCAAGGGAGCGGTCTGTTTTTGCACTGTAATGTGACATTCTAGGCATCATAGAGTCATAGAAGTTCAGACATTCATCAAATTAGCTTTGCGCCATGCATGTTCACCATGCTTTGCAAGTGATAAATGATGGGTGAACAGACTGGTGAATGGAGCCCAGACGTGGGTACAAACCGACTGGTGAATGGGAGCATGAATAGGTTGATCGTTCTGTCAGTTTATGCAGGAATAGACCAAACATTCTCCACATATATATATATAGATATAGAGATAGAGTATGTAATCTAGAGTATATAGACATGTACTATATATCTTGCTTAAACATATGCAAACAGTTATATATCCAGGGGTAGCCATGGGTCACTGACTTGATCAGTTGTTGATTAGCTATTTGATTAATTCTCACTTGCAATAAAGTTTCAGGAGAAATAAAGTAGTCTGCTGATTCTTGGAGCATTTGTTGGCCTGAAGTCCTGAGAAGCTGTGGAACATGCAGTCTGTTGGATGCGCAGACTAATCAAGATGACCTGACTTGAATAACATCAATGATTCTGGATTGAATCCTGGAATTGTGTGAACTCAAATCAAGGATCTACTGTACATTAAATCAATTATAAATCATTATAGTATATGTATATATGTATATATGTATATATCTACATGATAATATAATTATATATACATTATCATATTATAGATCATTATCCTACTTTTGCTTTTACCATATTGCCGTTGATTGGAAAAAAAACAACCCGCACGAGATCGATTCGCAAGAGTCGGATGGGTAGATTAGAACAATCTTGGATGGGCACTCTCGCGCTAGAATCTGTTGCCATTTGTATGGGAATATCATATACTCACCAGTTATTTTTTTTAAAGGGGTATCTCAGAGTAGCGATGTTCTAGTTTAGCACCTTTAAAAAGGCAGAAAAGATGAAAAATCCCGCTAGAACAGTGAGAAATTGACCTGTCTTCTGCATATTTTCTTGTGATTACTATCATTACTCTCTGGTAAACTAACATAACTATGGAAAATCACCGTTTTTAATGGGAAAATCCAGTATAAATGGTCATTTTCAATAGCTATGTTAAATTACCAGAGGGTACTATCTATTTACCCAGATATAGCAGGGTCAACCCTCTCAACACCAAAGAAACGCGCTCCTGCGCTGCAGGAGAACCGAGGCCGGTTCGGCAGGTTTTTTTTTTTGCGGCCAAGGTGCTGACTATGAGAAGCCACGTTGGGGATAGCTATTAACCAACCAATACACGGGGATGGGATAATGGGATAGGTTGATTTAATGTTATTTATCATGGCTTATGTAGGATTTTGACCAGCAAATATGAACATGACCCGTTTTGACTTACACCACCATTTTGCAGGCGACAAAGAAGTCAAATTGGCGGATCTTTGACTTCCAGATCAACTGGATGTGCATCTCTTATTGGGAACTGGTTGATAGAGTCCCCGTTGGAACTGGTTGATCAACCACAATTACCGGTATCAACCAGCTCTTTAACCCAACAAGTCATAAAATATTTGACCATCCATAAATCCTAAAGCCCAGCACTATGAAATGTTGAGTTCTTGTGAAATAACGTTCACCTCTGTTATGCCTTGTGAGTACCACTGCCTAAGTGGGACGCTTCGCAGGCAGTTTGGTGCCCAAGTCATCCATGGCGCCCAAGCCCGGCATGGTGGAGGTTGACGCCATTGCCGCCTCTTCGAAGCCAAGGGAGCAGAACATTGCCCATTTTATAGATGATTTAGCTATTGAATTAGTGTTTATTCCATGGTTGTCATATATATATATATATTCCATAATTGTTAAATTAGTGTTTATTCCATGCTTATTCCATATTACCGGAGGGTGTGTATATGTATATATATATACAGATGAAGTAAGGTCATTGTATAAGTATCCCAGTCATCCCATCTACAAGTGCTTAGTGATTTCACATTACAATTGACCCATAAACAGAGATTCATTGGGTTGGTTTAAGGGAAAATCTATATACAGGAAACCATGGTTTTTACCATCAAATATAGGGCTTTCCTGTAAAATTTCCCATCATCCAATTCTATGAGAGATCAACTGGGGCTCGATGACTCTTGCAAAGTCATGAGTTTTTTTCAGTTCCCAGTCATGGAGGTGTCCCTCAGAATGGGGGACCTCAAAATCATTGAAGTCCGCCTGGAAAAGGTACTGAGAAATCTATTGGCCAATACAAAAGGATTCACAAAAATGCTGGAATGAGCACCCATGTACATCATGAAATACATCCATATGCCTCTCGACCATGTTTTGACCATGGCGCACATGTCTGTTGCTAACTCCCCCTTCAAGGTGGTACCAGTTATGTTTGTTGGTTTATGTGAAAGCCATCTGGGTATAGATGTGTCCATCATATATAAACTATTCGTCGAAGAAGCTAGGTATAAATCGGCTGTCTTAGCTAGCGCTGTTGGGGGCTATGAATCTGATTATATGCCATTATATTTCCAATCTGGTTTGTTTATACTCTCATTTTGTCGCTTAATCATCACTTTTCCCTTTTTTGTATATGCTTTTGGATGAGTTGAATTCCCATTATGATAATAGATTAACCATCCATGATATAGTTATATTAACCATCACTTAGCGAATTCATTAGCCATACTGGTGAACCATCATTAAATGCATATGAGTATATAACCAACTTAACTTAGCTAACTTATTCACCAAAACATATAATATATAATTATACATATACACATGTATATTTTAGGTGCATTATATGAGCACTTTGCGATTTTCTTAATCATCTATAAGCTGCTGCTCCCACGTTATAAGTTGGTTATTACAACCTCAATGAACTAGTTCGATATCCGATTTCTACACGAAGTAAGCCGAGTAAACTGATCAAGCTAATTATATCAACTTGTCAAGTGTTTGAGGGCTTCACATAGCTCCAGGTAGGTAGGTACTGGGGTAGGTACAAGGTGAAGGCCCCAGGTATCAGTTGGTTTATCCCATGAAGTACAGTTATCTGGTTGGTGGTTTGGATCATTTTTTATTTTCCATACTATATGGAATAATCATCCCAACTGACTTTCATATTTTTCAGAGGGGTAGGTCAACATAGGTCAAGCACCAACCACCAACCAGTTATATGTCAACCATCGAATTCACCAAGTGATAAAAGCCTCAAATCCCAGCGAAATGGCAGTGTGTCAAAACCTTGTACCCCTGGTGAACATCAAAATAGCTGGTAAATGGATGTTCATTCCCCTAAAAATGGTATTAATAGGTATTGATCCATACCCAAATCCCAGCGAAATCACCCTAAGGACGGTCGCATCTTCGTGTCCATCGCCGCCTACGCCGATCCCGAACTGCCCAACACCATGCTGTCGTTGCTCAGCGCGGCGGAGCGGCCGGAGTTGATCCACTTTGGCATCGCGGCGCGGCAGATGGGTTGATGCCCATTGTGCAGGTTTGCACCATTGGGATTTAACCATGAAATGTAGAGGTTAACCATGACATCTAGGGGTTTCATGGTTAATGATTCTATAGGATGATATATGGCGTATATGAAATTGATCAATCCAGGGTTGAGAAAAAAAGATCACCCAAGATGGGATTTAACATGATTTAACCATGAAATCTAGGGGTTTGTTTCATGGAATTCCCAGTTTCATGGGATGCAAATATGGGAATTTAGGTGGGTTTGATCACTATGAACTCAATGGATTTTCATCGGAGTTTCATGGGATTTTCATGGGATTTATATGGGATTTACCCTCTCTTAAATAAACATAGACCCTGAAAATAACCAATTTTCAAAGGAAACTAATCTCCCAACCCCTATCTGGCAGGGTCTATGTTAACTTACTGGAGGGTAATTATTATCACATTAACAGGGTGTTATGGGGTAATATGGGGTATAGAGATAGAACTGATAAATTATGATTGGTTGATGATATAGGATTAAACTAAACACTATATGAAGGGGATTATCACAAGCCATTGAATGGGGAAATCCTATCAACCAGTATGAAAGGACAACACAGGGTCTTGAACATTGTGAACATTGATATTCATAACAATTGATGACCATTCGCTACCCATTAGTATAGTAAACCAGTAATAATTAATATTACCTTGTCGCAATTTGGCATAACTACGGAAAATCTGCATCTTGTCATAGGTAAACCACCTACATAGGTAAACCATCTACAAGCGGACAATTTTCCTTCGCGATTTTAAAGTATCAGATGGCAAGCCACCAAACATGGGCTTTAAAAACAGAATCATACATCGTGGTTTGAAACAATGTATGTTGTTTATCACAATGGATATGATGAGATCGCCCAAAACACATAGCAGGGATATGACCCAACAATGGGGATATCGGATACACTGGGATATAATCCATCTACGGGATGGGCACTCCCATCCTCCGAGTATTTTTTTATCCCCGCCTGCCATGGGCCCGGCAATGAACACGGCCTACTCCAGGGTTCGCCGGTATTGAATGTTAGGGCGAAGGGAATATGTAACAAGATTGAACCATCCAACTGGGAATAGAATCTAAACCAATGGTTTTTTTTTGCAATTGGAGAAAGTAGCAGTATGAGGTTGTCAGGGTTTAAGCCACCCAAGAGGGACTTGAACCAAGAAGCTTATTATTAGACCACAGCTAGCAAATGGAAGTATCATGGGGTTGAACCGGCTTGAATTGGAATATCAGTCCGGAAATTGGAATACCACATATTAGATCATAATAGAACCATATATGCTGGAGATAAATGGATCAAATACCATCAAATAAACCCTTCCGGTCCCATCCCTTCCCATTTGTTGGAATTTGGTCAAAATTCATATCTGGTTGGTGGTTTGGAACATGGCTGGATTATTTTTCCCATCATATTGGGGAATTTCATCATCCCAACTGACGAACTCATATTTTTCAAGATGGTTAAAACCACCAACTAGTATAGATATTATATCATCCCATTGTTAATCACTGTAGATAAACATTGTTATTAATCACTAAAAAATATGGATGTTAGTCTAGTTTAGTATTAACCATCCATAATTTTGGGATACCTAATTTTGACCCATACCCATATCTATAATGTGGGTAAAACAGTTTCATTCATTTTTCCATGGTAAAATCCTCCATGGCCCCAGGTCTGGCAAGGTCCCGGAAGTGGATTTGCAGCGGAAGATCTCTCTGAGTTCCTGGGGTCCAGAGAGTGTTTCCGCGGGAAAATGGGCCATGGGGAAAATCTGATATCCCCAGTTTTTGGGGAATTTATGTGGGAATTTAGTGGGAATTTAACTATATGAACTCATTGGATTTTAATTGGAGTTTCATGGGATTTTCATGGGATTTATATGGGATTTAATGATCAATTTTAAGGGTGTTATGGGGTAATATGGGGTATATGGGGATAGAACTGATAAACGATGATTGGTTGATGATATGGGATTGTACTACCCAATATATTGGAGATGCTCAAGATCCAGGAATGGGGAACAGGTAAACACATTCAGAACCGACAAGCGACCACCCACTTACCGATACCCTGTTCTGGTAGTACAATCCCCTCACTACCGATATATAGAGGACCACCCACTTTAGCCATGTCCTCTTCGAGTAGTACCGAACCTTGTCGGCCACTCACGTTTTATTTTATATATGTTTGCTGAAATATTGTACCCCGAATGTCATGGTTATCATCATTTTCCCCACTCAATGGCCATTGTTGGGGTATTCACCATGTTCATCCATTTTCAGACAAACCTAGAAAAAATACATATAAAGAGGATTAGTAATTGGATACTGGCCCATTGGTTGCTTCCTGGGCGTTTTTCAGTTTTCAGAACCAAACTTCACAGCCGTGATGCGATAGGAATATGGTTGGGATTAGGAAGAATCATCCCAATACCCAGCAGTGATACCATCTGGTTATTTAACATAGCCATGGAAAATGGCCCATTTATAGATGGTTTATCCATTAAAAATGGTGATTTTCTATGGCTATGTTAAATAACCAGATGGTAACAAGACTTGAGGTCGCAGTGTTGATGAAAATCGCTGATCCAAGTCATCCTACCGTGATTCGATCTGACGCAGAACGCGATTCGATTGAGGCTTGCAAAGTTCTGGACTGCGGAGGTGAACGATGCATGGTAGCAGCTAGCAGAAGTTCAAGAGATGTATTAGAGCAGTAAAAAATCCCTTTACCCTCTGGTAATGACTAACAGTTTGCGAAATGGAAAGATCCACCATTTTATAGCTGGGTAAATCCACTATTTCTATGGCAATTTTCAATAGCGAACTGTTAGTTTACCAGAGGGTACTGGCTTGTGGATCTCTTGATCCAAGGAGCGTTTCGTGACAGATATGCAGCTTCCACATGGCAGTGTACCACTTTGGGATCCTCGGCTCCAGACCTGGAAAATCAATGACCCCCCAAAAAATGCATGGTCCAGCGGTCCAGCTCAAAAAAAGACACCATTTGGAACCCAAGGTCTTTGGTCCATTTGGTCCATTGGCACCCAAGTCTTGATCGACATTTTTTGCAGTTCACTTAGTGGTTCACCTCTTAGTGGTTGCCAACGTTCGGTCAAAAGTTCCAGTTCCACCAGTTCCACCAGTTCCAGCGGCAAAAACACATAAGACATGAGTTGGTGAGCAGATCTCAACATCAACCGCTTGGGACGATCCACGTTTCTTTTCACGTCCTTTTTTTGGCACCAAATGGACAGGAAGTCTCGTACCTTGGGCGCTGAATGGCGCCTTAAGGATGGAAGGATCTAAGAAAAATAAAGAACCAGAAGTTATAACGACCTCACTACGACCTCACTGGAAATCATGGTTAGTAAGGGAAATCATCCCCAAATGGCCTTAATTCAGGCTAGTGAAATATTATAATTTACCCAGATACTTGGTATCTTGCTAGAAATGTATGACTACGTCAAGTCGAAAGATTGCTCAAGAGCGGCGAACATTCTCCATGCAGCGCGTGCCATGGAAGTTCCTGACTGTCCACGGCTGTCGCAGATTCAGAGGCGAGAACTCTGGTGCGCTGATGGGTTTGTATGGTCTTTGCATGTCTTTGCAATAGAAATGAGACGCACGGTTTGAAATGATCCTTTAGACTAGTAATCAGTATTTATAAATAATTATATATAGATAATTATAGTAAATTATAGTATCTATATTACAGTAGTGGACTTTCGTGTGAAGATTCTGTTTGATGCAATTTTTTGAGCTTCAAATTCTGCAGATAGCTACACATAGCTATGCCCTGAAGTTGGACCTAGGGGTTGACCCTCAATTCCCGAGGTAAGTTGCACCGATGGCAACCCCCTGTATGCCAGGAAGTGTTTCAACAAAGAAGTGGCATTGCGACGGATGGCAAGAGAAAATTCATGGCCGAGATCTGGTTTACTTCGGTGAGCGTGCCTTGATATGAGCAGTTGCTTTCCATCAAGGGGAAATTCATATAACTTGCTGGGGGGTTCAAAGATTGTTGATTTCCTCATTATTTGGCATGATGATCCCAATTATTACATCTCAGTTATATATACGATTATCTACGTATATATATATATATATACATATGTATGTATAGTTTTTCGTAATTATATAGAAACACACAATCATAGTGGGATAATAAAACCCAAGCAAAACCCACCACCAGAAAACGTGGCTAAGACTCAAGTTCTTCCCAAGTTCATGGATCATGCCGTAGAAAGCGGGTCCATCATTCGAAGATGGCTGCCCTTCATGGCCAGCTTGTAGCGGGGTAAACTCCCACTGCATCGATTCCGAAATGGCTCCAGATGGATTCTCAGAGAACCACGAAAAGCCCGCTTGAAAACCGTTGCGGGCTTGGCATTTTTTCAGGTCATGAGCAGCCTGCCATTCTGGATGCACAAGTGGCAATGCTGGAATATTGGAGCAAGACAGTTGGGACTCCTGCCTTGGTCCTGGAGATCTTCACCAAGGATCAACAGTTTATTCTGGATCGCCTCTTGGGCGATTTTTTTGGGACGAAATTTGTCGGCTGGGCCTCCAGATTAATCAAATCTCCATTTTTGTGGATGATCCTTGAATTTCAGATGTTGAGCATTTCTATCATGAATCTATCCTGTCTCTATTATATCAGATATCTATTATATAATTAATTACTTATAAAAGTATAATTCATTATATATCTATTTTATCAATTCCTTCAGCGGACAATTCATTACTTTCTGGTAGTATAAATGGGCAATCTATACCATAGCTATGTTACCAGAGGGTAATGTTTTTCATTCAACCTCCACCTCCCCAGCCCCAGGATGGAAGAGCGAAGCTTTTGTCGTCTTGCAGCAGCTGTACCTGGACTCCGGCGGTGACTTCGTAGCTTAGCTATGGCCATGGTTTATTGCCATTTTAGATGGGAATATAGTTGGTGGCTCATCCCACTTAGTAAGTAGGTTATAAGCCTAGTTATAAGTGGATTACGCCTACTTCTGCCACTATTGAAACCAGGGTTATAACCCATCTAGTAAGTGGGATGAGCCACCAAGTACTAGAAATATTGGTTGAATTAGGTTAACATGGTTTCACAGACTTTAGACATCTTTAGACTTTTCGGTCCCTGATGCTCCAAGCGTCCAAGCGCGGTTTCTGCCCATGTTCAACCCCTAAACTGTCATCTGACTACAGTAAGTAGGTAAACTATATAAACATCTATAAACTATATGGGGATGGGTCAAAACCCTATCCCCCTGGTGAACATCAAAATAGCTGGTAAATGGATGTTCATCCCCCTAAAAATGGTATGTATAGGTATTGATCCATAGCCATATATTCATATTACACATAGAGCCTTGGGTCCTGGGAATCTATCATGTTTTTTTCTGATCTCCAAAGACATACCCGGAAATCAAGCATGGCCATAGGAGCTCTCTCACTACATGCCGCTGCTAGATGCCGCCACTGCCGCTGGTGTGAGATTGGTGGCTGGCTTTCCCAGCCGCGAAGCGGCACGGCGGATCATCCAAGATCCTGCATCGGAGGAAGTGACTCAGCCCATTAGTTGGATGGTCAATTTCAAAAAGGTACATGAAACACAGCAAATGGCAAGCGTTTTGTGAAATCAGCTTTGTTGCTTGATAGATGTTCTGCTTCTTGGGTCTGATCTGAACTCATCCAACTAATGTTAATAAACGACAATATTATACAATATTGGTTATCTTTGAGACATGTCCGTTGGTGATTACCGATAAACAAGAAAGAATCACCCCAAAACCAAGTACCCTAAGTTAAGAGAACAAACACAAGTGGAGATGGATCAAAACCTATCATACCGTATTGTGATGTATTGTGGGGATACGAATATCGGTTCACCAGCTATTTTAGCGTCCACCTGTATCAGGGCTTTGACCAACAATGGCAGCGGGTGTTCCACGCCCTATATTCAATATATTCCTGATAGCCAAAACCACGGTTGACGGCGAAAATCATCGAACATCCCTGCTATCAATGCCGCCAAACATCAACATGATGTAAAACCGGGCATGCTTTTCGAACATTCAAGTGTCAACCTTAAATTATGGCGGAACCCAAATTTTGGTCACCCCAATGATGGATGTTCATTAAAACTCATTAAAACCCGGATGAACATCTTTTTTCTGGCTTCATTTAAAGCCCTACGAATTATTGGGGTCACCTTGGTGGAGTGAACTCCCTCAGGTCTCGAAGATGGCCCGGCTGCACCAAGAGCTGGGCCCGGCCATCGAGGACCACTTCCGTCTCTTCGCGGCCCTCATTGCCGGCGCTTCGGCGCCTGAGGAGGGGCCGCTGCCGCAGCGGGGGCGGCGGATCTTCCCGGCACAGTGTTGGAAGGACTTGGAATGTGCCAAGGTGGTGGCGGCCCTGTACCTGGCAGACATTTTTCGTTTTTTTTGGAGGGTGTTTGGATGTGTTTGTTGGGTCTTGAGCCGGGGATCATGGGCTGGTTTTTAGGTCAAATTTTTGGTTGTTCATGGGGGGGTTAGCTTTCCCGCAACGGTTTAACATCCCGTCGATCGCTGGGAGTTGTGGAGATTCCACACCCCAAAATCTGTGGGGCTACTTGAAGTGAGGCCAATTACCATGACATGGACGCCATTTTTCAGTAATGTTTGTTTCTTCATTTTGTTTTCGTTGGGGGGTTTTTCTCCAATTCTTTTTCTTCAACATCCTTACAACTATAGATATTAGATATTATTAGATGATAGTAGAATAGATGTTCTCAATCTTCCTGGCAAAATACGGGAACACAAATTTTTGCAACATTTTTCCCCCTGTTACATGCCATTGCTGCTTCTGACCTTACAGGTTACCAAGCCACAGTTCCATGGTGGTCGCCGGCTGCGGCCACACGGACTTTGCTCTTGGCATCCCATGTCGTGTGCGCGCGCTGGCAGCCGCGCCAGTTACGGATGAGGTGATCGTCACCTGCAGGGAGCAGGGGGAAGTGGTGACCAGGACGTTTCGAAGGCATGGAATGGAAGGTGTTTTATGGATTTTCTTGTGTGATATATTCATGTATTTGTATGATTTTGTATGTGTTTATATTTGAACATATATCATATTTATATTCTCCAAGTTTTTTGTTTATGAACATACTTCTTTTGGGATTGTTTTGGGTCATGTGGTAGCACCCAAGAGTGGGTTTTGTCTATACATGTTCGTATTCTTACAATTCAGATCTTAGAATAGATCAATACATCTTAAACACCCTTAACCGCTGTAGCTGTTTATTGGGTAATGTCAACTTTGCAAGGGGGTTGCCACCAAAAAAGTGAGAATCTGCAAATACATTGGCACCGCCCAGATTAAAAAGACCATGGGCGCATGGTTTTGTTGATCCGGGGTTGATATACGTGGTAAGAGTATACCCTAATAGTGGATAATGGTGGACTAGACCAACGTAAAAACTATTTGGGGAGTTTGATAAACCTTAAAGATTTGTCGACCTAGGGATGATTCGTAGGTTCACCGACACTCTGTCATGGTTAAGCCATAAAACTTGGATGCCTCACTGGTGGAAGATGTTGCAGTAACCGGTAACAAAAGCTGATAGGCCATCTCCGCAATTGCGGTTTGCTCGAAAATTGATGGTTTAAGTATGTTTAAGTATGTTTAAGTGGACTACAAACAGCGGATATAGTCCAACTTCGGATATAGGTCTTTCCATGGCATGTCTTTTTGTTGGTCAGGTAGGGGTCATCCAGCAGCGCAGGCACTCTCTAGCAGATCTATTGATCACTTACGAGCCGACCTGAAGAAAAGGGCGCAGCTGCGATGGCGGGATCAATGGCAAGCGAGATCAATGCTTGTTCATAATTGGGAATGGATCAATACCTATTAATACCATTTTTAGTGGGATGAACATCCATTTACCAGCTATTTTGGGGTTCACCAGGGGTACAGGGTTTTGACCCATCCCCAATTGTTCAAACCTTCATCACTGAGTATATACCCTCTGGTTATGCCTAACATAGCCATGGTATAGATGGCCCATAGAAATAGATGGTTTACCTATTGCATGGTGATTTTCCATGGCTATGTTAAATAACCAGATGGTAATTCATTATAATTATAATTCTATCTGATGATGTACTGGTTTCATCCTGATTTAATTGTCTGGCGAAAAAGTTTGCTAATCACTTGTGGCTTTGGTGTTGGCGTGCAGTTAGAAGCCCCACGATGAATCCTTGCCCCAGAGAAACGCCATAGATCACACAGGTCTGGCGGCGGGATAGGACTCCAGACTCTGCAGTGTTCAAAAAAATTGGGTAGAAAATGTGGTGAATGTTTGTTGGGCTAACGTATTGCCAATGCGGAATCTGCCGTACTATGCTGTAAATTTGACCCAGCCAAGAAGTAGCTTTATTGAGACGGCCATCCAAGACTGGTTGGTGGTTTGGAACATTTGGATTATTTTTCCCATCATATTGGGAATTTCATCATCCCAACTGACTTTCACTCCATCATTTTTCAGAGGGGTTCAAACCACCAACCAGTCTTAGACTTTCATGTGTTTTCCATATCATCTATCTGATAGTTATCCTCAGGGTAGTACTTAGTCTAGTTATCTGCGAAACATCTTTGGGAATAATCATCCCAACTGACTTTCATATTTTTCAGAGGGGTAGAACCCAACCACCAAGCAGAAGATGACGGAAGGATTCGGCCATTGATGGCAGCTGTGCCCGCCCTGAGGAGATGTTGGATGGCCGTGTACGATCCATCCGCATGGCTGCTGAGGACATCGGTTTTTTAGTGTGACCCAGATGGATCAACACGCGCAAGATTTGGGAAGATTCATTTAGCCTCTGGTAATGACTAACATAGCTATTGAAAATGGCCATAGAAATAGTGGATTTTCCCATTGAACATGGTGATTTTCCATAGTTATGTAAACGTTTACCAGAGGGTATATATCTGGGGAAGAGTGAAAAATCTGAAAAGAAGAGTTGGAACGAAGTAAATAGCGCTGAAATAGTGCTATAGACTCACCAGCCATGAATGCAACGAAAAGCAGCCATGGGGCCATGCTACAAATGCTGGATTTTCCAGCCCAGCTCTCAAGGGCTGAGCCAGGACGCCCGAGGTCCATGTTGGGCTCGATATTTGGCACAGTTCTTTGGTGGCAAACCGCCAGGGCTTATCACCATACTGTGACTGATCGGAATGAGATGGATCGATGGATCTAATAGGGACTACCCGGCCTGGTTATGACTAACAGTTTGCCATGGTAAAGATGGCCCATAGAAATAGATGGTTTACCGAACTTAAAAATGGGTGGATTTTCCATGGCTATGTTAAATAACCAGATGGTAGATGTTTGAATTCCTATGAAGCCACTCCAAGGAGTTCGATGTTTTTGGCGGCTTCGCAGCTCCGCCTGAGGCTCCTTTGGGAGAAAGAAGAGTTGCAGCTCCAGTTGGATAGCCACATGCGATTTGTTCCAGGCTCGGATGAGCAGTTTTTGATGTGCCTGAAAGGTGGCTGGAACAGCAATCTCCACCTGGGTTGACTTAAAGTTGAAGTCGAGGCATGTGCCAAGTGCAGGCAGATTGAATGCCTTGAAACTTCGGCAAATTCCATACACTTCAAGTGATATGCGCTCCAAAGAGCATTTAATTTAAGTAGTGTCTTTTTTAGCCCTCAGAAGTTCGTATACTGGATCTGGTACCATGATTTCTTATCATAGTTCCCGGAGTTCCATTTTCCATCTTTTTTTTCTCGTCTTCGCTCAATTTCACTGCGAGGTTGGGATACTAAAGCCCGTGACGAGTTGAAATTCTGCAGTCAGAGTTCCGAGAAACCCATCTTGTGCTCCTATGGCGCGGGCTACTCCCTCGGCCACCTGGTGATTTCGGCCCAAAGAAACCTTGGATGAATGCTGACTATCGGGGGTCCTCTTAAAAAGGATACACCAGTTGGGGACCCTACTGTTCAGATGGTGATTTAGTTTTCTACCCCTTTGGGAACTTGCCCACTCATGGGGTACATTAGGGTAATCATATGGTAAATGATACAGTCATGTAGTACGTTATACGGTTATACGTTATGGTTCCAAATGGTTCCAATGAATTCCCACGTAGGCAACCCCCCTTTGTTCTGGTTAGGTACGTTTATAATCGCTTATATCTTGTAAGGGCCCACTACTGTAGAATGCGGGAAAGAAGGGGATGACTACACACTGGAATGTTAGGTCTGGCACTGATTTTGTTTGCGTTTTTTGGCTATACACATTCCCACCGGCGCTGCCCACTATGAGCATGTCCACGACGTCTAAGCGTTGCCCAAGGCACACCATATTGGGAGACTCCAAAGGGCTCCAGCCAGACGAGTGTGAAGCTCATCTGAAGTTCAGCCGGAGGTGAGTGATTTGTCGATCATTTTCTTCTGGTTGGTGGTTTGGAACATGAATTTTATATTTTCCCCATCATATTGGGAATTTCATAACCCCAACTGACGAACTCCATCATTTTTCAGAGGGGTTCAAACCACCAACCAGTCTTAGATTTTCATGTGTTTTCCATATCATCCATCTGATAGGTATCGTCAGGGTAGTACTTAGTCTAGTTATCTGCGACACATCGTGGAGAGATGTGGAGAGTTAAAATTGATCCACTTTCGAGCGACTTTTGCTTCAGCTTAGCATCTTACTGGGCCTGTTTCTCAACATGTCCCGAGTCCCACGTCCTTCACCTAGACAGCGCAGAGGATTTACGTCTGCATCGATGCAGTACATGATGTACAGTGTACAGGCTGTACAGGGCAATGATTTCAAATCATCAGCTCAAAATAACTGACATACCCTCTGGTAATTTAACATAGCTATTGAACATGAACCATTTATAGTTGATTTACCTATAATAAGGATGGTGATTTTCCATAGCTATGTAAACGTTTACCAGAGGTTAATCTCTATGGATTTCCCAAGGCCGACCAACTGACCAACATCATACGTCTGGCTCTTCGGAATTCACAGAACAAGTTCCCACCTTTGGTGGCATCCAATGGGAGCAACACCAACATCAAGTTCCCATATGGACCCCCCAAAAAAATTAGAAGTCCAATACTAAACCACCACTGTTTCTGGGGATTTCGAGGCTGGATATTTAATCCTAGGGTCCTAGAAGAGATTAATCAATCAGCCAAGTTGTGTCTCGATATTTCCATTGGTTGATCATCGTATTCTTCACCAAAACGATCCAAAACGGCCATTTGGATCCATTTGGTCGTATACAGTATGTGGCAACACACCCAGGACCCAGGAGTCCCGGAGGGCCATGAAAGCCTATAAAACCCCATCAACCCCCACACATTGTGGTTGCAATATACAATGTTAAGTTATATATATATGTATATATATCCCCAATCTTGTTCGTTAAATCCCATTGGCTGATTGTTCTTAATCTGAATTAATCTCTTCTAGGATTGGACATATCGAGACGCAACTTGGATATAAGTTGTATACCCCCAAAAAAATCGCTTACCCTCTGGTACTTTAACATAGCTATTGAACATGGCCATTAATAGTGGATTTTCCCATTAAAAATGGTGATTTTCCATAGTTATGTTAGTTTACCAGAGGGTAATCGTGATCAATCGAAAAAATGCCTCAGTTCGCCAGTTCCAGCCAGAAACCCATCAGGAACTGCGCCAACACCTTTGATTCTGACGGCATTCTCCTGATCAAAGCAAGAGAATTGAAGGCTCCACTGGACGAGCCAAGGCCGATGGAGGGATGATGGAGACAGCCATTGATGTAGGGATGATTATTTGGCTATGGATCAATACCTATACATACCATTTTTAGGGGGATGAACATCCATTTACCAGCTATTTTGATGTTCACCAGGGGGATAGGGTTTTGACCCATCCCCATTTAAGATTATCAAGGATAAAGACGATGATCAATGTTAATGATAGACATGTTAATGAATGATGCTAATTAAGAATTATAATCACACTATGAATCACATTTGTTTAATGATTAGTGTGTCAATGATGATCACATTTTGTATGATAAAGATTAATTATTAATGATCAACATACGCAGAACACAACGATCAACACCATTAATTATTAGTGATCAATAGTATATAATAATGTGGTAACACCACTGACAATCAACATTTATGCAATCCCAACTTTCTTTTTTTTTTAAATGGTGTTTGCTTTTTAGCCGTCATTTAAGAAACTTAACTTTCAAAATCAGGTATAGACATCTATTAATTGGATTTACATGGATTTACCACAGGAAAGCACTATAGATTTGGATGGCAGAGATTTCATGAGATGGTTTCCCACAACAGGTCGGTACACGGGATGTCCCAGTTGATCCAAGCCGCTTTTTCTTTCTCACACATTGCAGCCGGCTGGGGTGTCCTTTAGCCCCAAAATTGGATGGCTTACAATCAACAAGACCTATCAACTCCGGATCCACTGGCCTCTGCTGAAAATTCTCGACATTCCCCCAAAAACTGCTGGTGATTTGCTGATTTTTCTTCACAGATCCTTGGCTCCTTGGCTTCGCGCCGCAGGAAGCACTACTTCTGGGGCGCGCAGTTTTCCTTCTCCTCGGCGGACGTCCTCTGTGAAGTGCCCTATGATCCGCAGCTGCAGATGTCGCTCAGCGGAATTCGTCGGAAAGGGGAGCATCGTTTTTTGGTACAAAGAATTTCGGCTAAGATGAGTTCAAAACCCTCAACAAATGGGATACCCTCTGGTAATTTAACGTAGCTATTGAAAATGACCATTTATAGTGGATTTTCCCATTGAACATGGTGATTTTCTATAGTTATGTTAGTTTACCAGAGGGTACACAAATGAGTATAGAAATGGGAATATCGAATCAATGATGATCTGCTTGCTGGTTTCATTTTTGTAATCTTCAAACATGGTATGATGATCCGAATGACTAGTTAAATCAGCTTGCTGAAATCTCGTGGCCCGGAATCAGAGTTGGCTTTGAGAAGAAACCACAACTGGCCATATCTTACAGCAACTAGCAATAAACATCACCACCAAAAATGTTTGGGCTAGGATTTTTCGGGGAAGAAAGTTGGGATATGGCCAGTTTTTTCCATGTATTTTCCCTGGGATAAATATCTACAGCTTGCCAGAACGAGGCTCTTTTTCGGGGAAGAAATTTTGATGGCCGTGCGTTTCTTCACTCACGGATGGGTCGCTTGGTGGAAACCGGCAGCCTCTGCTAATCGCAATGACAGGAAAGTGTCAATTCCAATATGTATCTGTATATATAATATGTATACGAATATAATATATATATACGTATATATATATACGTATACATATATATATATATATATCATTATATATCTAGATACACATGTTTTTTTTTCCATTTCCTGGTTAGATTTTCCACTTCCATTTCAAACAGATCTTCTTTTGGAGGGTGGCTGTTCGGTGAAAGCGTCGCCATGCGGGGCCAGCGGGTGACGATGTCATGTAGTGCAACTGGTTTTCCTACGCTTAAGTTGAAGGTGATTTGTTATGTATTATATATGATAATATATATATAAGTACATTATAATATATATATATATGTCATACTATATCTTATATATATACGCATTATATGATATATATAACATAATATAATATGATATATTATAATATCATATTATTATATTATATTATATTATATTTTATTTTATTTTATTGTATTATATTATATTTTATTATATTATATTATATTATACTATATTATACTATATTATATTATATTATATTGTATTATATTGTATTATATTGTATTAGATTGTATTATATATATATTTATTTCCCCAATGGGTATTTATTTCCCCAATGGGAGAACCACCCTTTGGATCCATTTGGGACGTATCTACCGGGAATCTTCAAGTTTTCCCACATGTGTTGGGTGAGATGATGATCAACCAAGGATGTGTTCACCCCAAAGGAGCAGCTATTTTTCCACCTCTGGGAGAGAGATTATCGCCGAGTCTATTGGAAAGACAACAGGCCACTCATGGGGAGATCATGGGGAGATCATGGGGAGATCATGGGGAGATCATGGGGAGATCATGGGCTCTGATTTTTTTTTTTTTTAAACTGGTTGATATATAGGTCTTGTTTTTTTTTTTCTCCGGAAAAAGTATTGAATGGTTGATGAGCATTTCCTCCATTGAACTGGCAATGAGCATGCCCCACTTCTGGACAAAGCCACAGCGCTTCGGGAGCCATGTTTAGGAAGACCCTATCTGGTTGGTGGTTTGGATCATTTTTTATTTTTCCATATATCTGGTTTTTAAGAAATCACCAACCAGCTATATTCTGATGTTTTTTTCCCATGTTTCCTGCACACATGTTTCTTTCAGTTCAACCATCCGAACAAAACATTTACTGTGGGACAAATGTCGCAGCTTGTCAAGACAACATGGGGGGTCCCAACGAGTGCATAGTTTCCTATATTCTGAACCAGTGAACCTAGATCAACTGTGATTGCCCAATGGTGCGGCTTTGGTGAGAGACTAGGAATCAAAAAGCAACAAACATCTAGAGATAACCCTAAAAATGACTCAAAACGCAACATCCCCAAGTCAAAAACTTGTTTCCAGCTCTTGTTCAGGGTTTCAACATGTCTCCATCCATATACTGGCCATCAGAGCCACCATTGCGCAGGGAGCTCTTTGCTTCACTTCTCAAGGTCCGCTCTTTCTGGGTTTTAGCTGCTACTTAGTTGTGGATGAGAGCATTTTCTTACCCGCAAAGGTTGCTTATAGAGAGTAAATCAAGAATCGCTGAAATTATGTTTGGCAATGTTTGGCGTTGGATCGGGGGCCAGATGCTTCTTTCTGTGATAAGTGAAGCTTCTACATACCAGTAGAAAATACGGAGTGGACATATGTATAGACATGTATTTCAGAACAAAGTGGAGAACCCAAGTCATGATATCAACCGACTCAACACATGTGTTTCTTTTGGGGCATCAGCTGGGGCCTGGAATGCCGCGCAAGATACTATGGAAGGAACGATGTTCTGAGGCAGTAATCATGATGTGCTATGTGCAGATGCACAACAGCAGAAAGTTTGGTGCTGTTCATGTCACCCAAAAACAGTTTGAATGTGCACAGACTTAATGCAGTCGAAATACAGAATCCGGTGGTTTTGAGGCCCCTTTCACCCCAAGTTTATGGGTCCAAAAAAATTGGCCCATGGGGGTCGGTGGTAAAAAAAGGACCATTGTTTAGTTTTGCTCCCCGGCAATCAAACATGGCTAGCTGGAAAATCCCACATTTATAGTTCATTTTCCCAATAAACCTTCATTTCTCGTTGATTTTCCTGTTGAAACCCTTCATTTACAGGGCGGTTCAAGGATTTTTTCCATTAAAAACTCACATTTTGACTTCGGGTCCCATCTGGTCGACCCACATCCGCTCCGCTTAAGGAGTCCCAGTGCCGCGTTCTGTCGCAGTTGGAAAGCGGCAGAGCCGTGGCCGGCACGGAGAGATGGCCCCTTCCAGGTGCGAGCCTTGTTGGACTGAAAAACTTGTAGAATATACTACTATAGATACAGACTATATACATATTAATCCTCATATATCTCATCATATGAATCACGTTCTCAATAAATATCTTTCCTGAAACTTCGAATTGGTCCATGATATCCTCAGGATATGGAAGTCTGGTGCCATGAAACATGGATCAACTGGATCAACCTTGCCTCCAGTGATGCTAAGGTGGTGGTGTGTCCAACCCTGAGAAGGACCACTTCAGTCTGGGCACGCACAGAACTTTGGAGGACTATCAGGTCCTTCGGGAGGAATTTGGGGCCAAGTTTTGAGCAAAAAGTGGTGCAGTCTACGTTGCCTCACTGGCCCAGATCAATGGTTTTTTTCAACCACCCATGGGGAGATTCACCGAGAAATCAGGCTTCCTGGGTTCCTGGCCCCCAAAAATTACTTACTCGTATAGTTGGTGTCGTTTGGGTTGGAATTGTTGGAGATTTTTCTAGACTTCAAGCAGAAAGGCTGGAGGATGAAATCAACTGTGTTTGGCAGTCATGATTTGCCACAGCAGAGATGAATTTCATGATATGGCCGGCTATGGTTCCTGTAAGATTCAGTAGCCATGGCTGAAAATTCAAGGACAGAACCTTGAGTTCAAAAACACATGGTTTCCCAACATCTGGGCATGGGTCAGATGGATAGCACATCAAATAATTCTCTATTTGCGGGTGGGTTAAAGATCTTAAATCACCAAAGTAATCATGCTTGTTTGGGGATGGTTTGGCCATATGTGTTGCCCATTGATTTCCTGTTTTTCTTTTCCTACCAGTAGCGCCAGTGGATCAAAGTAGTGGAACATCCACAGTTTGTAGAGAGCATTGGGGTTTATCCTCATGGTATGCTGTCAATGTAGAAGTTACGACTACAAATGCTGGAGCTGCGGCTCGAGAAATACCTCTTCCAGGTGGCGGCTGGCGTCAACTTCCGAGAGAAGCGATTGGAGGCGACGTGGCTTGGGTATTGATTTTTTTTTAATGGTGAGTGGAACGTAGTGGAACCCCAAAATTCTGGTGCTTCAGGAAAGCAATTATCTGAATTATCTGCAGCAAATGGTTTGAATCCTTGCTTGTTTTCCATTTCGCCCAAAAACATCCAAAACGTCTTCTGTCATGGTGAATCTCATGTTTAGCAAAGTGGCTCAATTCCTTTTTGGCGTACCACCAATTTTGTTCGAAAGACATTCTTTGGTATCATATTTGGGAAATTCCCTCAATTGGTCTCCGTACTCTGTTTTTGATAAACCGTGGGATGTTTTTTTAGAGACACACCAATTTGTCACGACAAAAACAGTGATATTTCTAGACCTCTGGGGGTGAAACTTGGTTCAACATCATTATCACAAAAACTAACGAATGGTTTGCCCCCTTTTGAAAAAGTCATCAGTCAGTATCATAGTGAAGGAGATCCGGAGGAAACCTTTTTTTTTTCATTTTTCCCGAGAGCATCTGAGCGCAGGGTTCTTCCAATAGTGGGGGTCTGTAAAACATCTTCTCATCTTCACATCTTCTCATCTTCACATCTTCTCATCTTCACATCTTCTTATCCTCACATCTTCTCCTCATCCCTC
>Ga0126342_10003381_pt1 | contig 26311 bp, 17 predicted proteins | sample Cyp1metagenome_FD_92528 | JGI IMG/M metagenome (GOLD analysis project Ga0126342, IMG submission 92528) | Coral microbial communities from Lord Howe Island, Old Settlement Bay, Australia - Cyphastrea 1 metagenome | ecosystem: Host-associated > Invertebrates > Cnidaria > Coral ...
CCTCTTACTCTTTCTCTTCTGATCTTCTCTCTTCTAATCTTCCTCTTCTCTCTGCCTCTGCCCTCCTCTGCTTTTCATCTGTCCATATTGTCGGAAGTTTGACTTCTAAACTTCCTTCGATAATCCCATAGAAATCACCAGTTAGAACTAATAGCCATGGCCGTATTCCAACTAATGTATGGTATACATATATATATATATATAACATTTGGGGTATATTGATGGGATCCATGTTACCATATATAGCAGCACCATGGATCCTATGGGTAATATAGACGCTAGTGTTCACAAAGACCGCTACGGCACCTGAGATCCTGAAATCAAGCGTCTCCTGCTGCGTCATATTCACACGAAGTGCTTAGAGTTAGTACTGCGGTGTTTGTTATGAGCAAACTTCCCTGCTGCAAAAATATGATTTAATATATATATATATATACAATATATATACATATATATAATATATAATATATAATATATAATATATAATATATAATATATAATATATAATATATAATATATAATATATAATATATGATATATAATATATGATATATGATATATAATATATAATATATAATATATAATATATAATATATAATATATAATATATAATATATAATGTATAATATATAATATAATATAATATAATATAATATAATATAATATATATATATTATATATAATATAATATAATATAATATAATATAATATAATATATATATAATATAACATAATATATATAATATAACATATATATATATATTATAATATAATATATAAATATATATAATATATATAATATTATATTATAATATCCCCTCCCCTTTAAGGGGGGGGTGGGGGGGGTAAAAACTGAAATATTTCACTTTAGGGGGGGTCTCCCCCCCACACACCTAGAAATATTTCACCTCCCTAAAGTGAAATATTTCAGCTAAAAAAATCTCGTCTATAATGGTCTCTGGGCGTGGTTGAATTCAAGGCTGAACGTCATGTTCTGAAGGCTGTTTGGCAAGTTCACTCTCTTATTTATTTCCTTGGAAACCGGCAGTTACGTATGTAAGTATGTATGTATGTTCAAAATGAAAGGGTGTGTCATGGTGTGTCATACCGTTTCTGGGCTAAAATGTGGCATCCGGAGGACCCCCCCCCCACGTCTTTTAGAAGCCCAAAAAAACACGTGGGGGGGGGTATATTTCACGTGGTCAGGTGAAATATTTCTCAGAAATTTCATGCCTTACCCCCCCCGAAAAAATCCAGGGTTAAAGGGGGGGATATTATAATATTATAATATACGCAAAATCAACAAGTGGTGTGCAACAAACATTCCAAACATGCCATGGGAGCGGCATGTTCTTCAAACAGAATAGTGCTCCGTATACCATCCCTCAACTCTCTAGCACCCGGCCAAACAAGGCATTCATGGAAATCTAGGAAACTTACCCTCCGGTAATCAAACATCGCAATGGAACATCGAACATCTACCAATTTATAAATGATTTTCCCATTATTGTCCCATTAAAACATCCATTGATAGCGGGAATTCCAACTGCCATGCTTGATTACTGACAGGTATTTTCTGCCCAAGCTACCATGGCCCCCAGTTTCCTTGGCAGAGGCATTTGATCAGCGAACCTTCACAAACTTGGATGATGGGGCACTATTGTGACAGGAGCCTAGTTCTATGTTCCAATCATACATGGTGTAGATTTTTGTGTGGGATCTTATATACTCTTATTTTTTGCTAGAAACATCGATCAATTCCAGACAAATTCCATGTAACATCGAAACTTTCCATGCTATCCTCACTCGCCACCCAGCTTCAACAGGCTCCACAGACTCACGCTCTCCTTCGTCTCGTCCCCATCCGCCGGCGCGTTACTCGTTTCGGCCGTGGGTGCTGCAGGTGTCGTCTCCGAGGCGTCGGTCTCCGCAGCTTTGGAGGTGCTGCCTGCAGTGTGGTGACAATGTGTTGAAGAGGCTACCCTTTGGTAAACGTTTACAAAAAACTATGGAAAATCACCATTTTTAATGGGAAAATCCACTATTTCTATGGCCATTTTCAATAGCTATGTTAGTTTACCAGAGGGTAATTACTGTTTCGAGGAACGGCAGATGTGATGTAACTGTGTAGGGGTGACATAGTGTGACAGTATCCGGTAGAACTCAAACAAGCCAACAGGAGCAGATGTTACGGCAAGCATGGCCTCCTTAATGTCTGAGTCACGCATCCCAAAGCACCTTAACCAGGTAAAAAAAGATCGATACAAACCAAGACACAAGCACCGCAGGAATAGCAAGCTATTATAACAAATATAATATATATATATATATTATATATATATATTATATATATGTTTAATATTGTTTAATGTTGGAGGTGCTAAACATTTAAGCACTGCCTGTTTTCCATGACACCTTCGTTTATACAACGTTTCGCTGCGCCACGCTAGCGCCCAGGCGGTCACCTAAATAGGGGTTGTTTTTGAGATATTCCCATGATATTCCCATTAAGGTTGCTTCTTATACCCTCATTGTATCTCATTGTTGCGAATCAAAACATCAATATCCATAGAAAATTATTTTTTTTTGGGGGGAATGGTGAAGTTCCAATGATTTTTTTCCTCATCCAGTTATATCCCACGATATTCCATTAAATAGATTGTTCAGTCATCAAAAAAAATGGTGGTGGTTAAATTCCCGTCTCTAGAAAATCGCTGAAACTCCTGCGAAATGGTCCGATTTTCACAACTTCCCCAGGCCTGGAGAGTCAGTTCCAGTGCCAGGCTCCGTGCAAGGCTCCAGGGTGCAGTTCACGCGCATTTGCTCATCCTACGGGCAGCTGTTGAGTTACCCTTGGAGGAATATCCCGAGCATTACCCCATAGGATCCATGGTGCTGGTATATATGCTAACATGACTGGGGTATATTGATGGGATCCATGGCACACCATATATAGCAGCACCATGGATCAGTCATGGGTACTGGTTCATGTGGAAAAAACATGAAAAACCAATGCCATGTTTACCTACCATGACTGGGGGATGATCTGTCTATACCCATAAAAATGGTGATGACTTGCGGAAGGTTTATCATTGGGTGTACAACGTCTCTGGTAAACTAACATAACAATAACATAACTATGGAAAGATCCACCATGCTATTAATGGGAAAATCCACTATGTCTATGGCCATTTTCAATAGCTATTTTGACATAACCAGAGGGATACCCCAAAAATATCGCCATGAAAATCAATAGAATACCCTGAGCTCCGAGATGCTCCGAGATAGCGTTTTTTTACAAGAAAGAAACATCAATCAATGATGATCTCCATAGTTTTCCCATAGTTTTATGGAGAAACTATGATTATCAATGATGATCAACTGTGCTATTTTGAGTTTCTCCATAGTTTTAAAAAAACACTTTTAATGACAAAATCCATGTCAACCCACCGAGCATGAAGTACCCGGGATCCACTCCTTGCACTCCACTTGTTTCGTCACCTCTTGTCTGCGACGCACCATCACTGCATCCTGGGTTGCCACGCACGTCAGGTGATCGACAAAACCACATTATCCGATTGTTTTTGTCTAAACATGGAGAAAACTTTGGTATATCCCCCAACATGGATCAAGATTGTGCATGTCTAATCGAGAATATGAGGAATTTTACCAGAAGATTTGAGGTATATTTGAGGTAACGGGGGTAAAACAATGCCATAAACCACCCATGACTGGGAATGTAAACATACCACTTATTTATGACATTTTTTACCATACAATGAGTCCACCGCGGCGCCATCCTCCGCCAAGCCACGCCGCAGGTTGCGTCGCACTCACCTCGGGAATCTCTGGAATAAAGGGGGTTCCAGAACGGATCGTTTAGTTTACTCATGAAGGAACGTAAACTTACTGTTTTGGGGGCTCCTTATGTCATCTGTTCTCAAAAATGCCAATCAAAAATTGAAGTCTTTCACAAACATGAAGTTCACGCTTCCTCCAATGGGAAAGAAGTAGTTTCCATGTAGAACAACATGTTGACACCTACATTGAGGACATCTTTTCCCGAATGTAACCGAATAGAGTTGATATTCATCAAGTATCTCATCTCAAGTGGTCTCGTTGGACGATTGTCACACTTTCTCAACACGCTCCACCGTCCACGATTGATGGTTTTCCTGGGACTTCCCAATTAGTTGACAATGCACATGACACCGGTCACTATGGTACCAAACCATGCATTATATGTACATATACATATATGGACATATGCTCATATAATATATATATAGTTAAGTCTTATATACAATTATAGATACATGGAAGGGAATCAAAACAGGAGTTGTAAAGAATAAAATCCAGTTTTAATTCTTGAAGACAGGTACCACCTCATCTTTGGGAGTTAACTTTGGGTTTATGTGCGTGGTTTTATGTGCGTGGTGAACCAATCACCCAGAACTGAATGAGAATTAAATCTGGGTTTTATTCCTGTGTTATTTGCTGTGCGTATTACTGAAGCAGCAACTATTCATATGGTCCTTATGATGCTATTTGTTTCATAGAAAATTGTCATTCAATCAATGCAAACTAATTCGTGGATTTTTAAGTTACCGTGGATACACCTACAGGCTGCAAGATCCGTTGCATCATTTCTATGTCTTCGAATGTGTTTGCAGATGCAGGATTTAAATCTGGTTCTTATTCTGTGAGATTTGGATCAATATCCCAGAGTTTCCTTTCTCAAAGAATTAAATTCTGATTTAATTCCTCTCCAGACCCCGGTGCCTTCCAAGGGCTTTTCAAAGACCCGCTAAGAAGTGTCTACTGCGTCGAAATGTTTCTCCATTCTGGAAGTGATGACGTTTGCCCGAGTTATATAACAGCTGGACATCCATAAGTCTAAAAGACCCCCCCTGGGTTCTTCAAAAGAAAAATAAATCTACCAAAAAGTTTCAGCATGCACCGCAAGCCCCCGGATCCCCTGTATCAATGTTGCTACCCATTGCTTCTCAATGACCGGAGCCAGAATGGCTGTTTTTTTCTTGAAGGCTCCGCCAAGCACTGCTTCACACAACATTGAACTTGGGTGCCAGGGGTGTCTACCTGTCCTTGCTAGGATTCAAGTTGGTTGGCTGCTTTCTTTTGAAGAACCCGGTAAGCCGGTAAGCCCACAGTCTTGCCACTTCATTGATCTTCATTGGTACCCGCACTGGCGTGGGAAACTGTTGTGTTGCCCACAAACGGCTGCAAGAAAACTTTGGGAATAAACTTTGGATTTAATTCCACTAGCTTCGGGTATGCGAAAACTTCACCCAAGTAACGAACAATTAAATCCTGAGATATTCCACAGGATGGCACCACTGCACATGAGGAATAAAACCTCCAGTTCAAACCGCTGTCCTGTCATCTGATGCAAAGAATTAAAATTACGGTAACTACTTTTAAATATACGGATTTTAAAATATACGAACAGGTATTTTAGACTAGCTCCGTGAAGGTTTTCCTTGGCTCCGTGAAGGTTTTCCTTGGCCCGCCCACATATATACGGATTCCAATTCATTTATACATACGGTAGCTACATTTAAATATACAACTGGTATTTATACTACCTCCTGGGCCTCGCGGTCTGGCCCGCCCTCCACATGTTTAAATTGCGTTACCGTAGGTTCAATAGACGGAAAGGGTCTATATGACCATGTTACATGATATCAAGAATTAAAACAGAAGTTAATTCTTTGTAACTCGTGTTTTAAGTAATTTTCTATATTATATACAATTATATATACATAAATCCTCAACCACAAGGTATTTTGGGCACTGTTCCGTTGGACAAAACATCGCAAGCAAGGCGCCGTCTTCCCAGTCCGCCCACTGGCAGGGCAGCCCAGTGTCCAACTCCTTGTCTTCTTCGGCCTGACGCAGCCCAGGGTGTGGTCAGCATCATGAGCTAAGGCCTAATGCCAATAAACCGTCCACAATTTGGGTTGCTTTAACCCAACAAGGATGGGAAACTGGGAACCCCGGGAACCCCCCAACTGTGGCCAAAAAGGGCTATCAGCAAATTTTGGATGGGAGCAATCCTGAAATTTGGGCGGAAAATATGGCCCGCTATGGCCTTACTTGACTTGGGATGATGGTGGGATGGGATGGTGCCAATGGCTTTTTGGGTTTAACAGAACACATGTGGCGGCTGAAGGGTACCTGACACGTTGTGAACCCTGAAGCATCCACTGGTTAATCATCAGACTTTCCCAAGCTGAAATTGCCATTGTGAAGCATCCCAGTTTCAAGGAAACCCATATACTTCTGGAATGCCAAATAAGAAATAGAACAGTAAGACAGTCTGCGATGTTGATGGTGATCATCTAATTTTCAATACATTGAGATACATCGACTAAAAGAGTAGTTAGTGAGGGAGATCACCACTGAAGGACCCCAAGCTTGGACGAATCCAACATGGCAATTCTGGGTAATCTCCGATCAATGGAATTTCTAGGTGGGAAATTTCTAGCTGGGAAACACATCTATAAAAGTGGGATTTTCATGGATTTTCATGGATTTTTCAGCCATGGTCGATCACCAGAAAAGGGTGCCACTTGGACCCCACAACGATCTGCTGCTCCTCATAGTCGGCCAAAATCTCTGCATCTTTGGCAGGGATCGGCTCGACTTCCACCTGAAAATCTGGTGAACAAAAAGAGGAATTCACAAGCAGAAATTGTTCAAGAATGTGGCACAATGGGGATATTCATAGGATATTAATGAGATATAATGAGATATTATATATAATGGGACATTAATTGGACTGTTCAAAAATTGGTTTTACCCTGATATAGTTGGTATTATCCCATTAATATCCCATTGATATCCCATAAAAATATCCTAATATTGTCCAGTTTTATATTAATGGGACATGAATTCATTGCACTATTCAAAAATCGGTTCACCAGTTGCCCTCTCCGGTAATCTCCAAGTTGCCAGGATTTGACCCATAGGTACTGCCAGGATATGTTGATGGGATTTAGTTGGAGGATCTCCCAGCTATAAACACATGGCTAGCTATGTACCGGATGTTCTTCAGCGAGCGCCGGCCATGTTTGATGACACCGGTTGAGATACCGATCGAAATTGCGAATTTTTTGGGAGGGAACATGATGTTTTCAATGACTCAAAACACCATGATCTTTTTCAGCACGGATTTTGGTGAAACCCCAACATGTTAAGAAAGTTACCCTCTGGTTATTTAACATAGCCATGGAAAATCACCATTTTTAATAGATAAACCATCTATAAATGGGCCATGTTCCATGGCTATGTTAAATAACAAGAGGGTACAAGAATCGAGGAAAGCATGGGGTCAACCATCAGAAATTGTAAAAAAAAAAACGAAAAAAGACTGGTCAGCTGGTTGTGCCAGTTGTGCCGCTTTTTTACTAGGGATTTCCCAGGCCCAGTTATAACTATAATGTTATAACTATAATGATAATTACCCAGGACAATTAACGTTAGCAACTGGTAATTATATAATGGTTATTTATAAAGTTAAAATGATAAGGATAATCAATGATTATCACCCGGTAAACCGAAATCCAAGACATCCAAAGTCTGCGCAAGCTCGCAGTTGCCCCTTGGGAGTCGGAATTGGCCCCAAACTCAACGGATTGCTTCAAGAGACAATTGCTGTTGACAACCATTGTTTTTTGACCTCAATTTGTTTTGTGGGTGTCCTGTATGTAAATGTTCCCCTCATCCAATTCTGTGAAGAACGGAATTTCAACACCTTGGCTGATTCAGTTTGGAGTTTGCGATTCACCCTCTCCTGATTTGGCTGATATAAACTAAACAATAAAAGTTTATGGATGTGGACACTCGCATGTGAACATACACACTATGTTCAAACAGCAATCACCAATAAACACGGTTAAGTCCTACCACTGGAACAACTGGCTTGTTATGGAAACAGACATCAAGGGATTCAACAAACCAAAATGGAGATGTGACAACAACATCATTGTGATATGTATAATTATCTATAGTTGTGTGTAACTATGTGTAAGTATGTAAATCATCTAAATTTATGTGTAGCTATGTATGACTAGGTATAACTGCGTATCACTATGTACAATAATGTATAATCACTGTGTGTATGTATGAATAAATATTTGTAAATATGTATGTATATATATATATATAAGTATACACACAACACACATGCATCTGTACATACACATTACACATACATAAAGATATACATAATCATTACATACAGATCATGACAGGTTACGCTTACCTGCCCTCAGCTCACCTCTTGAGCATTGGGATTCTCCAGAAGCGTCTCATCCCAAAGAACCTGCGAAGATCCCGAATTCAGTGGGGGAAAAGCAGTTGTCCACTATGTCTTAACTGTGCTTTTGGCAGTTTTTGGCTGGGAAAAAACAACATATATAATCATATATATAATATAATAATAATAATTAATAATAATGATAATAATGATAATATTACTTATTATAATTATACAGGTACTGATTTCAACTATGTTCAGCCCGCATGAGCCATTGTCATGCCCACATAAAATGAGGTGCCCAAACGGACCACTATCAATAGGTCATATTGAAAAAACATAGGGAATCCGCTTAAGTCGGCTGAGTTTGTTTTTTCTGGAGAATTGTATCGAAGTGTCTAAATCTCCAGCCGCTTCACCCGCTGACCTTCCTGTCACTATTCAGAAATCTGAGAATTGTTTTGCTCTTGTTGACTTCCACCATTGCGAAGCCATACTCCTCGGAGCAAGCGACAAAAATCCGGAGACTGAAACCTCGTAGGGGTATCGATACCCAGGTGTTTGGTACAAATCATGGCATGGGTCATGACTGATGTCCCCATTGAACATCACCCAACCATTAGGTATATGGTCTATAATGGCTACTATAAGGTGATGTCCAATATTCCCAAAATGGGACAGTTACCAACCCCTGTCATGGGATCTTCATGGGAAACAAAACAGATCCGTTTGAAAAGCCACCAACAAAACACCTGTGCCAAACTGCCACCAGAATCCATCAGCAGTTTGGTGTCAAAAAGTTTTGGTCGTTTTCAACACGTCGCCTGTTTTGGGTAGGTCACCCGCAAAAACGACCAAAACATCCCGAGGGGCGATCCATAGGGATTGATATAGTGCTGCATTCTCATCCAGGTACTGTACCCTTTGCTAAACTCACATAGCTATGAAATTAATCATACTGTTTAATAGGAACATCAACTATATGAATGATCATTTTTTCTATAGTTATCTTTGATGTTTACCAGAGGGTAATTACGATTAATGATCCATTTTTTTAAAGATCCCCTGCTATGCTTAGCAATGCAACTACCGTCTTAGCTCAAGCGGCTCTCCCACCGGAGTCGCGAATGGTGTTGGTCAAATGACCTGAGATCATCCAATCCATAGACCTACCATGTGGGGAAGGTTTAGACCGCCAACTTCCGGCAATATTAGTGGATGATTGGTCCAAAATGGTCCAAAATGCTCCAAAAATGAGAAGTGAATAGTGAAACATAGTGAAACTCATGGAGCAACTCTGCAAAAAATTGCTGACACAGGAGACAATTCCCTTCCCCGGAGTCTGCGTGGGAAATTCCTAGGATTCCATCATCGATTCGGCCAAGGTTTGTCTCAAAATGAGAAGCCCATGAAGCCCCATTTTCTGGCCTTACAATGGGTAGGTACAATGGGGTTTGAATCCTTAGGAATTTGATACACCATTTCCATCCATTTCCGATATATTTATACGATTATCCACATGTTATGGTCATTTGTTGGTTCTGTTTGTCAGTACATGTATCGTACATGGAGCAAGAAAAGATGGGTTTCTAAAAATTGAAGACCTCCGTTCTGTTCCTATTCAAAAAGAACAATTTTTATCCATTTTTTGGGATGATTTGGTGGTTCCCGACTTCAGAAACCACCATGGACCACCATGGACCACAGTCGACCCAAGGCACTTCCGCCGTTCCACTGATATCCTCCTCCAGCCCCGGTGATCACACAGTACCTCAGACGACTGCGCCGGGCTGAAAAGACAAAAAGGGGCACCGAAGGGCTGGGGCCATGTCCACCCAAATATGATGAATTTCAGCATATAACATATATAACATATATAACATATATAACATATATAACATATATAACATATATAACATATATATATACATATATATATATATACATATATATATATAAGATATTATGTATGTATATATATATATACACTATGCATATCATCCACATATGCCATATAATTGCTATAGTATTGACCTACATGTAGCTACACAAATTACCAATTGTGTCCAAATGTCGGAAGAAACTACAATGTTTGGATGGTGATGGTATTTGTCCACATCAAATGATTGCTTTCCCCGGGTCATATCCCATAGAAGTCCCATTCAAACAGTTGGTCATACCCTGAAATTCCCATCCATTGCTGGTATTTCGTATGAAAAATGACTTTTCCCAGGATCCTCCCAACAGGGTGCAGGATCCTAGGTACATCTAAGCTGCTGGGCCACTTCTTTGTTGTGGAAATCATCCCCAATCATCCAGCGGTTGAAACACCACCCCACTTGAAAAATCGGCATGCCCCCAATCATGGCAATTCAAGAAGACTAACATTATTTTATGATATGTTCCGCATTTTATCACGATTATATCATCACTGTTGTTGCTTTCTACTGTTTATACAATCATTTTTCCATGTTTCCTTGGTTACCCTCCTGTCCTTGGTAGTTCACAAAAAAAAAAATGTTGCTGGTTGGCTGGTTATTTTTTCCATGTGTAATAAAACATTAAAGGATCAAACTATCCATTCAAATGTTATAGTGATTTTCCATGTGTTATAGCTATTTTCCATGTGTTATAGTTATTTTCCAAATTTTGGGATGCAACGGAAAATAACACAGATGTGGACAACCTACCAAAAAAACAAATCATCTCCGACCGGAAATCGATGGTTTTTCCACATGTTTCTTTTACCCCCAGGGTATATCCCTTCAGTCCCACATGAAAAAATCATTTAAAAAAAAACAATTACACAACGTTAAACAAAAACTACATGTTCTGGTCCATGATTTCTGCATTCCATTTTCCCCTGACATCACCAACCCACTCCTCACTCTTCACCAAGCCACACATCCTTCACACGATCCAAACGCAGTTGATGCACATGTCCGGCAAAGATCAGCGACACCCCGTTGGACCTGGTGGGTTCCAGGCTGGCTTTGCCATGGTGGGACCTGGGAAACAACCCCAAAATAGATGCCGAAACGTTGGAAACCTGCAAATAGGAGGTGAATATCATCTAGACCATCCAGGTTACACATTCTTTTATTTTTGTGGGATTACTATTTGCTACATCATATACTCTATGCATGCATCCACATTGTGATGGAGTTCACCCTTCTTTGCAACGGCTATTTCAAGCGCGCGAATCCAACACAAATCTCGCAAGCACAAACTTCCATTGTGGTCAAAAGGTGGTGTTTCTCTATTTTTAACCCTCGCAGAACAGTCAACAGTCAAACAAACTGATGTTTTTCAAGTGGGATAATCACACCAGTATCGAACATGATTTTATTCCTTGAAAACATGCCCATTATGAAATCGGTAAAACTGAACATGTATACCAAGTTCAAATATATATATATATGTATATCTCTCTCTGAATATATCTACTGTATATATCTGTATATTAGATATAAAAGTATATGTGAATACTTTGTATATATATATATATATTATATCATTAAAAAAAACATATATCAATATTATATATATACACACATGTGTAATTTACAAGTATATAAAAAGTACGAACAGGTATATAATATATATATAGAAGTATTTTTAAGTATAAATCCCTCCCCGCTATGGTATCCCCCACATCCCCCCCTCGTGGGGGTGGCCTGGACATATAGGATCCCACAAGTTATACTTTACATACGTACTTCCATGCACTTTTTCACTACCTCTATGCCGGCCCCCACACATGCCAGAGGGAGGGGGGACCGTGGGGCCAAGCTACACCCTACAAACAATTTATTTTGGTCATTATTGTCAAGATCTCATATGCTATACATAAATGCTAGCCACGTATTACCTATCCACTACCTACATATATATATATATATACTTTAGAGGTTGGGGTGTGGGGGTCGTATGCTAAAAGTAGGTGCTAGCAGCTTACAATCCACAAACTATCTATATACATGATACCTCTACCCTCACCCACCCATCCCACATGGGGCGTGAGGGTCGTATGCTATACTCCTAAGTGCTAGCAAGATACTACCTATAAACTAGCTACAGGATACCACCATGCAGGGCTCACTACTTATACTCCACTTCACCCTTTCCACAGAAGGGTGCCTCGGGATCAGGGTAAGTCAGACCCTACATACAAAATATTTACAACACATTAGTGCCTATACAGTTCGATGGGAACAATCATTGTATGGTTCATAGTCATACATGACTTACTGTGCCCATTTTGGGCGAGACTTCCCCCAAAGAGTGCGCATTTAAGATGTGACAACGAAGCCCTCGCGCGAGGCTTCCTCTAAGAGTGCGAGATCAAGCTTTGGAAAAAATGCTGGTTTCTTGTGAAGATTTTGGCCAAGGTCTTGTAGAGGTCCCCGATGTTTTGAAGATCCAGATGAAATCCTCAAAGAGGTCCTTGCATGATCTTGTACAGGTCCTTATGAGAAGATCTTGTGAAAATCTTGCTGACATTGTCTAAGCGCTCCTTGCATGATCTTGCACAGGTCATTTATCACTATAAAATGGGAACCCACGACGTTGGAAAATTGCGGTTTTCCAGAGTATACATGGTCTCTACAGAATGGGAACCTATGACGTTGTACGTGGCTGTCACCCAGGAGGTGAACATTACTATAAAATGCTGCTCTGACCCCCCAAAAATATGTATAAAATCGGGGACTACACTCGAGCCCTAAAAATGAGAGATACCATGTGTATCAAAAAATGCTCTTATCCGGTGGATATTCCCCATTTTATAGAGGAAATTCCTAAGGGGATTCATACATTATAATCAATAGTAGATGTATCCTCAATCATGACTATAACAATTAATAATCATCGAATACCATCACAAGGTGGTGCCCCTAAGATGTTATAAGTTGGTTTATAAGATCCTTTAGCTATACTAGTAATATTTACCATAAACCCTTGCATTCGGAATATATCTGCGATCGGAATCATGTCCATCCGGCTCCCAGCCGGGTGACGCAAAGAGCTTTAACATCACATCGCCTCAAGGCCCAAGGCCCAAGGCAGCAGTCATGTACGATTGGAGGGAGTGCTGCTGAACTTTCAAAGTGGATGATTGTGATGGTTGTGATGATGATATATATATAAGTTCCACAAACATCTGCCAGGGTCTAAACTGTTGAACTTTGAAGATACACAAAAAAAAGCCGCGTACTGATCAATTGATACCACAACATGTGAACAGAATCATCAGCTAATAATCTATGGCCAGAACATGCCAGAAAATTCTTTACAACAACGGTTGGGTTCCGCACTTCGTTGACGTTTCCGAACCAGGTCCCAGTAGCTGATCCACATGACATGGGGATGGGTCAAAAGATGTAAAAAGAACCTATTACCCAAGAGTAAACATACAAAAAACTATGGAAAATCACCATTTTATAGCTGGGTAAATCAACTATTTCTATCATCATGTTCGATAGCTATGTTAATATATGTTAGTCATTACCAGAGGCTATTCCCACTTCCGCGTGCAGTCCAAGCTGCCCAGCATTTCACAGGGATGATGTCCCACCACCCACTTCCTGAGAACGGTGGTAAGGCGCGCGGCATCCTGGCACTGTAAAAGTGGTGTTTTTTTTTGCCATCCCAAAGATGCAAAAATCCATGGAACAAAACCAGGTGATTCTTTAAAAGCCATCCCAACTGTAGTTATATCCGAACAACGATATCCCGGTCATATTAGCGTCATCTCAACGTCAAGCATGTTCCCAACTTTCGATGGGAGTGATTCGAAGCGATCAGCATCCCTGGTGTGGGTCAAGACTGTGGACGTTACCCAAAAAAACGCCTGACAGGATGATCAGTTTTAGTGGCTTCTTAATGGTGGAATATGATTGGGATATCCATGGAATATTCATGGGATATGAATGAACTATTGATGGATTTGTTTGGTCTTGCAATGTCACAACCCAGTTTTTTTTTAAAGAAAGATCATCATCATCATCATCATCATCATCATCATCTTATTTGGTGACATTTATGTTGGACTCACAAAGGTTTCCAGACCCACAAGTTTTGTTGCTGAAAAAAAAACATTTGAGAGTAAAAAAAGCAAGGTCTATTGGATAATTCAAAAGTCTCCACATATCACCTTAAGTTTATCTATACTGATTTGCAATTCACTCGGTTTGAGGCTTGAACACTTGAACCCCCATTTCAGTTGCTTAATCCTCCATGATTCATGATGTCATCTCTATTTCGCATCAGTTTTCATGGTTAAATGCCATTCAATCCCTTTCAAATCCAATAAAATCAAGGTTCATATTTCCTGGTGTCGCTGCTTAAAAACAGATTGAACCTACACATTTCTTGGTTCAACCACCCTCAATGTTTGTTGCTTCCTTGGCGCCACCCCCTGCCGCGGCACCACGTGGCATTGGACTTCGGCAGTTCCTCCCGGAGCCATTGCAGCTGCGCCGCGTAGGTCTTCTGATGAAAGGTCTCGCACTGCGCCGCATTGCCTCGGGCGGGATTTTTACATATGTTTCGGAAGAATTATTTCAGATGTGTAAAGATATTTTGGGATATAGATTGATGATGATGATGTTTGTTCTACCATATGATGTCTGATGATTTATGTTGATTTATGATATTTGGGATTTTGTTCAGGAATCTACTAGATTCTACTGCATGGGACTTATACTGGGATTTATTTAGAAAAATCCTGGGTCGATTCCACCGCAAAGGTGCGATCCTTAACTTCTCATCCATCAAGGTTGGCACATTTTCTTTCGCCCCATTTCAAAACATGTTTGCTATTCAAAAATTCAAAACCCATGTTTCCATATATGTTTCCCACATGTTTCTGGTTTGAATCCCCATGTCTGAAACCACCAGGTTTTTGTCTCCACATGTTCAACGTTGCTAAACAACCAGCATTTTCCATCCGCCTCTGCCGCCTCTGCCGCCTCTGCCAAGTCACAAACCTTCTCTGAGGTGATCTTGCTCTGACCGTGGCACAGCGAATGCGAATTCCTGACGTCGTGACCGGCGAAGGGGATGTTTCGGTGGATTTCCCATGGAAGCAACAAATCCATCTGGATCATAACCGGCAAGAATACGAAAACCAAAGAACACATATCTTAAGACTGGGGATACATATCTTAAGCATGGGGAGATATTGAGACAAATTCTGACAAAAGGCTACCTGCAGCCGACCAGGACCAGGATGAACTTGGGTGTCTAATTTGACGGGTCCGGCTGGTTGACTCTGGAGGTAAACAGCTTTGGAGTGAGTCGGTGTGGCTAAAAGCCGTTGACCACTTTTTTTCCGCGGTTTCAGATCCAAATCAACGATGTGCAAGTCCCCTTTTTTGTTCCCCATTTGAAAGCCTGGTCCCAGAGGAACATGGATAAGTGTTGCAATGGCAACGATCTTTAGGTGAGTAATATATGTTCCTTCATGTACTTCCAACCGATATTTAAAAAACAGTCGACAAAATAGTATTAGTGTGCATTAACATGCATTAACATGTATTGACATGCATTAATAATACGTATATTAACAACATGTATGAACATGTATTAACCTAAATACCGTACACCCAAAGTTCTTATGTTATATCATATAATGTATAATTATATCATGTTATATAAATCTATATATATATATATAATGGTTTGTAAATGGTTGTAAGTAATAACAGATTAAATACATTTAAACAACGTGTCTTTTTTAAAGCATGGATCAAGGTTGACCCAGCCAAGCAACACCCAGTTGGAATCGATGGCAAAGACGTCGATGCTAAAGTCCTCCATGGCAGTCCATGGCAGTCCCATTGCGGGGAAGTCCAACCAACAAAAAGGTGGCAGTGCCAGTATCATCACTGGATTGGTTTAAGGGAAATTTTACAGGAAACCATGGTTTTTACCATTAAAATATGGGGTTTTCCTGTAATTTTTCCCTTAAACCAATCCATTGATATCAACAACTGGTTGGTGAAAAAAAACCATCTTGAAAAATATGAGTTCGTCAATGGGAAGGATGACATCCCATATATTATGGAAAATAAAAAATGTGTTAAACCACCGACCTGACAAGCGATGGAGATGCAATGTATGATATAAGTTCATGCAATATCACCAACAATCTGATACTTGGGGATGGACAAATGGTGTATACCCCCAACTTGTGGCAACTTGATTGGGAAGGGTTGATGGTAAAGCAATGATTTTTTGAATACATCATCTCATCATTGACCACACAGGAGCCAAATGGCGTGGGTCAGTCATGGCCAGTTGATTTCCCCATCTATGGGCACACTAGACTACTCCATATCAGCCATTATCCAATTCATACACACCATTCCATTAACCATCATCAAACATCAACCATCATAAACCATCATCAACCATCATTCGCCCACTGACCAACCCCAAATTCACTGACCATCAACCATTAAACCACCATTAAATCACCATTAAACCACCATTAAATCACCATTAAATCACCATGATTCACCTACCTCTAGGTGGACCCACTGGAACTCACCTGGTACTTGAAGGACTTCTTGTAGTACCTCTTGGGCAAGACCCAGCGTTTCCTTGGCGGCCCATGTGGGTAAAACAATGCCATTTTTACTTCCCACCCGACTGACTGGGAATGGTAAGTTTATACCACCATTAAAAATGGTGATGACTGGGGGATGGTTTATTGTTGTTCTACTCACATTAGTTGCTTTTCCCAAATCAGAAATAAAACTTGGGTGAGAATGAAACATGTTCTCCATCAGGATTCATGAAATAATTACGAACTAAACCAATAAACCAAGAAGAACACACCCTTCCTAATTGTCATCTATGGTGAGGTTGGCCAGTGATGTCGCTACAATTTACCTCGGCCTATGGGAAACTGCAAAATGATTCACCATTCACCTTACTAGCGGTAGTACTTTGGGAACATCAAAACTATGAACTTCGAGCCCAAAATACACGGCCAAGGCACCGTTTGGGTGCCTCAGGCAAAGTGGCAAAGTTGCGGGCAGAGTGGTAACAACTGAGGGATTTCAAGAATTGGCGTGGCTCCGGTCTTAAAACACAGAAAAAAAGATCATACAAGTAGCAGCAACAACAACAACAAACCACAACCACAACAACCACCACCACCACCACAACAACAACAACAACAACAACATGCAGTGTCTAAACATTGCACATGACACAAACTGCGGGGATTCAAATCCACCAGAGAAGTGTGGGTTCTCTGGATCTCTGACAGGATTCTGGAAGGTCAACCCAACAAGTTTAGCATCTCAGCGGCTGAGTCAATGTAGTGCTGGTTCCTTGAACAAGGGATTATACTGATGCAGAAACACACGTCTTGGGGGCTTCTTACAAGGCATCGTTTCTCAATAATGTCTAGAATAACAATCATTTGGAAAATTATGCAAACATCCAGTTGTTCAATTATTATACTTCTAGAACATGTCCGAACAAATTTGACCCCCAACATATCCCAAAAAAATCATGCCAAGTCAGTCGGACCGTGTTAGTCAACCATGGCGACGACCGATCCCTGGACCCTTCGGATCACTTCGGCGCGCAAGGCACTGGGAACTCCCAGGACTTCTCATCGTCGTAGCTGATCTGCGCATCGCTACATCCACCGGTGCCGCCCTCAAAGAGGCAGCCGTCGCACTCGTGGCCACCGTAGTCGTGGTTCCCCAGGACCTAGGAGATGTCTGAGGATTTTCCCAACTTTATGGGTTATGAAAGGGTTATGTATGGGTTATGTATGGGTTATATATGGGTTATATATTGGGTTATATATGGGTTATATATGGCTTATATATGGGTTATATATGGCTTATATATGGGTTATATATGGCTTATATATGGGTTATATATGGCTTATATATGGGTTATATCCCATAATGGGGATTTGCTAGGCAACATAGGGTTAGTTTTGGGATATGTTTTAGGGTTAAGCACCTTTCAGGTGCCCCGAGATTCTGGAGATCATGGATCATCAAACATGGTCATGGCTGGAAAATTCTGCATTTCTGGTTGATTTTTCCACTAAAGCATCCATTTGTAGGTTGTAGGGGAGTTTCCCTTGCCACCAAAAACTGGATATGGACCCGTTTGATCAGCTCAAAGTATCCTCCTTGTGTGGGTGGGAGAACCAAAACGAATAGTGGTAATGGTTGAAGAACTCGCTTAATTACATGGTTGGAACGAATCGAGAGGCCCTAAACTATGAACTCCGAATTGAATTGATTTGATATGTATAGTACCAAACATATATGTTGTTACTTAAACAATAATATATGTTACAGTATATTGTTTTTTTAAGAGGATTTAAGATGACTTAAGTATATATTGTTACTTAAACACATTCAAACGTCTGCATGCTCCGCAGGTTTCAATATGAAACCCACCAACTCATCGCCATTTGCGCCGAAAGCTCAGTAGAAGATATCAAACTCATAAACAAAATACCCATCAGTAGATCATTTGGAAAGAAATCATAGATTTCATCCATTTTTTTTCGATGATCACTATGATATCCCATTAAATCACTATAAATCACTATATAAATCACTATAAAATCCCATTAAATCCCATTAAATCACTATAAATCCCATTAAATCACTATAAAATCCCATTAAATCCCATTAAATCCCAGCCCTTTTTTTTGTCGAATCCCCATGGAAAATTTTCTGTCGGCTTCATGGGATGATACTGTGCCGAAGTGACATTGAGCCACGGAACCTGGAGGGACTCATGGTGATAGACCTCTTCGAACCTGAGTCATGCGTGAGTCCCATGAGATAAAATAGTCATGGTCTAGGGACTAGATAATCCATATACCTGGAGGGACCTAGGGACTCATGCGTGACATTTTTTTTTCTGAATCTTTTTGGAGATGTGAAAATGGCATAAAATATATCCCATAGGATCCATGGTGCTGGTATATATTGGTATATTTGCCTACATTTGGGTCATATATGGGGCAAATGTTGGTAAATATTCCATACATGGATCCTATGGGTATGGAATAATATGGTTGGAAGATGGTTGGAAGATGGTTGGAAGATGGTTGGAAGATGGTTGGAAGATGGGAATAATATGGAATAATATGGGTCAATCATCTCATGCCGGGCAATTGTTTAAGGGGGAAATGGATGTTTCATATGTTGAAGATGGGAAAAGATGGGAAAATAATGGAGGTTGGAGAATCTGAAGGGAAAATGGAACTCAAAGGCTAAAGATATGGCATATCCTTGAAGTAAAAAATGTGAATGGGACAATTGTAGCGTCACCCGTCACATATTCCCCCCCAGGGACCAAAAACTTTGACGGGTAAACCAAGTGGATTCCATCTGTAACAGGCTAATAAATCCACGTCCCCGAAATTCTACCTGCCAAGCAATAACTGGTTGGTGGTTTCAACCCCTCTGAAAAATATGAGTTCGTCAGTTGGGATGATGACATTCCCAATATATGGAAAAATAAAAAATACATGTTCCAAACCACCAACCAGATAAGAATGATGAACAGGGTCGAGATCATCTTGGTGTCAGAAGAGGTGGTATTTCGGATGTCTATAAACTTTGACCCAACGTCGAATAAAAACCATGGAATGACTGGATTCTGCAGGTCCCCCTGGCAACAAGCGCAATGTTCTCTCCCTTTGGCGATTCTGAAGTCGCTTTAGTCAAGTTGGACCCGTAGAATCAATCAAAGATGTTGGATGTTGGTAATTTTAGGCTGTAAACTATACCATTTTGTTGGGTGTATATAATATATATATATAATATACACCCAATCAATAAGTCGCTATATGTCCATGGCTATCAGCAGCTACCAGCATTTGCCCCACGAAATCAGCTGTGCAACCAATCGCCTATGAGTCCAAGCAGCATGTATCGCCAGTTGAGGTCGAACTCATCCATCACCCCTCGCAGATAGAAGTTGTCCCCTACGGAAATCACGAAATCCACGGTGTTCACAGAGGAACTGGCGGCTGCCATGCCATCAGCCACCGCATACCTGGACGCGCCGTACAGCGTATTCCGATCGAAGTCACTGATCACTTTAGTTCAGGCTGATGGAAATGCCAAGGGTGGCCAGAAACAGATCATCAATTCATCGGAAAATCATCGTAAAATCCTCATATTCACCATATTTCACCATATGTTCAAGGATTTTGGTGGCATGTGTCATGGGTTTAACTCATCCTTCACCATTCTTTGTGGTGCTTCAACGTCCGAGGTCGCAGAAAATGACGAATTCCCCAGAAGTTTCAAAAGGAGCAGTAGAGTCCCCCCAAGAAACAATGTGATACGTTAGAAGCCAAATCCTACTAAACTATAGTGGAAAATTACTGCTCAATAGTTCCATCATGTTCTATCTTATTTATTCATACTTATTCAAGGTTTCTACTTTTTTGGGGTCGTTATACTGTATTGATTCCCAAACAAATGTAGAAACTTTGCATTTTATGGGGTATACCCGGCGACACATTCACCAAGACACTGCGCGAAGGAGTCTTTCCACCAGGCTGCGTTGTTGGGATCGCACTGGGCCCTGAGAGTTTTCACAAATGCTTAGTGAGTTTTGGTTTCTTAGACACAATGGGGCGGGGTTCATGTGTGTTCGCCAAGTTTGGATTATCATTAGAAGAAACTATCGTATAGTCGATGTATTCAACAATAAGTTATAACAAGTTCATAGTGTGAACATAAACCGACATGACTGGCGGGTACCATCTTCTACCAGTAGTATTTGCTGGTGCATCATTCATGCCACAACGGACAAACCATGACTTGGAGGGATGCATGAAAAATTGGGGAAAATAACATACATCATGAACCGCTTTCAGCAAGTGCTCATACAAACCCGTTTATGATATTTATGGATTTCAAAATAGGCTACCCCGAAAAACTCCATGATGGTTTATCAATTTTATCATCATATGTTCCCTATTAGAATGGTAATGATTTGGGTGATCACCATAATTTCTGGGTAAATTATAACGACCTCACTGCGACCTCACTGGAATCATAGTCAATAAGGGGAATCATCCCCAAATGGCCTTAATTCAGGTTAGTGAAATATTATAATTTACCCAGATCATTTTCACCATGATTTGGGTGTCCCATTCCCATTTTCCACCGTTTTCACCGAGCGGCAGGCCCCACAACGCTGGATCGTACATGCAGAGGTGGTGCAGCGATCCGCAGCGAAGGTAGCCTGGTTGAAAAGTGGGCGGATGCCTGGTTCCTGGAGTTGGGATGGTTTACTGTTTTCACTATATTATATACTATTAAAAATAGTATAATATAATATAATATAATATACTATAATATAATTTAATATAATATAATATAATGCAATATAATAGAATAGAATAGAATATAATATATACATAATGTATATATATGTATAAATTATTATATACTGTACTTGGTTCAAACAGCGAAATAAAACCAACTTGTGATTGTGCGGGCCGGCTTTGTAAGTGGAGTTCCTGAAATTCGGGACCCTAGAGAACACTAGAACTTGGCGTTTTTTGTAAGAAATCCAATGGTGTGGATGAAGGTCATCACCATTGAAGTCCTTCCACTGGCTTTAGGTCATGGCAGAAATGCAAACAAATAACAAGAGGAAAGGAAAAGGATACCGTACGAAAATCATTTTACTATGTGTACGTGTGTTTATAGGATTCATGGGGGTGTCACATGGATTTACATTGTATATCATTGTATGATCTGGTGTAATCAAGAATACAACATGATCAATGGTCGGCTCTTGGGGATTTCAAAGGACTAGGGACTGAAAAAAATGTACCACTCAGAAACTTACTCTGTTTTGAACATGGATTTTTTCACTTGGTAGATCCACGGTTTCCAACAAATCCTCCATGTTGCACCATGTTCCAAAAGTATCGCATCCAATCCCAATGGGTTTATCTTCATGTTTTCCAATCCGAAATTCAAATGGAGTTTTCCATTCAAATGGGGGTACCCCCAGGAAAAAAAACACCCATTTGAAATCATTTGAATAGGAATTTCGATGAAATAAACCATCCAGCTATGTATCCCCATGGCTATGGAAATTTGACCAACTCGTGGCGTCGCCGTGTCGCCTGGCGACTGGTAGATGTCTTTCCACGCAGCACCACGCTGTCCTCAGTTGGACCGGTGGAACCAAGGTATGAAGTGGCCAATCAACGCGGAAAATAGTGAAAACAACGCGGGAATAATAGGGAACAACATAGGGAAATAGTGGGAAAATTAGTGATGCCTCTAGGTAAACTACAATAATTCACCAATCTGAAATAAAAACTGTTTTGGGATAGCTAGCCCCTGCATTCACCATCATTCCATCATTGAGGTCGCGACGTGAGGTCGTTGTACTTTATCCAGGCACATAAACCACGCAAAACACCCCTATCCCAGTCCCATTCTAATGGTTTATTTATGTTTATTTCCATTGTGAGTAGCAATAATCCCTGATAAACCTGGTAGTATAAACCATTATATATATATATACTAATCAACAGGTGTATTTTTACTGGTTCATATATACCACGGACAATAAATCATGTATATATATATGTGGTTTATGGTCATCCCACCATCATGAATAGAACTCCACGGATTCCAAACACAATGGATATATATATATAATTCCCTATAAGTGGATCGGTGACAATCCCACAATTTGAGTATATCATGCATTTTTTGCCTATGACACCTGCGTTTAAAGTGACCATCATCCCAAGTGTTTCATCTGTTTGACCAAGCTGTAGTCATCCATATTAGATTATCAATGGTACAATATCATTGGGCATTGGAAAAAATAACATATCCATATTGGATAGCTGATGACACTTGATTAATCAATTGGTTTGGGTATCATTAACCATACCCGTATTAATCGACTATAATCAATAGTATCATTGATATATAACCATCAATCATGATTGATATAGTATCAGGAATATGGTTAATATTAGTCTCATTTAGTATCATGATACTATTGATACTATTGATATATAACCATCAATCATGATACTATATAACATCATATTCCTGATATGTTGGGCATTGTTCAGGGGTGCCTTGTTCACACGATAAGTCCAACTCTTTTGGGCACCGACCGTCACCTACTTGGCGGTAGAAAACCAGGGCTGCGTCACCATTTACAGGGACATGGCCATGGCTATTAGTTATAACTGGTGATTTCTATGGGATTATACATTCTATAAATGGGGTTAGTTCAGTACTTATAACTGGTATTTCGGGCCATAACTGTAATGAAAATCTAACCGTCAAATTCATTAAATGAATTAGTTCACCATGTCGAAGGAAAAAAAACTTTCTTCAAGTGATCCCCACTTTCTGACATAGTTTCTGACATACCATCTGGAAGTGTATTCGGACATTCTACCTGACATTCTTTCTGGCATATATTCTGACATTCTTTCTGACATTCTATCTGGCATCTATTCTGACATACTTTCTGGCATATCTCTACATATATACATATATATTCTGACTTTCTTTCTGGCATTCTATCTGGTATATCTTCGGAGATTCTTTGTGGTTGAAGTCCGGGGGGGAACACTCGGAGCTCGCGGTTAAGCTCCGGCAGGGACCACTCTGATCCGGAGCTTGCAGTTGAGGTCCGGCGGGGACCACTGCGATCAAGAGCTTGCAGTTGAGGGGACCACTGCAATCAAGAGCTTGCAGTTGAGGTTGCAGTTGAGGTCCGGCGGAGGAGGTGGAGCAGAAGGCGGGAGGCGGGAGGCGGGCGGGACAGCTGACAGAAAATCTAACAACCCTCACCTGACAGGTGGGGAAAAACACATAAAACCGACTTAAGAATTGTTTCAGCATAGCTTCTCTCCATAACGATGTACTTCACGCACTTGGTCATGTGTTCGTCCCAGGTCCTGAGATTGATGGGTGCATTGTACACCTCCAAGGGGGGACATCACATAGACTTCGGAAAATGCTCCAGCCCTGGATAAACATCGGCTGAATATCCATGTAGAAACAACGCGGACAAGTATGTGCATCATTGCTGATGCACAAGTTGCTACAGGTTACATCACCATTATATATATAACAGTTGGTCATACAGTACGCATTCATGAATCATAGTTGTTCCTTCTTTCAGCAACTTACTTCCGCATGATCATCATCCTCATGTTTGTGGTGTTTACCCTTCCATAATCAAACGTGGCAATGGAAAATTCATGAAAATCCTATATATTTACATTTGATAGATTCTTTTCCCAGCTTAAAAAAAAACTGATTTCTTGCGGATTTCCCAGCTAGCCATGTTTGATCACCACAGGGTAACATCAACACATGGTCTAAAGGCTTTACAAAGGGTATGGACGTATCAATTCACCCTGCTGCCATGGCAGAAAACCACCCAAGTGGTTAGCTGAACCAAAAAGAAAGGACAACTAACCCATCTCATAATTACATTTGTTGATAGGTCCCTCCTATAGGTTCTCATAACCCCCAATAAATTAGGTAGTATAATTCCCTATATATTGACCAATCAACCAGGGTAATTAATCAGTTTTAATGGCTCAGTTGGGTGTTTTCATCATGCCCATTGTGACGGTCCAGTCGTGATTGACCGACCCCATGTTTGGTTTCATATCCTGTGGCCCTATGTATGTTTGGAACATGGTTTATATACCCTATGATGGCTTATATCCCATGATTATACCCATGACATACCCATCAACATTGTTTTCAATGTTTATATCCCAATTTCGTTTGATTGAATCATATTGAACCATATCCACCCCCTCCGGTTCAATGAAATGCATCGTCTATGATTTTTCTTGTTCGACAACATCTTCAAACTCAAAACTAAGATACACACAAACATATATATATATTATTATATTATTATTATAATGGCATTGGGAAATCCTCTTCTTACAACATGCGCATCTTGGTTCCAGGCAAAAGTCGTGCAGGATACCATGCTTTTCGAGTTTTCTACATGACTATGATAGTTCTCTGGGACCGGAAGCGCTTGAAGAATAGACTTGAGGATTATGGAGATAGTATATAATACTGTGCTACAGATATGTTAAAATCAAGAATCATAGTTGATCCAAGAGCCAACAAATGGGTAACAAGTTTGAATACGATCATCCTGTAAAATCAGGATGTTCATGCCGTGTGATTTGATCCGTCGGCAAACAATCAACAGTGACACAAGTTTTTGAATAAGTCACTTCCATCTATTTCCATCAAATGTAGACAAAGTACACGACTGCAGGACACTGATGAGACATGTATAACCTATCAAACTATGAAGTTGGTCAGCAAACGCATAGATACGGGTGCAGCCACCAACAACAAACAAACAATGTTGCACAAAAAAAGCAGCGTGGGAACGGGGCCAAAGTTTACGATTGGTACCCAAATGTTAGAATGTTTTGGATATCGAACGGTACACAAAGATTTTTTAACAAGAGGCTGCAAAGAGTCTTCCGCATTGACCAGCCCATCTGCCAGTTTTTGGTCATCGAAAAGGTCTAAGTAGCGCACTCTGCCGACAGTCAACAAATTTGTCGCACACTATGAGGACAATGAACTGAGTCCAAAACATATTCAACAATGACCCAAAAGTCAAGGCTGACATGCTGCTTGGATTAATGTGGTACCTGCCAAACTCTCATCGAACGAACTTCCGAGGGTCAAGGTCTGCAGGCTGCCTGGCAATGTGACACCTGCCAAACACTCATCGAACGAACTTCCAAGGGTCAAAGTCTGCAGGCTGCTTGGCAATGTGACACCTGCCAGACTCTGATTGAACTCATGCCCAAAGGTCAGGGTCCGCAGGCTGCTTGGCAAAGTGATACCTGCCAAATTCTGATTGAACTGCGGACCAAAGGTCAGGGTCTGCAGACTGCTTGGCAATGTGACACCTGCCAAACTCTGATCGAACAAACCTCCTAAGGTCAAGGACTGCAGACTGCTC
>Ga0126342_10003382_pt1 | contig 26311 bp, 24 predicted proteins | sample Cyp1metagenome_FD_92528 | JGI IMG/M metagenome (GOLD analysis project Ga0126342, IMG submission 92528) | Coral microbial communities from Lord Howe Island, Old Settlement Bay, Australia - Cyphastrea 1 metagenome | ecosystem: Host-associated > Invertebrates > Cnidaria > Coral ...
ATAGAATGCCAGAATATATGCCAGAATATATGTCAGATAGGATGTCAGAATATACTAAATATATGTCCAAATATACGTCCTGACATGTCATGGTGGGGATCACACGAAGTAGAGTAATTTTTTGTTGGTGAATTCGAGGTAATTTAAATATGGGATATGGTGCGAAGGAGTTCTAAAATTCATACATGTTTGGCCAGGTCTTCCTGCAATCTTTGATATACCTACAATCTTTGCCCCTGTCTTATTAATATCTAGACGTGTTTGTTGAGCTTCCTCATCCATCATTTGCAACTTAGGAACCAAATAATTGTAATGTGTAACTTGTTTCTTGCAATTGCCCCCTTTGGGATCTAAACCAAGCTCAGGGAATAGGACGAATGGGACGCACTAAGCAAATCCAATAGATAGGCAACTGTTGCAAGCGGCAGCAATTCACTTGAATAGTTATTGGAGTATCCATTATTTAGCTGGACATAGGATATTGACATGTATACACACACACATATATATATGTAACCTTAGCATGCTCAACTCAATGAAGGCTGACTTCCGGAAAACCAACGGATCTATATATGTATATATAGAGAGAGAGAGAGCTACATGATTTCATATAGTTTATAATCATATACACGGAAAGATAAATATCGAAATCTCATGCACTATCCGCCACTCTAACTACTCTATGCACCACCAGAAGCCGCCACGGCACCCGGTGGCGTCGTCGCGAAAATCCACGGGTTGCGCCGTGGTCGCACCGCTGATCTGGGATGGAAAGAGATGCGCCTGGACCAAGGTGTCTCCCGCCAGCGAGACCATGGCCATGACGTCCAGAAAGACACGGCCGGAACGCATGTAGCCGTTCACGAAGAAGCAACTCAACATGCCTGGGAAGTGGTTGAGGGAGGGATTTATAAATATACAATTGTCTTCTTCCCCACTTGGGCAACTTTACATGCCTAGATGGTTGGATTAATAGTTACTTGTTGGTCATAAGTCAAGATTGTAGTTGTTGTCGTTGATGTTGTTGTTGTTGTTGTCGTTGTCGTTGTCGTTGTCGTTGTTGTTGTTGTTGTGGTTGTCGTCGTCGTCGTCGTCGTCGTTGATGTTGTTGTGGTTGTTGTGGTTGTTGTGGTTGTTGTGGTTGTTGTGGTTGTTGTGGTTGTTGCGGTTGTTGTGGTTGTTGGTGGTTGTTGTGGTTGTTGTGGTTGTTGTGGCTGTTGTGGTTGCTGTTGTTGTTGTTGTTGTTGTGGTTGTTGTTGTTGTGGTTGTTGCGGTTGTTGCGGTTGTTGTGGTTGTTGTGGTTGTTGTTGTTGTCGTTGTAGTTGTTGTTGTTGTTGTTGCTGTTGCTGTTGCTGTTGCTGTTGTTGCTGTTGCTGTTGCTGTTGCTGTTGGTGTTGTTGTTGTTCTTGTTCTTGTTGTTGTTGTTGTTGTTGTTAATTATTGTTACTACATATATATATATGTGTGTGTGCTATGTTTTTGAGCCTAGTTGCGAACTAAGCAACTCAACATGCCTGGGTTTAATGAATGTTGAGCAATGAATCTATTTAGGTTAGATTTTAAAGTTGGAAAGAACAAGAACAAATTGGGGGAGCAAATGGTTGGATATATATATATTATACATAGTTAGTTAGTTTCGGTAAGGTTTGTAAATATAGATGCTATTGTTATCTATTGTTTGTTATGTTGTGTCGCCTAGTTGCCAAAGCCTCTCAACATGACTGGGAAGTGTCTGGATTTAATCGAACTTGGAGGATTATTCAAGATGAACATCATGGAGCCATGGAAGGATCTCTTGGGAAGCAACTAGACTTAACTAGACCCAGTCGGAAGCTCCAAAATAAAAAGGGGTTGGTAAAGGGCATCCCAGTCTCCAAGGCTTGTAAAACCTATGAATTGTAGAAATTGGTAGAATGAGGCTTGGAAAATCTCAACACCACCCCGAACCTCAATTACAGCGTATCCTCATCTCCAAGATGCATTCGAGCGCGAAAAAACCCAGCACCACAGTGTTGAGAATGGCCACGACGGGTGTATATTCCGTACTAAGGCCGAAGACCAGCAAAATGTTGGGCGCAAAGAGGGTGTAGATGGTCAGGATCGCGAAGGTGATGGCAAAAATGTCCTGGGTGCCAAAATGGCGGGCACTGGATGACTCACAGTATCAGTTCCAACTATACAGAGTACAAGCACAGCACAACCTCGTTGTAATAGTGCTCAGACTTGCTGTAGCATGCTGCAATAAGAATCTTGAATCTAGAAACCAGTTACAGACCTATCATCAATTTGTGGATCTGGGAATCAGGACCAACATGTTGTGCCCAGCGTCCGAATGAACCATGGAATTCAAAAAGTTCAAGCAGGTCCACCGAGTGAAGCGATATCCTCAGGCGATTGAGCACGGCTATCGATCATGGGGGTCCCTGTGGTGGATTACAATGAGCCCGACTAAAGCAGCAGGTTTCAAAGGGGATCACTCCAAGAGGGTCAAAGAATCATGACAAGGAAACAAAAGTAAATATTGTATCAGATGGTTCCTGTGTAGTGGGCTTCCTGTCAGGGAAACTCTTCACCCCCTATATAATTGGATGTGATCGATTCTAAAACGGAGTCGAAACTCGTTACCAGAGTGTGGAGGCAACAAAAAGCCACAGGAGTCACTGGCCCACCTTGCGCCCCCTGAACTTCTGATATCTTCTCACAATTGGATGCGACATACCAGGAGGGTATCATACCCACGTAGCAACCGCTTCGCGTAGCACAATGCCAAACTGCTGAGTCAGCTTGCCCAAACTTCAGTAATTTTCTTGACTTGTGAAGATGTATTCGTGGTCATGAGATGGGGTTTGCTGATGCAGCCATCTACTTACATCCCAGCTGCGCACCAACTAGTTGACAACCAAGCTTACCAGCTTACCTCTTCCGCCTCTTCCTGATATGTTTTCAATCATAAACTGCTGTGTTCAAATGATCCAGGAAATCCAAAGGCTCATGTGCAGCGGGACATATTCACGTACAAAGAGGGAACATCCTCTCGGGAAACTAGATTAAATCTGGTTGGGTATGGTCATTAGCTTTTTGGACAAATATGACGAGGTCCTTCATCCTGCTCCGAGCATCGATCTACAACTAGCCTGCTTTGGAATTCCCCAAATCCAATCGATGCATTAAAATCCTGGAAGCTATCGTATGTGGATAGCAATTAATTTCTGTACACAGCATGAAATGATGGAGTCGATCTTTAGATACATGTTTGCATGTGCGGGTTCGTGCATGTGTCAATTGCCATTACCCAGATCATCAAACCACAGGCTTTACAGAAGCGGTTTGGGTTGTGCCAAGCATCTGCGACTGCTAAAGCTGCCAGCCTCTCGATTCCAACAGCCCACCAGCATGTGGCTTAAAAATCATCACATCTTTCGCCACCCCTGGAAATGTAGAAAATCTATGAAAATCTATGAAAATCTTATCTACCCCTGAAAATCATCACACCTTTCCCCTGGCAATCATCACATCTAAATCAACTTTTGCCAGTTGCTGGGCATGGAATGTAGTAACCCCAGTCCCTAGCCCTGGTAATGAAACGCGCAGCAACCATCAGCAATCTTCCAGTTCGCTTGACAGTCTCGACGCTTCCAATCCCAAAGCATTCCATAGCCACGACACATTTCATATCATTTCAGCACGTAAAGAAAGGTGGTCCAGGTAGTCTAGGCATCTGACTCTGAGGAGGAAAACAGTTTCTTACATTTGTTCTTATGTCTAGCATCTGAGTCATCCATTCAGCAAGAGACGCACCTTTCCAATATTCAATTCCGAGATTTTAGGTGGATCACAGGAAAAGAATGGGAAATCAATTAAAACATGATAGCTGCAAAGAGCTGACATGAACAAAATACTTGGCATACACACAGCAAATCAAACGGCCGCACTTTTTCCGCAACGCATATCTTTGAAATGTTCCAGCCTCTTTCTGGGCTTTCATGCCATGCTTTCAGGCAAGAGTGGCCGTCCTTCAACTCCGGTAGAAAAGTAACATATTCTGGAAAAGACGCTGCTGAATGCTGCCAACGTTTTCCTGTGTCTTCTTGGTAGGCAAACAACAAGGAGAACAAAAGCGCAAATGCTGACCAGTATGAAGCCCTGAATGCCCAGGAACTGAGCAACCTCTTTCACATCGCTGAAGAATAAGCTGAATGACCAGTCGGCCATTTCCCAACACGAGTGACCAAGAGTGACTAAAAGGTCAAAGACATGGACATAGTCAAGAAAATCTCGCAACGTGGACATGGGTTTGGCACGTCTACAATAATGACTCTTGGGTAGCTGATGGGCCGATGCAGCTAAAAAACGGTGCTCGGGTTGGTTTGCCTAAATATTGATTTCACAATCCGACACACCCAAACCTCAAGTTCCTTATTTCAAGTAATGCCACCAGGCATTTCATTAAATTTGCCACTACGTACTGACATCCACTCCATCACCGACCATACAAATACACATGCGTCTGCTCACAGGAATCAGTGGGGTCACCGCTATAAATTTGTTTCTCCCCAAGCCCTTGGATTGTCTCGAGAGCACAATGCAGAAACCAAAGGTGATCATAGTTCCTGAGGACTTGCTGCTGAAGCTCTTACAGTTGTATGACGTGTTCTGCTCAGTTCTTCAAACTTTGTCCCTGCGAGTACTTAATAGGTTGGACCTGTTGAGGGAAAATATCACAAATGAGACCTTCAACGTGTTGCTATGGCCAACAATTGCCATCTTCTTGGGCCAACACACCATTCCTGTTACCATTCCGATGGGTGGTAAACCCAACAAGTCTTACACGGTTGATCTGCCTGGTTGCCCTTGATCATCTGTGGGTCATCAGCATCCTGAGATGACAAGTGAAGTCTTTCAGGTGGATCATTTGTCATGTTTTTGTCAGATTCCTTAGAATTGACGCATGGGAAATTTATCCAGCATACCTGTTTTTTCAAAATTTCTACATGTTCTCAGCGAATCCATTGGCAAATAAATAGGTTTGCACATTCCGCGACCATTCAACTGGCAGCCGTGGTTTCCCAGCTTTCCCATGGTTTCCCCACATCGCAGCTTCGATAGTGGGGCCGAGTCACAAAAGCCTGGAAGAGGCATCGCATCAACTTCCGCAGATCTTTCAATCGGGTCCTGAGTCGTGCAGGTTTTTTTGTAGTTACCCCATGGATCCGTACATGGGGTAAATTGGCCAATGGCCATGGTAAAAATTCTATGTTGGGGTTCCCCAAATCATAATCTGTAGGAAACAGATTAAGCCATCAGATTTAAGGCAGGAAACAATAGAACACATATTTATTTCTAGTAGAAAGGAATGCGCGAAGAAAACTGCCAAAGGTCTAATTCTGAAGGTCTCACCGTTGTCCAACTGTACGCCGTTTTATACCAACGGCACGGAGTGAGCTGTGAGTTCAAGATGTCATTTGCATCCCTCTTGTGAGTCCGCTAGCAACATGTTAGCCCAACTGGTGCATCACCAAGTCGGACCTGTGCTTATCAAAGTGTGGCAAACCAACAGTTCACCTGACAACAACCAAGGACGAACAAGAACCCCATTGAAAACGTGGGTTTCCAAGGGTTGTTTCAACTAGAATATCTAGAACAATTCAAACTGATAAATGGATATAAATGCATAGTAGGCAAATTTGCCGCTAGGCCGTTGTTGCTGTTTGAATTCCATGTTTTGCCATTGTTTTGTTTGTTTGTTGGTTGGCTCAATAAAGATCAATAAAAAATTAGTATATATAAAAAACCACCGCACAAACGTATAGATAGATATAGACATACATATATATATATATAGATAGATTAGATTAGATTAGATTAGATACATAGATAGTCGTCCGATTCCTAACCTCCTAAGCCACCACCACCTACCCCCACAGCAGTGCATCTGAATGCATCTGAATGGCTGATTGACTTGTTCCCCCCAGTCCATGGTGCCTGTCTCCGTGTTTTCATCTCCGGGTTTCATTTCCTCAGGCACCAGCGGTGCACTTGGAGGGACTTAGGGCCCGAATAGAGAGAAAAAGAGAGAGTTGGGAAGTTTGGTGAATTTATCACTAGTGGCATGTTGCAAGCTTCACGCAATCACCAGCCAAAACAAGTCATTCATTTGTTCCCATTGACCTTTCCGGGAAAGGGAAAAAAACAACAATTATCTTCCCAGCCACGAGCAGTCGCTCACAACCACCCTACTACCTCAAACGCTCTTTACCATCAAAAAAATGACAATCCGCTATTGGAAATCGCCATGTTTGGCATGTTATATGCAGTTTCAGTGCGCATGAGCTCTCAGAACACTATATCAATATCTATCCCAATTTAGCTCCATACCACGTCCATGTAACTCCATCTAAAGCCTCACGCATCCATACGAGTACCAATCCAAATATATGTCATAGAGAATCATTATTATCATTATTATGTAATAAAAATTAATCCAAAATTATGCATATATATATATATATATACACATAATTATATACATATATATATATATGTATATATATATATGTAAAAGCCCGCGTGAGCAGCGTTTAAAAACCATCTATCACCTTCTATCATCCGCTATTCTGGGTGATAGAGATTGCATGGGCTTCCCAGAATGCATGCTGATATTCTGGAAAAATATGAGTTCGTCAGTTGGGATGATGACATTCCCAAGTGAGTGGAAAGTCATAATCCAAATGTTCCAAACCACCAACCAGTATTATATATTCTGATAATCAATCAGCCAGGATTTTGGTCACTGCCGCTCATGTACTTCACCCCCCTTCCACCCTCCTGGAATCCGCCCAGCTTCCGTGGGCGCTTCGGAGACCACACGAACCTTCAGGCCCGTGTCCGCCAGGGCGTTCGCGCACTCGTTGTTAATGAGATCCTGCTGGGGTTAGCCGGGGTTAGCACCGGGGGAGGTGCCTGTGGGATGTTGGCATGGGAAACAGTGGTTTTTCTGTCAAAATTGTGGGTTTCATCATGACTTTTATAACTATATACCAACAAATATGATGCTCAATGCATTGGTTGAAGGTAAAATCAAAGCATGGTTTTACTCAAGAATTGGTTTGGCTTTCCAGTTTCACTTTCGCCATGAAACAATTCTGGGGTGTTGGCGAGTCATTTTGTGGTTACTATAGATGATTTATGGATGGCTTCTGGCGCTCTGCCCTAGATAGATCTGGGCAAATTGTGCTGTATCATTCGCGCAGTTGAAACCATTACTGGTTGGTGGTTTCAACCCCTCTGAAAAATATTAGTCAGTTGGGATGATTATTCCCAATATATATATATACATACATATATATATATGGAAATAATCCAAATATTCCAAACCACCAACCAGCCGTTATTTCTTGGGATGATCTCCCGTGTTAAACTTGGTCAGGCGGTGAAGTCGCACGAATTCACATCAACTATAGCACCAGAGAAACAACCAGTGTAATCATAACACATAAAATAATGCAAGAATAAATGTTGAGAAATCTCACAACATTTCTCAAACAAACCCTAAAGCCATGTTCTTAAATGGGACCAACCAGGCGGGGCCTGTGCGCCAAAGTGAAATGTGGATGCTATGCTCAGAGAGTCCGTGGACACACCTGGGCCGTCACTGTACAAAGGCTGAAAAGTTACGGGTTAACCATTTCCCCCGAGATATCTGGTAACAGTACATACCTATCTATACCTTGAACCTCAAAAACCTGCAATTTTGCAGGTAACCTACTTTCACTTCCAAATACCAGGTAAATGAAAAAAAACAAGGTATGGAAATCTGAAGTGTCGTGTGTGCTGCAGCATGTGGTCACAAGAAAAAGATAGAAACTGATGTTGGTTTTGTTAGCCTGCAATTGAACGATGTTCAGCCCACCCACTTCTTTTTTCTTCCATTGAGCGGACATCTTTTGAAGTTCAGACCGTCAGCATACCTGCTTCAACCCAACAAGAATGAGCAAGAACTAAAACGCGTTCAAGTGTTCTGGTCATAGTCAAGCGAATACTCACACGCCGCGATATGCGACTAGTTCTTCCTATCGTATCTTCATCCTGTTGGCAGGCAGTCACCAACGGGTTGATGGCATACCCAGCAGATGTAATGTCCTGGAGTATCTTGATCCAAGTGTGGTGCAAATGGTGTAGCTTCGGATACATCGGAAACAGATATGGGCGCCCCGCGTTGTAACAAACATGCGCCATCTTATTGTAAACACACAGAAAAGCAAAGCCCAAGTTTGCAATGTAGCTGCCCTCATTTGCATCAAGAAATGCTGCTGCAGTAAAGAGAGAGCCAAACAGCGCGTTCATGTGTCGTGCAGCATCAGCACATTCTTTCAAGTACCCCTGCTCATCATCCGGCAAAGCAGCAATAAGAGCTGGTAACCATTTGACAAAACATGTTGTTAGAGCTCCTTTGGACCATGCGCCCATTGCACCAGTTTTATCACCATAACTCATCAAATATCCCGTCAACTTCGTGATGTGAGGCTGTCTCTTCTCACCCTGACAAAATACCCTGTAGTGAGCTGAAAGCCAAGCCCATTTCGCTTCGAGGTTTGGGGCCGGGACAAAGGTAAGACAAAGTTGGACCACAGAGGCTACGTATGCCTTTCCCACTCCAAGGTGAAAATTATGCCACAGGTCTGGCATAAAGAATGCGGCAGGGTCTGACACGTCATGATGCATGTGCTGAATGAAAGGTGGTGTAATTTCCCAAGGCAACTGTACAGCCACTGTTTGCAACCAACGAGGATCGCGTGTTTGTATCTCCTCCGCTGGGTAGTCGTCAGAAGTCCCACCCAAACATAGGTGGCACACACCCTTTGGTTTCTTGGCCTCTTTGCCTCGCTTTACACCAGTGTTGAAAGCACGAACCAGGTTGCCGGTCTTCTGTAAGTATGGCAGGTCTCCTTTGCATCCAATCACACAAATTCTGTATCTTTCACCCGTCAACGGATCCACAATACCTTCATCACTGAGGTCTCGCAAGCACTGAGCCAAAGTATCCAAGAACGCTTGGAAAACTTGTGGTGTGTTGTCATAACAACTTTTGGGCATTGTGCTCACAACAAACCGTGTAGTCAAAGTGTGTCCAGTGTAGTTGACCCGTAACTTGAAAGCTTCAGGGAGAGGCACTTTCAATCGTTTTTCCCCAAAACCATATCCCAGCGCGCTTTGCAAAGTGGTGAACATCAGTGCAGCTCTTTTCAGAGTACGCCCCTCATCCCCATGAATGAAGAAGGCAGCCGTTCTTGATAAATCAACACCCGTTGCAAATATGCCAAAGTGAGGGTTCAAAGTGCCGTGGTTAGACCAAAATTGAGTCCAAACTTGTGGGGCCAGGTGCTTCTCCTCGTAATCCAACCCAGCAAGTCTATGCCACAGGCCTTTTCTCAGCAAAAACAACAGCCAGTCTCTTGGATTGATCCAAGGGATCGCAGCTCCAGCACAAACTATAGTAGAAATAGGAACACCCAACTTGGTCCCTTGGACTTCCATGGTTTTTTGAACATCTCTTTCTGAATTTTTCAATGGAATAGAAGCCCATTTTGAAACACCAGAACCACTTGCCGCCACTTCCCCCAGCTCTTCCCTCACGGCTTGCGCTGTGCGAATCTGCGAGGAGCTACTGGCCTCAGCATCGGGCTGGCACAGCTATATAATCAAACCACACATTGCAAAAATAAAACAATGGGTCGAAGATGTATATATGCTATTACGCATGTCAATCCACTTGAAATAGCCTTATCGCTTTGCACAATCTCATGCGCTCTTTTGGCACAGCGACGCCCGTAAGCACACTATAGGACATGTGCGTGCTGAAAAAATGCTGCATTAATTAGTGCAAACATACCCGCACACCATCTTTTCAGACAACTGGCGGTGGTGTTTTAAAGCTTCTGTATACAACATAGGTGAGATATGGACCTTCACAAACGTCCTCATTTTGCATTGTGTCTCCACCAAGGCGTTCATTCTTGCATCCCTGTGCACCTGAGCAAACATTGTACATAGCACCAAACAACATCTTAAGCGCGCGTTAAAACCCAAACACCATCAACAACAAGTTGGAAAGCACTAAACGGCGACACACGCTCACGCACCCACACCTGCACGTGACATGCAGCTAAGTTGCTATAGTACTGGTTGATGAGGGCAGCTTCAAGGAAAGCTGGTCCGTGCGGATTGTTTGCTGCGTAAAGTACGACCATGTGTTCATATTTATCTCTGCTGTACTTGTATCCGTATCTTCTATGATGCCACCTTTGGTGGGCATCGTTCGTGATACCAAACTTGTATGTCATTGGTTTGTGCCTGGCATGCAAGCGTTCAAACACACTGATTGCATGCTGCAGCACACTGCCAGCACTAGAGCGGGCAGGAGGTAGTTTCGATGAAAGCTGGTCATCACCATGAATACTGTCAAACACTTCCTTGGTACGGGGTAAGTTTCTGATTGAATCATCTAGTTCAACAGTGGGGCACGAAGTGCTGTGTTTTCCTTGGTAGGTTCGCTTCGCCTTGGGTGGTCTCTCGCGTTGTGGCTCCCATGCGTAAGGGCCAAGGGCCGCCTAAGTTCCCATCCCTGGTGTGTCAAAAACAGTTTTTAGTTGCTCATAGAAAAATGCAGAAGTAACTGCTGAACCAAGTGTCAAACAATGCGCATTGTAACTTGTAACGCGTATACTCAGTCAGGGGTCTGAACGATGACAAGAAAGCAAATCAACCAGTTCTTCTGTGACACTCTCATCATCTAGGGTGTTCCCAGTCGCCATGGCGCTGGGAGCACTGGCGCTACTGGAGTTTGACTGCATTGCTGTTGATGGTATGGATATGAGTTGGTGTGGAAGCTTGGCAAAACATTATATTATAATAACTATTATACAGTATATTATATATAGAGCGATACTTATTTATTATATCATACAATATGTATTTTGCAGACACCATGAGTTGTCATGGTCGTGGCCAAAACAAAATGTCCAAACATAAGATGTGATTTAAGACTTTGTCCGACCATCTATTTCTGTCAGCTACTTGTTGGCCAGCCAAAGTGGCTGAACATGAAACCCTTGACATCCCTTCAGGGTTTGGCCACACAGCTTGGCTGAACTTGAGGACCCAGCTCCTTCACCAATGTTCTTGGCCAATTGCTTGGCTGTTGGGCCAGGACCTGGCATGACCGGACGGTTTGGCCGAGTTTGATGAGCCAATCAAACTAGTTGCTGGGTACAACACTGGATAGGTATATATGCATATATGCCAATGTACATACACATGTGACTATATTCATACAGGGTGCAATATCATTTTGGTAGATGTGGTTGTGGTTGGAGTCTATTTCAACAGCAAACGTATTGCGGTACTTATATAGCCTTTTTCTTTTCCAGATCATCCGCTTAGCTTTCAACTTGCCAGGCACTAATTGTGCACAAACTGCCAGGAGCCACTCGATGAAAGATGGAAGGCACATTATGGAACCAGCGCCTTGAAAACACATGTTTTTTTTTGGCAAGGGCAACACTCCCCTGGAGAAACTACTTGAACTATCATGCAACCTCCATGGTTTTCGGTCCCCAACTTCACATGAAGTTTCAACGTGACCTGATTTGTGCTAAGTTCCGCAAATCAGAAATCCTAGTCATGTTTAAAAACACGACACCCAAGTTGGCTGTCAGATCCACTCAAGTTCAGGATTCTTCCTTTGGCCCGCTCTTCTTGAAGTAGCGTTTCGCATTCCTGCGCAAAACGCGAGGGTTGAAAGGATAAACAAATCAAAAATTGTTCTTGAATTGGGGGACCTGATTGCAAAATACGTACATAATGTTTGTACTCGATTACCCATTTCAACCGAGGTGATTGATGACCGATGAGGATGGCTCCTGATCTTGACTTCGTTTTGCGCAACCTTGGTGCACCTGAGTGGGATGTGAGTGATAGCTAGGGTGGTGAATCAGGTAACCTATATAAACAAAAATATGTGCCATCACTTGCATCAGTAGTTGGTGGTATTCTCCTGTTCGATCAGAAGAAAAAATCAGGAGGAAAACACACATGTGTAAGCCATGAGACTTGAAGGTAGATGTGCGCATCAGCGCTTCCGATTCCTTCTTCCACCTTAAGTAGGCAGGCATCAACATGTTATCTTAAATCATGTAGCGTGTGTGGTGGTAGTGGAGGAACTCGCTCTATCATGTCTTTGGGCAATTGGAATTGTTGAAACAAATGCAGAGATGAAACAGTTTGAAAAAATCTGAAGGGGCTGAAGTGTATTAACCGAAGGCAACTCAGCTTAATGCCTTTAGATGTATGAGGATTTTTCAGGGTTGACTTTTTTAGTGTAACTGTATAAGACTAGTGACGCAGGATTGAACTCATTCTGTTCTCCCTTTGCCATGCAATCACTGAGAAGGTTGTATTCGGCATCCAAGGTTTCAAGGTCCTTCTCAAGTGCCACAATTGACCTGAGAATGGCGGTGGCAGAGTTGGCCTCGTGCTGAAGAGACCCGGCAGCAGGGAAAGATTGTAAGGGTTAGCTAGGTATCCTACTTCTTGGCTGTTGGATCTTCCGGGTAATTCTTAGTGAGATCCGCGATGAGGCCACGAATCTTGGCACACTTTGTCAGCACGGAATCACAGAACTTTCGGAAGGTCTCTTTCGAAGAAATGGCCTCAGACATTTCAGAAACCAATTAAACACACATGCATATATATCTATTCTGGGTCAGCCCATAGAGTGGCATGAACACATGGAAGTACCATTTGACTGATCAAACATTCATCAACTGTTTGTCGAACTATTGTTTTTGAGCGTCTTCACTGGCTTCGCTGCAGGACATAGAGCCACGAGCATTCATTCTCTCTGCAACTTCAAGAACTCCAGAAATATCAGGGGCTCCCATATCTGCCACTTCTTCCTGAACATGTGAAATCACACAGGATATGATCTATATATATCGTATGGATAATAGTCATATTATTTGTCAAATTGAATTCACCAGGGGCCCAAACAGTAGACTCTTTTTGGGAAGTCAACAGGGCAGTTGTCCTCATTCAGTCGTGTAGTAGACACACGCTGCTGTTCGTTGACTTCCTCTTGCTCTCGGCTTCCGCTCTCGCGGACTTCGACGCAAAATTCATCTTCCCCTGAATATTGGTTCTTCCTGGAGGGTGCATGGTTAAAGGGTTGGTAGGATACGATATGGCTGCAGGGATGAAAATACATCTGATGCCCCAGGAATGGTTCCATATCAAAAGAACAAATGGATCGGATTGGGATGGCAACAGAGGAATGCTGCATGTGTTTGGAAACAGTCCTGATCAACCTGGAATCTCCTCGGCAAACCTTGACGGCCCCTTCAATTCGCTTCCTTACATGGATCCGGAGTAGTCTCAACTGAAACCAAAATTGAACTGATGCTGCAACACCAAACGAATATATGTTTTAGTCTTAAACACTTGTGAAATCCAATATTGCCAAAAAACGCATTCCAGTGCAAAACCTTTGCCATCTCTTCTCTGGTATACCAGCCCTCAGCAATTGTGCTTTTCTTGGCCTCCTTCTTCGTGTGGATCTGCTTGCAAACATTGACGAACTGATCCTTGGGCGGGCTGAGGATTGGGAAGTACTATGTTGTGAACGACACGTTCGAGAACTGGAATTGGACCATCGGCTACCTTCCGTTATGGGAATTCTGGCTGCAATTAGAATCTCACACAAAGTAGAAGTTGAAGACATAAATGATTTGCTTGAAATAAGATCAGTGTCGGTATTGAAATTGCATTTTTCAAAAGTCGACGCTAACTCATCTTTGTTGCCTGTTCGCCACATGTCGTGCAACCACTTCGGAACCAAGAGCTTTCCGCCCTTCTTCTCTTCGCATTGTCGTCTAAGCTTAGCTTTCAACGCGTTCCTACGTCTCAAAGCATCACTTGGGGCTGCCTTGGCATCACCCCCGGCATCCGGTTTGGCATCTGCGTGACCAGCCTTAGTAGGCCATAGGAGTGGAACCATGTAATTGGGGAACTATGTTGAACTGAAAAAGGAAAAGAAACATCGATCAGTACCAGGATATATGTTGGTCATTGTTAGCCTACTACTACTCAAATATATCAAATTATATTAAGGTTTACAGCCCAGTAGATTGCTACAAATCCATTGCTTTAGTGTTTGGGTGTATGCCAACAATACTTGTTTGGATCATGGCATTTAATTTTGTTTAGAAACTTTGTCAGTAGTCTTGAGAGCTTTCCCATCACGTGGTTCATGAGCTTCATTCCTAGGTCGTTTCTGTGATGCATCACTAGCCGGTGTCTCAGGAGATTCTCCGGCCACTTGCTTCATCAAGAGCTCAATGGCCTTGGTCGGATCCACCTGTCCTGCTTTGGCTTCGCGCAGCATCTTGGCAAGATCATCCTGAGGAGCTGGGAGAAAAACTCAATATATATATATATGGTGTGGGGACTTGGTGGAGAAGCGAACCATATCCCATATGTACAAACAATAAACTCTCTAGGTATGGTATAATTTAATAAAATGAATAAACCAATCGTCTAATACAGGCAAATCACTCGACCAAACGTGACAGGCTTTGGGGCGGTGTGTGGAGTGCTTGGGGCACCTGGAGTACCAGTGGCATCTGTAGTTGCAACTGACTGGGGAGACATGGGTGTGGCTTTCATAGCCCGCAACTCTTCATCAGTAGCCGGTAGAGTGTCTTCCAACTCCACCACGGGGACCACAGCAGCTGGGCGATGTCCATTCTGTGGAGTAGCCTTCAAAGGCACCCAGGTCACCGTCCGAAATCAAATATAGTCTAGAGTCTGGTAGATATTGAAACCATTGGTATTATGTTCATGCAAATGGCAACATACACACCACAACTATCACCGCATACTTCAGTAATGATTGCATATGAGGGACCACCTTCTGAACAGCAATCCCGGCTTCCCGCTCAAGTTTCTCAATCTCCTTCTCCTCGAGTTCATGCCTGGCTGCGACCTCACAACGGTGTGGGCTAGAAACACATGATACAGGAACGATTTGGAACACATGTTAATTTTAAATAGATAAGTTGGTCATTGAGGTGCTCAGCATATGAGCTAAGATGAACTAAGTACAGAACTGCTGACTGCTGGGCTTCAAGATCTGCGAGTTGCTTCTCAAGTTCCTGGATCAAAAAAATGTCAAAAAGGGATACGGGTATAACTTGGCATATCTAATTCCAAAGACTATTTTGTTTGATTCTGCAATCCTAGTCTCATTTATAAAAAACATGAACATGGATACACTCAAGTACATACCATCACCCATTGGACCACCCAGGGGGTGCAGCTGAGGACGGAAAAAAAGGTCCTTCAGCTCCTGCAAATCATTCGGCAGCTCGTTCCGCATGTCAGCGATGAGAGCACTAATCCCATCGTCCAGTTCGGAGGTGGACCAGGATTTGGACATCAAAGTTTCCATTGATGGGGATTTAACTCCGTACATCACTGGGAGATGGAGACCGGGCTAGAATCTGCTAGGATCCGTTTGAGCCAACTAATCCTCAATAACAAGATGTCAGCACAAATCAAAATAATGGTGTTCCATCAAATGCCAGGATGATAATGTTGCCCCCGTAAATCAATTAAGACATATCATTTGGACGGGAATCCATGTCCTACAGTTGATTTTGATTCAAAGGGTTGGACTAGGGGGTACCCAACCGATATCCCCGTGAAGACTTTAGGGCACACACCGCTCCACCCATCCCATCCCTGCAGCTGCAACACAAGTGTTGTTCTGTCCCATAATCTTGAGGTATTGGGGGTATTTGGTGTCAAGAAAAACCAAGCTTGACATCCTGACGTGTCTATATCTTTTTGGGAAACAATTCACGCACACTCCACCCAAGAACTGTCTAGCTGTTTTCTTTTTCCCAAGTTCCAGCAGGAATCCAAATATTTGGTGAATTTGTGCATGGGTCCTGTTTGGATGTCCATGACACTGATGAATTAGCTTCCGGATACCATCAGCACTGAAAAATGCTGATTGAATTTGGTAAAATATGGATGAGTTGGGTTCCAGACCTCATAAAAGTTATCTTGAATTATGTTGGCAAGCATCAAATTTACCCATAATTTATTACGGGTAATTTACGGATTTTTACGGGTAATTTACGGATTTTTACGGGTAGGAAATTGTAGGTAGAAATTTACGCTATATATACCAGGTTTTTCTTATGATAATCCCAGGTATTTGAACTACTTTTACGGGTATTTACGGGCATTTACGGGTATTTACGCCAAATTACGCCCTAAATCTAACATAAACCATGATGGAACTTGATAGAACCTGTTTGGAATCCCGAAAAGCTATTTTTTGCAGTCTTGAAATTATCCATTAGTCACTGTTGGAACCCATGATCTTCTACAGGTGTGTCCATCTACGATCCTAGAGTCTATTGGGGATAAGGTAGCGGAACTCATCAGGTAGCATCAAGGATTTTCCACCACGTAAATACCTGCACACCTCCACGATCTTTGATTCGGACCATGAGGAGTCAGCATCGTCGCCCCACTCCATCTCGCTGAAGGCTTCCGTGGATGGAGGAACAACATCGGGTAGGATCGGGCAGCCTTCCTTCTCATGGACCAGGGATTCATAGAGATCAACCATCTTCAAACCAAAAGGTCCAGGATATTCCCTTAGCATTGTTGCAGCGCATCCCCCGAAGAAAAAAAACATGGTTTTAGTTATTGAGACTAGTAAGTATCCGTATGTGGGAGGGGTCCCAACTTGGAACTGCAAATGGAGCTTCAGCTACATACAAGATAACCAGGATAATGAGTCTGCATTGAATATGTACTTGTTTGAACAAATGTATGGTGGTATCACCCGATAAGAACAAATGGATTGGTTAAAAAATGTGGTATGGGTTGCATTGGGTCAGTGGACTCAGATTTAACTTATATAAATATAGAGAATACTGCTGCCAGCATCTACACGGAAAGTATGATGTTCAGGTTAACCAATGTTTGATAAATTTGGTATTTTCCTAGATAGGTATATATGGATGACAGCAAAGAATACCAAGCTCTCATCCTGGCCATGTGCAGAAAAACAACTAAGAACAGAACTCACTGCGTTTCAGCAAGGCATTGCCTTTGAATCTGCGCTTCCCATCTCGTCCCTGGTAGGTAGTGGTGGTTTTCTTTCTCTCACGTTCACCTTTTGGTCTCTTCGCCCAACCCACCAACCTCCCCCTCCAGAGCTTGCCAATGTGGCGGCTATTGGAGTAGCAGTAGTGGCGCTTGGGCGTAGGGCCGCCATAATGCAACATGTACCAGCTAGCTCTGAAAACCTGGGAGGAATATATAGGCGATGGGAATCCCATTATAATAGAATCTAATAAGTGTATATAAATCGATCTATTTTTTGGTGTGTACATATCCAATGGGACATCAATGTGTGAGCAAGGTTTGGGAAACATGCCATACAACAGTTATTCATCCCTTTTCAAAATTTTGACCCAATGAAGGGAAGGAGCCCGAGCAGGCACTTGTTCAATGACCCCTATGAACCAGCGCCATCTCGGGTAAAACTCCAGGACGCTATTGAATGGCTGCTCCAATGTGAAGCATCCGTTGAGAGCAATGCAAAGGAGAGCCAGCAATATTGCCCTTGGCTGGATGGCTGGAGGGCACCTGGCTGGTGTCTTAAACAATCCACCCAGAAATAGAAACAATCTCATGGTTTTATAAACCAATTTTCTTTTGTTTGTGCTTGGGTACCCTTTCATTTGAAAAAAAATAGATTTGGAATTCCTTACGTGACATGCCCCAATCTTTGACAGACCCTGACCCTGACAGTATTACATTTGGTTCATCTACTCCCAATTAACTTACACATCAAAAAACACGAGGACTACCGGGTTTGACTCCGTTTGTTTTGTGACCCATCCCCATTGCCACCAACCCAATGGCTGACTTTTACGATAACAAACAATAAAAACAAAGAGACATAAGCACCTTGACTGCTGCAGTGCGAGTAGGGGGACCCACAACATATGATTTCAACCAACAGCACTAAGGGAATGACAGGGCTATGGGAAAAGATAGTTTGAGCCATTTCTAGGAAACATATATAAGCACAAATCAAAAGATAGAATGACCATGTGTTTTCAGATGGTTTCTCCCACAGTGGAAAATAGATTCTTTATGGTTTCATGCTGAGAATCCGCCCCGCCATCAGATTGGCTTCAAACACTGATGGATAGTCAGTGCAACCAACACTGGAGCATGCTGTGCGGGCCGACGTACCCGCATTTGTTATAGTCCAGCTGGAACATTTGATTCCAATATGGCACAGAAATCCCAAAGGATCTGCGTGAAGAAGGGCCACCAATGCCAATCTTAGTGGATTGTTCATTTGTTTGAGTCGGCTTGAACATGAACTGTTTTTTGGTCGACTACTTAAAACAAATGTTCATATGTATTCCCCAAAATATATGACACACATATTCAAAACATAAACATATCTGCATATAATCATCAGTCGGTTTAAAAATGATGAAACCAAATCCTGGAAACCCCATCCCTTCATTTGTTGTGATATCCATCACATTGCGACCCTTGATGTTTTCCTTTTGGTACAGGAGATCGAAGCGGATGGCCCTCTTGCCTGACCACTGCTGTGTCTTTGTCAGCAGCGCTCGTCCAGCAAAAAACTCATAGCACTCGAAGCAGTCCTCCGCAGCCATGGTTTCAAAGGGCTGGGCTTGAATGTCAAGAGTTTTAATTCTTTTGGAATATCAATTTCACAGGACGTAAAACTATTGAACATTGAAGGCACGCATGACTGCCACCTCCCATTTGTGGAAACCTTGCCCCAGAGCAGGGTCCTCACCCTTCAGTGCGGGAATCTCCGTAAACGATGCGAGGCTGACAGCTAAGACAAACACCTCATCGAACCAGATCCCGGTGCTTGCAGGGTAGATGTTATTTGTTGGATGATATGGCCAAAAAAATCATGTTCATAATTAATGACTGCTGGTCAACTAAAATGCTACCAGGGAACTTTGGGCGCCTGTAATTTGCGAAGCCTCCATACCAAATTTGATCGCGACTTCTCATCCATAACCATGGCGATGAGGAAAAACAACCCTGGATGGGCCCTGGTGAAAATGTCACTGCTCTCCTGCCAGCCTACTGTAATGAGGACAATTTATTGTTTGAATTTAGTCCAATTTTGTTCTGAGTTATTTGAGTCATATACATTGGGTAATGTAGGTCACAAGTCTACCACCGTATGGGCCACCAAAGCTAGCTGCAGAGAGGAACACAAGAAGACTCAGGCTCTACCTTCATCTCTTTGGATCAAAGGTGTTGTTTGGAGTCCCTGTCACATACAGGTTGCAGGAATAACTTGTAAGCATGTGATGTTGGATCTTTACTTTTATTGGGATGCAGCAATTCCCATCAACCATGGATGTTTACTGCAGCAATCCAGCCAGGAACACGGTCATCCCTGAACTTATTCGCCTTGATTGCCCACTTCACGCCTCGCAAGCTCTGAGGCATTGGTCTGGCCTTGGCATTCGTTGGCACTCTGGCAGCAGGGTCGGATGTTGGACGTGGGGTATTGAGACGTCCAATTGGAAGCATAAAAGGCCTTGCCAGTGTTGTATGAGCAGTACCCCTGCATTGCGAAGAAATCAGGAAGGTTTTTGTTTTATTTTGTTTTGAGAATAGCAGGCAGCTGTTTTCTTTTCACCGCTGTCAGATTGAGGCTTGGTGTTCGACTGGTTCCAAACCTATTCCACCCAAGCTAAACGCCATGAGGTTTACCCCATGGAAACCCCCAATGATACACTCATTTCAGAATGTGTTTCCACCAACTATCAAAAACAGTGCTAACAGCATGTTAACACTCGGTGTGCGGAGACGCACAGCCACAACATAGCTGACGCTGCATGAGCTCAAGATGGCCCCTGGTTCTCAACACTTGGACAGCTTTTTGAAGAAACAATAAGCATGACTATCAAGATAAACACATAATAGATAATATCAGATATGATAAAATGATAACGGGAAAACTGATAAATGCCAGAATGGACCCAAATACAATATATAGATCAATGCAGATATGTTTGATGCTATGGTCTTAAAGTATTTACATTTGCAGTCTGGGCTGAGATGTTGACGACTGAAAAAAAATGAAATTGGAACTCCATAGCCACCGAGCAAGTTGATCACCACCTAAGGGCTCAACACCTTGGCTGCATTGAACTTAATCTTGGCCAAGAACTGTGTAAAGGATGTGGTATCCTGAGTCCGGATCTCCTGTTCGGAGTCAATCACCTTCTGGAAGTCAAGCCACTGAGCCTTGGGAACGGGCATTGAAGACGATCATAGTGCCCCTACTTTGTTTATTTTAGTATCCTATTCAAACCCCAATATCAAATAAACAAATGTTATGTCAATACAGTTCCAGGAACGAACAACTGTGCCGAGATAAAGGCAGCCACCATGCGTTTGTTCCATGTACCCTGCATTTGGGAAACCGGGGTGCGGGGTGACTCCTTGTAGGCAAAGTAGGCAACTTGGGAATTCCCAGGGATCAAGTGCCACTTCAAACCAACTGCACACCGGGACCAGTAGGGCATGATGGTGACATTGTTCAGCTTGGGCTTCTGGTCCGTGATCAGAAAGTTTTTCAAGTCTTCGAACTCCCACCCAGACAACTTCTCGAAGTCAGCACTGATAGTCTTCTGGATCTCTAGGTCCTCCAAATTGAACTCGTCAACAGGCTGAGTAGCGGATCGCCTCTGTCTCTTCCTCTTGGGTGGATCTGAGGCACCAGCATCAGCATCATCAGTGGGAGCTGGCGTGGACTTCGCCTTGGCCTTGGCACGTGCCTTGGCTGCAGTCTTGGGCTGAGCCTTGGCCTTGGCCTTCCTGGTCTTGCGGCCACGGCCAGGCCCAGCAGGCTCGGATCCCTCACCAGTCTCATCGTCAAAAAGTTTTTTGCGGGGGGTTTCAACTTTTTCACCTCCGTCATCAGTACGGGCAGCCTCCCTGCTCCCCTCAGATGCCACTGCTTCCATCTCAGCTTCAATATCCCGCTCCAGGTCAGGTTCCTCATCTGAAGGATCATTCGTGGCCAGAGGGGTTGTGGGAGGAGCGACCCGCTTCCTGCCACGAGTTGTTGCTGCCTTTGCCTTGGCTTTGCCTGCCGCTTTAGCCTTTGCACCAGGCTTAGGCTTGATTGGGTGAGCAGCCTTTGACTTGCCTTCTCCCTTCCCCAGCCCCTGCTCTCTCAGCTTGGCCTTGTCCTTCATCTCATTCTCCAAAGTCTCCTTCAAGCACAGCTGGTGACGACGTGTGAGCACCTGCAACACGCGTGGCGTTCACAAATGCATGCCATTGACAGGAAAGATGGACCCAACCTTTATTAAACACATCTTCAAGATTGTTTAACATGTTTTTCGAGTGGTTCGGGACCTCGTACTTACCAAAGTCTTTCCAAAGCTACCCTGTGCAAACACATTTCTAATTGATATAAATCACTTCTTGGGATATGACGCTTCTTGGGCTAAACCTCATGGCATTTCCAAATTCCCAACATGTTCTGGAGAGGCGGATGGGGGAAGATTGAATACAGTTACCTACCCGTGTGGAGAACCGAAGCATGTTGCTTTGATATTTATGTACTATAGCTCGACATATATATACATGGTCGTTCGCTTTCAAAACCAATATATATGTTGTATGGACATGGCCATGCCCAGCTCACAGACCTTATGGGGTTCAGGCTCATCATCTCCCCCAGTCTTGTCCGGCTTGTCATCCACGCAAGGTGAGTCACTGCGTGGTTGGGAATCTGGAACTTCTGGCACAAAGGCATCGGGCAAAGACTTTGACGCTGGGACTGCAGAAAGATCAGGAATCAAGTCAATGTCCATGGGCAAGGTGTCAGCCCAGTCAGGGCATGGTTCAGTCCCCGTAGGCTTGGAACCTAGGAGGGCAGAGTGGAGTTGATATTGGACGGTGGCAAACTGTAGCAACCCCAGGGTGACTCAACAGTTTCAAGAAGTTTAGGAACAAAACAAATAAGACACATATAGTGGAAATCACACCTACTAATTATTTTCCATGTGGTTGATGCTTGAAAATGATAAGATAGATAATTATTGTATATATATTTATTCAGATACGATGGTGTCGAAACCTACCCCTGATATTTGCTTCAATGATGTCACTTAGGATGGAAGGTTGGTTTGCTATCCGATTGCCCATGCACCTGCAGAGCTCGAAGGCACTGACTCTTGGCTTGCAGCAGTGCCATTGTTCTCGGTCTTGTTCACCCGCTGCCTCAACAACTTAAAGTAAGGAAAGCTACTGGTGGTCTCCAGTGGGTCTAAGCATAGTGTTGCATTACACCAAGTGGTGTGTAGCCTGAAGTTTGATCTGACTTTAGAAAATTGTTTTTTTTCAGCTGTCAAGATGGCAAATGCGACTGCTACATATATTAAATATTGCTAGCCTCAAAAGCTTCAAAGAAATATGTTCAAAGAATTGGCTGCTGCAGTTGATCCCCAATATATCCTCATGTCCAATCCCGGCCCCATAGCAGAACCAAGAAACAAAAGGTCCTTCTTCTTGTCAGCAATCTTTGCTCGCAAAAGCTCGATCGCACTGCACTTGCCTGGTTCCAGACTTTACAGGGCACATGTATATAGGATACAATGGGGAACACCGGGGTTACTTGCAACATCGCACCACTTGAATTTAACTGTCAACAACAAAAAATGTATAGTGTATGTCTTGTTCAGCATCAAGGTCAAGTTTTTGGGTGTATAAGGATTAGAATAACATTGAAATACTGAACATATTGTATGATAACCTGCAAGCTAGGTGCACACAGTGGCCCCATAGCATTTTGAACATGGCGGCTTAGAAGATCCGGAAGAAGAATCAGCAACTTCAGGTGCAGGATTTTCCTTGGGCAAGGTAGCAGGGTGATCAGCAGGGGCAGCTGCACCCTTGGGATCACTAGAAGGGGTCTCAGATTCTCCGGCAGCATCTGCAGGTGGGCCAGGTGGTCCAGCTGGGGCAGATGCTCCAGCAGGTACTTCAGAATCTTCTGTGCTGCCTGACGCTGGGTTCCCCAAGTTCACCACCTCGGCATCAGCCAAGGACTCGTTCAACCACTTCGTGAAGGCATCGAAATCACCTTGCATCTCCGGATCCTCGTCTGCTGCAAAGGGATCATCGGCTGGATCGGCTGGGGCTGCTGGTACTTGGGCAACTGGCACCCGGGTGGACATGTAATCTCGGATGAACTCCTGCGCAGCAAGAATAATTGGTAAAAGTCAGAGTGGCTGAAGAGCACCATCTATTTAAATCATATTGTTTTGATTCTGCAACCTGCAGCCAACATTCAAAAATGGACCATTTGAGAGCTGCAGCAAACATACATGTTGATTGTTTTAATTGGGGTGATCCCAAAGGCCGTTTATCATACAAAAATCCATCAGCTCCTCAAGAGTAGGATCCAAAGCCAGCAGCAACTCGTGAAACTCAGGGTCCTGAAGCCAGGGAAAACCCACGAAACAACATATTCAGGATTATTGTTTGGGGTTGATTAATCTTGCCAAATAGTATTTGGTTAGTCATGACCAAAATATGCAACATTTTTTGTGGTGGTCTTTTGAAACTACAGTCCTTGGTCACTTCCTTGTGGGTGGCCCTCCTCTTTATGAAGCTGAGAAACTTCTTCAGTTCAATCGCACACTGGTAAAGGTATTTTGGAGAGATTTCCTTCCCCATCTTATTGTGCAACAAGTGGATCTCAACATGAAGAGCGGGCAAATGTGGAAGGTGATAGTCAGGGGTTGCACTCAGCCTATGCAAACAAGGGATCAAGACCTCTTTGTTCAACTTGGCATTGTCACGGGTTGGCAAGGCCCAAGGCTGGTCAGGCTGCTTCAGGAACATGTTGCCAGCCAAAACCCGTCTACGGACTTCAGGGATCTGATCCCATTCTTCATTCAACCCCTGGGGTGACATTGCCTTCGAGAAAGCCATAGCTGCACAGCTTCCCTAGAAAGTTGCGTCCCACACACTGAGCCAAAAAGATACCCTGAAAGCCAGTGGTGAACATAATAACAATGATGTTTTTTTTGGGGGCAGGAACATGGAAAAAAGCTCCAAAATATTTCCAAACTTGTGAGTTCATCTAAGGATCATGGTCCAATGTGAGTTGCTACCTTCCCACACTTTGAGCGCCAGTCTGGAAAAAAAAATCATTGGGGTTCCGACTGCTGCCAGTAGTCTCCAGGGCGTGCAGGGCACGCATCATGGCCGGGGCAGGTTTTGACCCACGCTTAAGGGCATAGTCGATATGGTAAACCTCCTAAGAGTGATGAATATGATCAGAACATCTCTGCTGGAGATATGTTACTTCTATCTGAAAGGATATATTCAATGTTTTATTCACTTCAACTTATGTAAACTCAGCTCTGGACATATTTCATTGATGAAATCGAATCCATTTCATGATTTGATATCTTCAGATTCCACATGGATGGCACCTGAGCGGATCAATTGAGGCGCGGAGGGGTGTAAGAATGGTGATATATACCCAAAAAACAGGTTACCTACTTTTTCGGGGAATACCAGGTTTTTTCATGTAAACAGTGATAATACCAGGTATTAAATTCTCTACCTACAAAATAGTAGGTACACGAAGTATAAGGTATATATATGAAGGTATTGTAATATAAATGCATTGGAGGTACTGTACAAATATGGCTTTATATGGTACAGTACCTCCAACGCATCGGTACCTGAAAATCCTGAAATGGCCCCTGTGATAAAACAGTTCCCAGATGTTCTAGACTATCGAAAAAGACTTCTTAAGCTTAGATGCGTCTGGCCATACAATATGAACATACATTAAGCTGATTAATGATTCCTCATTATCCCTCATTCTTGGTAAAAGAGCGATCCACCGATTAGTCATAGGAACTAAAACCCCCAGTGTAGTATCTAAATCATGACCTTGCAGCTGATCAACATGCAACCCGCCCCCACACAGCAAACCTGGTGTTGCAGGCCAAATCATTTGTTTTCATAAAATTTAGTTTCATCCAATCAGCACGGCAATGTAACCCACAATAACAGTATAGAACTTGTGAAGAACTGTGCTGCGTTTCCTCGCTTGCATATGGCATATGGCTTTCACTCCGGGTAGAAGACATTAACTCCTTTGCCCCTATCAAGACACGCAGTGTAATGGACTTTTTCATGTATGGGGTTCCATTGGTTTCTGTTTTCCAGCTACTAGTATCAGGGATTAAATTAGACCCATTTACATTTGGTTCATGGTTCATGTGTAGGTTGTATACCGGATGTTTGTAAATGCTTCGCGGTACATGGTTTATACAAATGCGATAGCCCCCCATTCCATGTTTGTATATTGGTTGATGCAGCTTGTACAAGTTCGACGCCGTATCTATGCCCAATTTGGTTGGTTAAACTAGGTAGAACTTGCCCTAAACCTACGATTCAAACCTTTCTGATCTTTAGTTTCTATTCAATTGGCTATTTACAAGAAATATATATGTAAAATATTTGTGTTGGGGTGTTAAATGCACCCCAGTGTATCTTCATTGTACAGTAATCGATCATTACATTTTTCTTATACAAGTATCCACATTGCATCTCCATTGTGCCCTCGTAATTGTTAGTTACTCCTCTACTAAAATATATCGATATATGTCGGATATTCCCAAGTATAGTTATTATCTCATTATATCCATTTAAATCCTTATTATATCCCCATAGATTGACTGTTATTACAAACCTGCTATTCCAATTACTTATAACCCCGCTCCATTTTCTTGTAGACTGTTAACTGGCCTGATTCTATCCCCATCTTCTTAGTGTCCTACCATTTCCATTGTATCCTACCCAAATGTTGATGGTTAATCCCTATAATTGCCCTCCGGTAATCAAATGTGGCAATGGGAATTGACCATTTATGCATGATGTTCCCATCAAAGCCTCTGCTTTTAGGGGCTTTCCCAGCCAGCGATGTTTGATTATCGGATGGTATTTCCCAACAGTTTATATAGCATCAATATATTTGTATATTTAATTGTATCCCAGGTCTTCCAAAGGACGAGTTTAACTAGGTCGTTGTATGAAAGGACGTCCTTTACCTAAAGGCCATCGAAAACCGACGACATATATATATATGATATGATATGATATGATATGATATGAT
>Ga0126342_10003383_pt1 | contig 26310 bp, 19 predicted proteins | sample Cyp1metagenome_FD_92528 | JGI IMG/M metagenome (GOLD analysis project Ga0126342, IMG submission 92528) | Coral microbial communities from Lord Howe Island, Old Settlement Bay, Australia - Cyphastrea 1 metagenome | ecosystem: Host-associated > Invertebrates > Cnidaria > Coral ...
CTAGCAGCAATTCTGCCTAGTTGGTGAAAAGGGTGCTGGGACTGTGTGTAGCGATAGGGGGCCTTATGAAGCGATGCCATGACCTCACCACATGAATTGAGTTTTGACCGTCGCACATATGGGATCATGATCCCTGACTGTGGATTTTGTTTCAGGTGGCGGTGGCTCAAGCACCAGACAATTTGTGATTCATGGTTGTAGGTGATAATATTGTAATTATATGTAATTATTATTACTATTATTATTATGTGTGCTATAGCGAAATCTTTTATTCGTGATAGTAGCGATATTTGTATATTCGTTTGACTGAATTATGACAACCTCACTGGCCGACATCACCATTGAAAAATCGTTGGGATTCGCAGGAACCATCACCAAAAGTGCTAAAAAAATTAGGTTGGGATTCTGATTTAGCTAGGTCTGACAGTTTGTGATTCCTGGGTGATGTTCTTAGCTTCATTACGGCCTATAGAATATTCTGTTGTTATATATTACTTTGAGGCCAAGTGTCCGGGTTTAAGAACAATTCTACGAAATGCTGGGTCCGCACTACTGATTTGGGCATTGCCATGTAGTGAATCCCACAATCATAACCCCTATTGATACACGTACCTTCTGAGGAAGTATTTGCAGTATGATTTGTTTGGGTTGAGTCTCTTCTCAGCGGGAATGATATAATTATAAGGTTCCTGTAATCGGCACCGTCGTGGGCTACATCCCTTGTTCCTTGATATTTTTGTTGGTTGGATATGCACATTCACCGCCGGCCTTGGTACTCAGAATTCCAGATCCCCCGAAAATACGGGGCTTCCGGGCTTCCCAAGTGGTTTTTGGATCCAACCCGATCCTGGATCCCAAAATATATCAAAATATCGCCGCAAAGCCGATCATCATTTTCTACGTGAAGATTGCCAGACCTTGGGGATTTCATTGGGGTATCCCCCATGGACAAACCCCGCAGGAGTTGTTGCTCCACCGGCCGGAGCTGCAATGGCGGGTCCCGGAACTGGCAGAAGGATGTTGGAAAGGCGCCCGTGAGTCGAACGTAGAAAACGATGTGGAAAAACCTGGGAAACCCCGTGGTTTTCCCGCAAATGATCTAGAAATAGATGAAATAGTGGATGTTCATGGATTTTCCGCATCTACTTGTATGATCTTGTATGTTAGTTTTCTGGAGAGTAATTCAGCCATGGTTTCCATGGCAATTTCTTCATTCAGTCCATCTTTTTTGGCCATGGCTTCCATAGCAAAACAGCGCAGCGCAGGTTTTTTCGACTTCTTCTATTTGCCACGGCAGGCGGGACCACCAGAGCTATGCATCCGACCTGGTAACTGTTGCTTTGGGGGCAGATAGTTTTGGCATGTTTTGGCCATGTCGGTCAAGTGTCATAAGCCAGCCATTGATGGTTGAGAAAGCACTCATTTGTGGATGGTGGATTCGATTTTGCTTCTCCAATCTTTGCTAGCATGCGATTTCCAATGATTTAGGTAGCAATCAGCAGCTTTTATCATTTTATGTCCATCCCATGAGTGCCATACCAGCCATGTGGGTCCATGGATGTCAGACCGCACCTGGATCAAGATTGAACAGACCCATGGATGTTGGCCATGTTCAGTCTAGTCATAATTGAATCCCCATGAATCCAGTTTGTCCGAAAAAGATACCTTTGGATCCACTGGTATTCCGGTGTACCCAGTTATCACCGAAACCCTAACAAACTGTTATGCTTGTCCTAGAATTGTGTTGTTGTTGTTTTTTCCTGGCAAAATCTTCAATAAAGCCCTATATTATATATAGTATTATACGGATGTGTGTGTGTGTCCATGGCGGCTTGCATTGCAGAAGGAAGGCTGGCGCCAGCAAATGGACGGAATCCGGACCGTGAGCAGCTCCTGTTTGCTCTTTCGTGGTCCCAAAAATGGGGCCAAAAACCGGCCCCAAAAACGGGGGCTGCAATATTGCCGGAAGAAGGAAAGGCTTCCAAAATGGCGGCCCCGTTTCTGGGACCAGGGTGTTGCATACACCGTCAGCCCCGCTCTGCGTGCAGTGAGTAGCGGAGACTCCGGAACCTTTCGTTTGTTTTCCTTGCAATGGGCTTGACAAAGCTTCATCCACGTTTCACACACATAATATATATATTTTTTTTTTCCAGGTCAACTCCACTGTTTCAGCCAGGTCTTTGCCACCTTCGCAGAGATGGCGAAGGTCTTCACCAAACACAATATCCACCTGGAGATCGCTGGGCCCAATCTGCTGCAAATCACCGGCGCGCTGCATCAGATGGAGCTGCAAAACTACCAATGCGGCTGGGAGGTGGAAATGGTCATGGAGTCATCGGTCAATGCTTGATTTTCCATAATTTAGCTCTAGGAATCACATGCCTCACGAGAAAATAAAGAAATGCCAGGTATCTAAAGGCAACGGGGAGAAGTGGAGATGGAGCTAATTCACATAATCCTGGATTCCAAAAGCAATCTTTCGTCCAGTGTGAGTCTGACATGATTTTGAGGTTTTCGTATTATCCAGGTTTTTCCCATGATTTTCTCCCACATTTTTGAGCCTTGTTTGGAGGTCTCCTGGCAAACTTACCCAGGTTTGATTCACGTGAGGGAAGGCGGCCTGAAAATCTCAGACATCACCGATGCGCATTTTCGTTGCGGTCATGAAGTCCACTACCAAGACGACACTTGGCACGGCATGGGGTGAAGCCGAATTGGGGAAGCCAATTCATTTCAACTGCCAGAATTGGGGAAATCAATGGAAAACTTGTCTTAGGGAAAGTATATGAAAATATGATGTTAATCCGGAGACCCAGAATCAATTTGGGGAGATTGATTTGACCATCAAATGATTTAATCGTCCAAAATAGGGATTTAACGATTGGAAAAATAATGTATATTTATGTAATTTATGTGTAATAACCCTCCAGTTTCTCAATAGAGGGTATCAATTTAGATATAGTTTAAGACCCTATTCTGGGGGTAACCCCCAAAGTAATAGTCAAGGTTTATTAATCCAGGATGAACCTATGGTCCTGTTGCAGACTGAAGTTTTCTGGATGAATGGTGATGATGTTTGGGACCGGGGTACTATCATATCCTAAAACGATCTTAATTCAGCTTGGTGAATGGTAATTCAATCAATGCGATTTATGTTTTCAAGTTGAAGACTGAAGTCCTCTTATCCTAGGTGAACTGAAAGTGATTCAGCAGTCAGTGCCAACCTACGAAGATGCGATGGCAATGCGACCCCGTTTCCATCTTCGCGGTATATCCGTATATATATCCTCAGAGAAACCAATTATATAGCAGGTTTGCGGAGGAAGCAGGGTTACAGACCGTTTTTGTGGCATAGGCATATTCGTGATCTGGTCATGGAGGTGACAATGTGTTGCGAACCAACCATACTAGTTTATGTAGGCATTTGGATGCATTTGGGCCTAATTTGGGTATTATATTGTTGTTGCTGTAAGATGCGCCCAAATGTATTATTGCAAAGACCGGCAGAGACTCGTTGGCGTGATGGCCAATTTTTTGTTCTACGACGCAGCGAGTAGATTTCGGATGTTTTTATTTTATTTAGCAATGAACTGTTTCCTGTACACGGAAGTTTTTGAATTCCTGGATGGATCCAGGGCAGGCATCAACACAAGACCAGTCTGTGCAAGCTCTAATGATTCAATTGTGTGAATTGAAGAAATGTGTCGGAACGGTACAATGGGCGGAACCCCCGTCAACTTTACGCCAGAAAATTCTGACTAGAATAGGTTGTGAACACAAGGGGTTGAGTTGTATTCACACTAGGCTAGGTGGCTATCGGGTATATGGGTTAAATCCAGAACTGTGAGCAATTCCATCCCTTCCCCCGCTTCCCTTTTTTTTTAATGTTTTTCCCGTTTTTTTTTCATCCAAAATCGCTTTCCGGAAATGCATCTCTTTCCCCCGCTTCCAGCTTTCCAACCGTTGCCCCGCTTTCAGTAAGTACGCAGATTCCTCCCGTTGCCCCGCTGGCACCTTTCCTCCCATTGCCCAGCTTATCAACACTTTGTCAAATGATTCAGCTCACCTCCGCTTGCCCCGCTCTCCTCTTTCCACCCTCTGTCCCGCTTGCCACAGACATACTCGTACCTCGAAACCACCCACAGCCCCGCTTCTTTTTGGGGCAAACAAAAGCAACTAGGTTTTCCATCTGTTTTTCTGGATTCTGAATGTTTTTTGGATCAGCTGATCCACCTTCCACCTGCTGCCCCGCTTCCACTGTAGCCCCGCTAGTTCGTTCGACCAAAACTGGGAAAAACCACTTCAGAAAATGTGGTGCGGTATAGCATCAACCCAGAGTGGTTGTTGGTTCCAAATGAGAAGCACAGAATTTGAAAGGTCTAACTGATGACCTAAGTCAAGTTGTTTTGACATTTGAAACCACCTACCCGGCAGCTTGCATTCACTCTTCAAAAAGGGTGTCGACACAACCTCGTCAATGCCAAAACAACCCAGATCAGCCTTATCAAAACATTCTTCCCAGCGACGCCATTTAAAAACAAACCACATCCCGAATACCAAATTATCTTTTGGACCAATATCGACTTGCTGGCTCGAATTCTTAGTCTACTAGAAAGGAAACCCTAGTGGTCCATTTGGCAGACTGAATTGCAGCTGCCATTGTTGTTTGCGTTAGGTAACTTTACTGATGAGGAACTGCACAACTGCCATTCACATGCAAATCCACCCCCAGCCCCGCTTCCACTGTAGCCCCTCTAGTTCGTTCGACCAATATCCAAAAATCGTATGGTTTCCGGTTTTACGAGGTTTAACATCGGTTTTCCATGAATTCTCGCAACTTTCCGGTCCATCGTTTTGAAAACCAGAAACATCCCCAGCATCATCAGGACGGCATGATGGACGCTGTACTCAGAGTGATTCAGGGAGATCAGCGAGAAATCAGCCAACTGGTCATCAACGAAACGCTGAAAGAGCCAGTTGGCTCACTTGGAAGTGATCAGAGTTGGAGCACATGGTTGGAATTACCAGTGGTTTGTATCCTGGATCACATCGGTTTTCGTGGGTTGAGACTGAGACTGGAGCCAAAGATGCCAATGAACCAACGAGGCTACAGTTACCTCAAAGATCAGCGGGTTTATGTAGCAATGTAGCCATAAGTTTTGGGTAATCTCACAAACAAAAACGTATGTAAAAACACGCAATTCTTTCAAGATTTTCAGGATATCAAAGTTATAGCATCAAATTCACATCAAATATTTTTATATTCGCAACCTCTTTTTTTTGCCTGGTTCTACTGCTATGACATACCCTTTTTGGCGGTATATCTAAAATTTTGAGCCGGCGGCTGGAAGTGCCCCATTTTGTTGACCTTAATCTCTTTATTGCTGTTCGCATTCAACTTGGAGGGGTTCCAGCCGGTCAGGCCAAGGGGAAGCCAGTTTAGGCATCTCTTCCATATGGGGTTTCCATAGTCATAGGGTTCCCCAATAGATGGATATGGTTTCATGGAAAACCCATCAACGGATGATTTTGGGGGCTACCCCCATGACTTGGGAAACCCCCATGTTAGTGTTTGTTGAGGTTTTTATATATATATATATATTTATATCTGGGTAAATTATAACGACCTCACTGCGACCTCACTGGAATGATGGTTAGTAAGGGAAGTCATCCCAATATGGCCTTAATTCAGGTTAGTGAAATATTATAATTCACCCAGACATATATATATATGCCTCATGATGTTTCCCAAGAAGATTGCCATCATTTTGGTGTAGGTCCCTGGTGTAGAACCAACGAGACCAAGCTCCCCAGGTATGACCATGGTGGCACTGGGTGTATAAACCTGTTGCCTGGAGCCTTTCATTGAGACACGGCCGGTTTGTTTAGATTTTTGTGGTTTGATTTCAACACATCAAAAGTTGACAGATTGGGATTTTAACCACCATTTTGATAGATTTACCACGATTTACCCTTAAACTTTTGGTAGATCTTACCCCTGCATTCTTTTGTGATTTGCTTAGATGGAATGAATAGAGGAAACCATTGTCTTCACATACTTTGGCATGGTTTTAGGAGAGGATCCGGCATGTTTTACCTTCAAGCAATTATAGTTTATAGATTGCTAGATTTGCACCACGCTTTTGGTGTTTGTACTTATATATCATTTTATTTTTATACAATGCTTTATATTTGTGTATGTACCGTAGGGCTCTGTGGTGATATGTCACTAGCATTTGAGCTGTGAAAAAAATGGGGGGCCGATCCCCTAATTCTGGGTATCCGTTAGCATGAAACACACTTTTGACTGCCCTGACTGGGTCAGGCCAAAAGGATAAAGGTACCCTCTGGTTATTTAACATAGCCATGGAAAATGGCCCATTTATAGATGGCTTACCTATTAAAAATGGTGATTCTCCATGGCTATGTTAAATAACCAGATGGTATAAAATATTATATATAGACAGTGTTCATATTTTGGATCTTGAATGGGAAAACGTGACTGATGTGTCTGACTTGTTTCGGCGAAAAATCTTGACAAGGAGTCCGACCAAAACAAATTCATGGGATAGCAAGCGCTGCCTGGTTAAAAATATATTGCATCAAAATGTTCGGTAGTCATAGTGATGTGTGTATAGGCAAATTCTAAGTTTAATCATAGCCAATTATAATATTGTTATCTCATCCTCATATGTGTGCACCTCCTGACACAAGCTAGGACTCACTCTCCAGAATGGCATTTTCACTCCTCCTTTGCGCTGTGTATGTCTGCATTTCTGTGGTGATTGACTTGTCGATTGCAAGACAAGCCACTGTGCATGGTGAAGACTATCGTTTCGAACCAATGTGTGCAGTTCTGCTGACCGAAGCTTTGGTTGTAAGGGACGACTGGTGCGACGCATCCTGAAAAGGGTTGGTAAATTGGAAGCCATTGTTTAGTGCCCCTGGTCCTATTTTAGTTTGTGGGATGACTAATTAGTATCATCCAAATTGATGTAAACCCTAAATTAAGAAACCCTGACTATTGCTTTGGGGGGTACCCCCCCCCAAAAAATATAAACTACTATAAATTACTATAACAGTTGGTACTCGTAACCCTGTAGGCGCCTGTAATGAAATAAGTGGTTGATCCATCCTGGAAAAGATGTAAAAAGTGGGAAAAATCACCTCATGCAGTTACTATAGTGGAGGACAAACACTTAAAACATCATTTGTTTCCAAAAAACAACCTTTTACTTAGAACATTAACCGACCATATACCTGTAGAACATGGGCTGATGCTCTAAGTGATCACTTGGAACTTCCTGAGGTTATATACTTAGAACATCTCCATTGGTTTTTGCATACTTATATAGAACAGTTGGAGGTTATATTATATACTATTGACTTTGGTAAATCTGCATGTATACGCACAAATACCATTGTGAACACACTTAAAACTCTCTCTGCACTCACTGCGGCTCAAAAAGCCAACTGCTGGAAATTCCCTCATATAGTGTATAATATTTTTGCTGGTTGGTGGTTTCAAACATTTTTTATTTTTTCATAATATATGGGATGTCATCCTTCCCATTGACTTTCATATTTTTCAAGATGGGTAGGTATACCACCAAGCAGAAATTACCAGAGGGTATCACTCAGGAATTCCTCAAGCTCTTGGTCTCACTGGGGCTGGCCGCGCAGCGACCCAGCTACTTGAAAGACTCCACATCCAATTTGACGCAGAAGGCACCTGGCCGCGGCCCATGGTTGAGGTCATTTTTTTTCGGGATGGTAAAAGAGCGTTGGTTTCGCATCAAACATGGTGTTTTCGATAACACGTTAAACTACAGGATTTCATGGGTACAGTAATGATATGACACAAGGCTATATACATATTATATACATATTATATACATATTATGTATATATATATATATTATATGTATAGTTATATACATGATATATATACCTGTATAAAATGGATGGTGGTTTCAACTTGTGAATTTGACCAGCGACGTGGAGTTTCTTGCCTCTTGGATGTTATGATGATATGGATCATATGATCCCAGTTGCAAAGATCGCATCCAGGTGCCCCAAATTTTTAGTTGGTTTAGTGAACATCTCATTTAACTAATAGCTGGTTATGTAAGTTATATATGTATAGTTGGTTTATATAGCATTATGTAGCTAGAATCAGCATAATTGACAAACGTTTCTTTGAAGATGGCGCACGTTTCGTGTGAAATTCAGCAACTTAAGACTTGAAGCCGCTGCCACTGCCAAACTTTCCACACCTTACAGTTACCAAAATTAAATGAGGTACGGCTTGCAGCCTGCCTCTGATTCCTAAAGTTCCCTTGTTGTACTGAACCGACAACTGAAAAGCTCATGCGTCGCAAATTCGTTTGTTAGATTGAACCCATCCTACAAGTCTATGCGGATGTTTATGCACCGATTTCGGAAACAAGAAGCACAAGTTGTAGGGAGATACTATTGCGGCGAAGATGGGAGAGGGTGAGTTTCCTGAATCAGCAAAGTCGACCCTCAAAGTTACTGGATTAAACCGTCCCATTGAGATCTGGGGGTAGTTAAGATCCACAGCCACTCCCTCCATGTCCTGTTGTTGGACAGACTGTCTTATTCTTTGAGGACCTTCAAACTCCAGATGTCAAAGATTATACAGTGTGTCACTGGTGTTTTGCCACGTGTTTGAGCACTATCAACATCTATTAACTATAGAGATTATTCATGATTATAGTTCACTATAGTTCATGGGTATAGGTCATGAATACATGGTCATCATCTTTAAGGATTTTCCAACTCCCATCACTCCGTTTTTTGGCCGTCCTGCCTTGGTAAAAACCCCCGGAGAACCGTCCCATCGAGGATGTGATGTGGCTTGTTAGTGCTGCTGCAATTTTTACCGTGAACAACATCTTGCTCTGGTGGGCCATTGGCCAGAATGATTCTGAGCCACAAAATGAGCACAAAATCTGGCAGTTGGTGATGAAATGAGCAGACCCTGGCAGATAGGGGTTGGAAGACTAGTTTCCACTATAAATTGGTCATTTTCAGGGTCTATGTTAATTTTCCAGAGGGTACCAAGGGATGATGTGACCAAGTCAACAGATTGGGACTTTTATTTTTGGTGTGACTTTGGCCACTGGCGTTCCTTGAAGCTGCACCAGAGACTCATTTTGTGCAGTGAAGTGGTGGGATTTGCAAAATTCCCAGGCTGGGCCAAAAAGGTACCTATATGGAGGTTTCCTAAAATGGAAGGTGCCCCTAAATCATCCATTTGAATGGGACTTTCCATTATAAACCAACCATTTTGATCCATTTTGGGGTATTGTACCCCCATTTTAGAAAACTTACATATGGATCCATATCCATATCTATGGAAATGCCAACTCTTAGCCCTGGGAAGCTCCATTCCGGATTCAAAGTTGGAGTTTACATGATAGCATCCGCCTGGGTGGTAAAGGTACTGTTTAGATAGCAACGGATCACTTCAAAATGATTTAAATATATTCAAATATGTGTTAGTTCCAACCATGAGATGATGACCCCCCAATGATCCTGAGCATAGTTTGAGAATGGTGGCTCAACTATATCAACTATCCACCAGCATTATTTTGAGGGGAAACACGACTTCAAAAACCCGTGACGGACTCGCGGCTCCCTCCAACGGGCTGTCAGGATATTTCCACCTTTGCGATCCTGCGGGACACCATGGTCCTGTGGAGTCTCGGCGGAAGTTGCCATGTTTTTTTTTTTGCATCCACTTATCTTGAGTGGATATGGTGGATGGGAAGACCCGGCCAGCAAAAAAAAATATCCTGAGTTAGCTGCTAGAAAAAAAACTCGATGCTACTAGTTGCGCCAGCATTGTATGCTGCTCCTACCCTTTGAAGTGAACTTCGGAAGCCATGGGACTTGGACTTTCTCGGTCTGCTAAGCAGCGCACTTCAAGGATCATGCCAGGATATACTGTGCCATGAGCATACATCAATAATATATCTACATCTAATACCGATATCATACCGAATATCTAACATCCAAGAAATGCTATCTAATATGTGTGTCCATATCTGATATCGATATCTATGTCTGTATCAACACTGTATCTACATGTATACATGTGCTTAGTACATGTGTTTTAGTTTTCATTGGATTGCCATGGTTGCGATGCAGGGTATAGAATGATAACGCACAAAATAAAACACGGTTTAGTATTCGATTTGTCTTTTGTGGTGGCATTTATGGGGATTGACTTGTAGAGTCCCAAACCGGGTTGGCACGAAGGTTCACAGGAATCTAAGGGAATTAACATAAAATGGGGATTCTTGATGGTGAATTAACATGATTTTTCACGAGTTGCCTGTATTTGCTGAACTCTGGATTTGTCTGAAAATACTGTACCCAAACTCTCATGGTTGAGAAGCTCATGAACATCAGATAATCCCATGATTTCTCAAGCAAAATTCCCATCCAAATTGTTGAGATTCCAATATATCTCCTTATGAATGCTGGTCATATGTAACATATGTATCCATGATTACTTATTAATCGCCTCACGTGTGATTGTTAAAACCACCGTTTGAATATCACTGTCTGGAAAGGCCATGAAAGACTTATTGTTGATGGGCAACATACCCTTAGGAACTATTTTTTGATTCTGGTACAAGAAACGTATTCTTGTGGCTTTAACCCACCATCTGAATATAATTTGTTTGATGGTTCATATTCCCATGATTTTTCTATTTATCACTCAAATCACATTGTTTGAAGCATAAGTCATACTCATTCGCAACGTTTGATGGTTCAATCACCTTCTGTTTGGTTAAGTCCCATTGATGGTTAGATCAAAATCCCAGGACAGCCTTGCTTTGGCGCGGCATCTTTGGTGTAGCCTTGGGCTGGACACGCTTGGCGGCCATTTGGGTGGTCTTCATGGGCCTTGTGCCGGGACGCCCAGTGGAGTGGGTGAGGTTTCCCAGCGGAACGCCCTAAATCACCCATGGATTCAGGTGGATTTTCCATTTCAACCATCCATGTGGAAGATCCCACATTTATGGAAAAATAAGATCATGTACTCGTAAAATGAATCTATCATGTAATATTCTAACACTTATGTATGAGAATGATGTTTTGAGTGTTTTGATGTGTCTTGCCATCCGTTTTTTAGGCGTCAACTATCTTGAGGGTCAAGAATGGGTAACATCTTGAAGGACGCATGTTTTGTAAAAGGTGAGAAAATCGTCTGATGGAAATCGGCGCTTCGGCTGGCCATTTCGCCATATTTTCATGGAGGTTGGTTTGGTATCCTATCAAAATCTATTGCTTTGCAAGGTATCTGACATAGGAACTGATGTTGCTATTGTTCGGGGGTCAAACCTGGAGAGATCGGACCAAGAGTAAGGGAACCCAGCCTTCAGAAAGCCACGCATTTTACCCTTGAAAATTCAATTCGACACGTGGGCACATCAGCATCCATGGCAGCCATGGCATATTTCACATGACGGCCCGACCTCACCTGCCTGGGGCCTGGGCTGCTGCCTTGAGGTTGAATCAAGTCCAGCTCTGGGAGCAAGCCACTTGTTGAGCAGAACGGTTACGGTTTTGCCTTCCCAGTAGTATTGACTGCCCAGGGACTAAAAAAAATAACTCGACTGTTGGAATCGTTCATTTTTGGGGGGCAATGATATAAAGAAACGTGGGCACCTTTGATGATATAACTATTTTTGTCAATATCCTTGGACCCCATCCAATAGCTAAACTGGTGATGTTGATTCTCCGAAAGATGCCAATAATATCGTTATCATATTTTTCATAATGTATGTAATCCATATCTACCATTTACAATCCTAATATTATATCTATCAGATGTAGGTCTTTGACCCATATTTTTAGCCCATTTTCTCCATCTCAGCCAAGGCCACCTGGTCCTTGGCCCCGCTGTTGGTCCTGGCCATGACCTGCTGCAACGCCTTCGGTTCTGTGGTGAACGAGTTGGCCTTGAAGCAGCACCGGACGGTGGATATCAACCTGCAGCCGCTGGATTCATCAAGCAGCTGGTGGTCGTTTAACTGTCGTGTTTTTTTGTTGAAGTCGACTGGTTGTTGTTTTGGAGAATTAACATCAATATAAGTTAATATAAGTTGATAGTTTTGGATCTTCATGGATGATCCTTCATGATATTCATCTTGGTAAATTATAACGACCTCACTGTTCTCCCTCACTGGAATCATGGTTAGATTGCGGGGAATCATCCCCAAATGGCCGAACTATTCAGGTTAGTGAATTATGAAATAATTTACCCAGAAGTCATGGTTGTTGTTTTGGAGATTGACATATATAATGACATATATAAGTTAAGCGAATCATAACCAGCAATCATTAGGGATGATTTTATGAGTTCTTGGCCGTTTTCTGGATCGGTTTGGGGGAGAATTCATGGATCGTTTTGGAGATAAAAAATATGAAGATACAATGGGATGGTTGAGGTTTTATTACCTATTCATTTATACATATACAAACATATATCTATACACACATATATTATTATATAACCGTTAATAGTTTAGAGAGTCTACATGAGTCTACTGTTTTGTAGAGTTTTGGAGATTTGTTCATTTATATACCCAACAATCATGGATGATTAACGGGGAACATCAGCTGTGGCTGTGGATTTCTTGATATTTTTTTGGGTGTATTACTGGGGGTAGAACCAACCACAATGGATAATTAATTGATCATTGATGTTTTTGCAGCTGGAATTTGGAGTTGTGGATGTTGTTAATCAGCAGTTGTTGTTTTTTTTATTTTGCTGGGAGATGATATGGATTTCACAAATTAGAATGGTGGTATATAATGGGAGCATAACGTGGTAGAATTACCGGGGTGATTTTGTTTAGGTATTTATCGGGTAACAATTAATGGATAATTATGGATCATTAATCTGGTAAACCCTATTCATGTGGTTATTATAGCACCTCCCCCAGTCGTAGTTTAGTTAGAGATGGGGTGACCCTCGAACCAGTGTAAGCCTGAGCAAATATTTGCAGTAGATAAGGTGGTGTTTTCCCCAGTGATATGTTGGTTTATTACCCATCTAACTACGTAAAATGGTTTCATCACCAGAAACCCGGCCCGGACCCCCAAAGCCAACAAACGTAGCAAGCGTGGTTGGGGGGGTCCCCTCAGTGGGATGATCTAGTTAGACACCTGGAAATTCATGGCGAAACCAAAATTTCCAGGTGATCTGTCACTACTGTAGCATCCTAGAAATACTGTTTGGCATCTTTTCGGGGCATTTATGCAAGTAGCCATTTTCGAGTGATGTATACTATATTTATATATAGAAACTACAAAAGGCGGTTCATGACATTAATGACTATGCTGATTGATGGTCAATGGGATAGCCCACTCTGGTTATTGATCTTCGTGTTGCGAATACCATGGCAAGTGATTGAAGTCACTTTGGCTATCAACTACCTACAACCAGATCCCAGTTTACAATTTCTCTGTTGGGATGCATTGTAAACCAACAAGCCACATGTGTATCTTTAATATTATTACCATATTTATTCCTGTATACACGTACATCCCAGCTCCATCAAACATAGCACTCGAACATCCAGTTTCACATCTTCGGAGCACTAAACTTAGTAAACTTCATGGGCGTGTCGCAGGGTGCTCAGTCTGGGAGTTCAGGTTCCCCAGGTTGGAATACCACCGCCCGGGATTTAATACTAAACATGAGCAAAGTTTGACGGCAGGGCGTCAGTGACTATAGTCACATCCATTGAAATCCTGAGATGGAAAGTCAACTGTTGGATTTGAATCGAAGACGGATTCGTTTCGTGGTTCTACCAAGTAACATTTTGGGGGTTCTAAAAAATGCGGGACCCCCAAACCATGGACTTTATATAACTTGGATGATTTGTGTGTACCATCCTTGTGAGAAAAAAACAAATTTCCGAGGATTTTGTGATTTTCACTGCCCCGAAACAGGAACTCCGTCCTTTATTTCACCTGCATAATCCTCACTTTGCTGACCCTGCTGCTGTCAAAGCGCTGGCGAGACGTGCCTCGACAGGACGATGGCGACATCGGGATTTCCAAAGTCATGGGGGATCCCCATGGCTTTCAATATGTCTCAATTTACATAATCTAATTTTGGAGGATTTGGGGGTACCCGCATGACTGGACGGACACCTCCATATTGCCTTTTTTTGAAGCGACCATGTCTAGCAACTTTGGTAAACATGGCAAGCCAGAGAATCCTCGGTGGCGTTGTAATGATTAATGGATTTAATGGGAAATTCATGGAACTGAGGAATCAAACCTGTTGCCGGGTTCTTTCTGAACTAAATGGGTACACAACTTGGATTGGTGCATATGATTTCCATTGATTTCCTGATTCCTAACATTTCCTAACCTTCCTTAATAATGTCATACCATGTTCGGATCCTATGAGTGGCCATGTTCGCAGGTTCTACATTTCCAAATGGCATTGGCTACTGCAATGTTTCTGCTTACAATGTTTGGTGAGTAACATCATATTCCCCCAGAATGAATGCCGAGTTTCTGAAGGGTGTTGAAATGTGATTAGTTGCAGTGGAAGGGATCCATTCGCCATATAGTTATCCCAATCATGATAATCATAAGTTATACAACAAGCAATATCCAATGACCACATCAAATTCTTACAGTTTTTATCTGGTATTTATGAAGATCACAACATGACACTTTTATCTGGGCCCAAGAAAAATCCCCCTATAAGCTGGTGCTCTCCCTGGTTTGCTGCTTGATTTATTTCCCCCATGAACTATAGCAAAAGATGAATTATAACACAAATGCAAGAATTTGATATCGCCATTTTTGTCGGCTAATGAAACATATCCCCATTTTTGTGGTTAAATATAGTTTGGCATGGTACTGTTTGGCATGGTACTACTGAGTACTGTACAATATCCCCATTGTTGCAGATTAAATGATCATAAATCACGAACATTTGGGCGCCACTTTGCATTACCTCTGGTAATTTAACATGGCTATTGAAAATCACCATAGAAATAGTGGATTTTCCCATTGAACATGGTGATTTTCCATAGTTTTTTGTATGTTTACCAGAGGGTAAAGTCCCATTAGATCCCATTAAACCACCATAAATCCCATTAAATATACAATATCCCCATTGTTCAAGGTCTATGCGCACGGCTTCTTCCATGGCTTCACGCGGCACACGATGTTCACGGTGATTCTCCAAGCTCTCGCAGGGCTCAGCGTGTCTCGCATCCTGAAGTATGCGGATGCAGTGCTTCCTGGCAGTCACAACGGGAGGCGGTCAAGTTAGTCCATTGGAACCCAAATTATAATAGATTATATTATATTATCATTTGGTGATACCATTGACAATTATATGAAAAGGAGAAACCATCGCTTTTTTTACATTCACAATTAAAACCCATATGCTCCATGTATGGTATATTGACCTACAACACTGGGTGATTTCTATGGCAAATGTTGGTAGATATAGCATACATGGAGTGTCTGGGAAAGGGAAAAGGAGAAACCATCGTTTTTTTACATTCACAATTAGTATTGTCAGAAAATTCTATTTATATATTCATCAAAATTATGGAAGACTGCAAAACTAAAAAGAATCTTCCGGAAACATCTTGAAACCATACTATATTGTTTTTCCAATTGACAGTAGTTTCAACCCCGGCTTTCACCCCCAAACGGCTGTTGATCATTGGGCACCAGCAGATGATCCCCTTGTGGGTCGGGGATATCCAGGACATTCTTTGGCATAGCTAGGATGTGGGTTTTGCCCACCTGAAAATGGGAATTTACCAAGGATATCCATTCTTTGGAATTCTCCATTCTTTGACATTCAGCCACTGAAAATGGAATTTACAGTACCAAGATGAAACATGTGGGTTTTGCCCATCTTTTCTGAACACTGGAAGGCAAAAGACCGTTGCCTCCTGTTTGCGTGGCCCTATCCTGGTGATGGTGTCTCCCGCAGTGGTCAACTCCATCGCTGACATGACCACCTTTTTCTCTGCGGCCATTGTGGCGAGCGGATGTCTCATGTATCTCATGCAGGGACCGCTGGCAGCATCCAAAGCCTAATCGTATGGGTCAAAAATATTCAAATATAGTCAAACCCATCCCAACAATGGAACATTATGATTGGATGTTCATTTACCCAACTGGGGTATGTTTAATTTTGACCCTTTAGCCCTCAGATTTAAAGCTTACATCCATATTTTCAGCGAGAAAGAGCGCGAAAGGCTGCTTCTGTGACTCGTGGTTCCAATGTAGATAGATCAAAACGACAATTCCCCCAAACTTTGGTGGATTGAATATCCCAACATGATCACTAAACTTTGATGTTGCTTCACAGCTCATGACCTGATGAGGGGTTGATTTGATCCTCTAGCACCATTGGTCCATTTGGCAAGATCTACTGGGAGAACAGGGGAGGGTTTCACCTTTCATATCATTTCAAAACCATAAATTGAATGTTCTATATAATTAAAAACTTGGTTATCTTTGTTATAACATGTTACAACATCAATTTCTACCATTTTAATATACCTGGAATGGTACAAGGTGGTGCCCAGCTATACATTGCTTTATCACCCCCATGAATACAAAAAAATCGTTGCGTATCATAAACCATAGTGAAATCAATACTGGTTGGTGGTTTGGAACATTTGGATTATTTATCCATTCAGTTGGGAATAATCATCCCAACTGACTTTCATATTTTTCAGAGGGATTGAAACCACCAACCAGAATACTAATCAGATAATATCAGACATTTGCCTATCATAAACATTCATAAACCATAGTGACATCAGTGAACTCATATCTGATTAGTAAAATTGGACTTCAACGTTGAACTGGGGTTTATGATACTTTTCCACTTCGCTTGGTTTATGATCAACTATCAGACATCAGTGAAATTGAAGTTTCTGATATTTAAGCGTAAACTGGCTATACTAGATATTCAAAAAATATTGTTTGTTAAAAATATAAAATCAGTATATATCATATAGTATGATTCATCTAAAATCTAAAATTCTTATCATCAAAAAAACATCAGTATTGAATGTTGATATTTTCAGATGTTGTTTGATATATATATATAGACAACAATAAATATACTATTGTTTATCATCAAACAACATCACAATATCATCCAAAATATACCCTATGGTTATGACTAACATAGCCATGGTATAGATGACCCATAGAAATAGATGGGTTACCGTTCTTAAAAATGGTGGATCTTTCCATAGTTATGTAAACGTTTACCAGAGGGTAGTCACAACACCATTAAAAAATCCCCCAACCACTTAGAACTTCCCCAGGTGAAGAGGCCTTGGCCGCGGCCGCCCCAGCCGCCCCTGCGCCGGCGGCCTCGGCCGCCTCAGTGGCCTCGGTGGCCCGTGGCCATAAAGGCCGATGTTCCGTGGTGGACTGTTGTTGTATTACAACGTGTATGTATCATTTGTAATGTATAAAATATATATATATATATATAACATATATATAACATATATATATACATTACGAATATATATATATGAGTAACTGACAAATTATTGTAACTAACTTAGTTTTGTGTCGCCTTGGCCTTTCTGAAGTTGCACAAAACCTTCATAACCGATAGGGGACCCTATACCGTATACCATTTGTGATACCTCCGGGAATACTAAAATCCTCACAACCGATAGGGGATGACCCTGATTTGTGCATGGCATTAAATTTATCAAATAATTTTGTCCGCTACTCACACATATCACATATATATATAATTATATATAAAGGGCTTCAGGGGTGTTTGGGGCGTTCTAAAATACTATATAAAATATATATAATTATATATATAATAGACATATATATATTATATAGGCATATATATATACATATACATTGTTACTTGTATATCGTTCATGTTTGTCATCCTTATTATTATTAGCAGAAGCAACAGCAGCAGTAGTACGGGACTTCTATGAAAGTGTGCAATAGTCTAAACTACTGTCATGGAATCACTATTCACCCTATGGATTAAGGCATACTTTCCGGTACAGCATGACTGGAAAACGACGGCAGGGGAGTTAAGTCTCTTCGCGAAGGGAGTCATTGAATCCATGGGGACGAGCATCATTAGTATCACGTTTTTTCACTACTATGTTTGTTTTTTTGGCTTATGATCATCATTCCTCATGATTAAAAACTGAAAATCAAGCATTGTTATCTCTATTATCATCATCACTTCTCATGATGTATTATTATCATCAGTTACAACGATTTTTATAATCACTATTGTCACGAATAGAATCATGATGATGATTAAAATAGTTTTAATTGTCATATATTATAGTTTCTATATATTATCATCATCTGGATGTCACTAATAGAATCACAGTTCTCGCTTCCTTTGGTCATGCCCGAGTTGCTTCGAAGTCGTAGTTCGAAATTCCAGTCGTGCCGAAATTCCAGGATTAATGAACATGCGGCTTGCCACATATGCTGTACATTTCTGTGCTAGTTGTGCATATTATACCATATTATACCATAATATATATCATAATTGGAATGATAAAAACAGATAGTACAGAAAATTACTTAACACATCTATGATAAACCTAGAGTTAAATCTGTAAAACCTAAAGTTACTCAACAGATCTAAACAGCAAGAACGTGTAATGGGTAATTGCACTTAGTCCCGATGCGATTAGTCACCGATACGATGCACCAGCTGGGATGCAGCAGTTTGAAGGTGATGTAACAGATATAATCTCAGATATACCTACAACTGGAACAGATAGACAAGGTTATTATTTTCAGGCAGGTAATACTGCAACTGGTGATGACTGGATTTTGACAGGTTGCTTCATTCGCGCAGATCTAATAAATGTGATTCCAATATAGATAATTCTGTGATCAGTGCACTGTTGGGTGGCTCTTCCTGAAAAATGATAATTCCACAAAACACACCATTTCACCAACTTTCAATCTCGGGGGTGAAGCGATACATATGTATATATATATATATGAATATAAATAATATAGTAAAGTCAGCATCAAAATTATCGAATGCCTTCATCACACTTTTCCAACAACCAAAAACTGGACTGAGATATGGATACTTTAGACCTGGTCCCACCTGTGAAGCCTTGGAGGTTTCTAATTGTGCTCTGCGCATCTGAGCGTGGCCAATGACTGCGACATCAGAAATCAGAGGGGATGAGCCGGGGCTGGTCTCAAGCGAAACTCAACGTTTTGTTGGTTGCATTTCACATATTCAAATCTATGAATAATATATTATTATTATATATATACAGAATGATTGTGTGTGTACTTGATGCAATGATTCAACGCAGTGGAATCCGGAAAGTATCATTTTTTTCGCCTTTGTCAACTCACATGCCTTTGGGAATGGCAGTCTTGGTGAACAAGTCTTTGTGGCTTTCCATTATCCATCAGTGAGTTTGAGATATGTGAAACACTGCCGGTTACCCGAACCACTGGGCAATGAACAGTGTCCCGTTCCTTGGGTTAGTGAGGGGTGCTTAAGGAGCAAGATACCTGACCATTGAGCGACCGTCCAAACAAACAAGCCGACTGGGTATTTCAGCCCGACACTTGTGTAGTCACTGGTGATGTAGCGATCCCTAATAGTCAATAGTGTTTGCAATCTCCTCTGTTGGTTCTATACAGCTGAAGAATTCTATAGATACCAATAAAAGAAATCAAAGCCCCCTTCAACGTAAGTCCGTCGGACTGTTTGGAGATGGTGACGGGCGGCAGATTGCTTGGGGACATTAAATATTGACAACCATTTGCCCACTAGCCATCATCAAATCAAATTCCATGTTTTCTGCTGATGTCTTCATGTTTTGTATCTCGATTTTTTGTGATTTTAACGAACGGGGCTGGTTCAAGATGCAGCAATCGACACCCTTTCTCTGGGCCCAAGATTTGGCTAGCACGTGCGATCAAATGAGGTAATTATCAGAAGTAAGTGAAGGAGTAATGATCAGCGCGCTTGATGATATCATTGCCAATGAGCATCAAGTCATATCAAGTCCATCTCTGCGCAAGTTATATAAATGTGTTTGTTTTAGAAGGACCGATTCCTGGTGATAGTTTTTTGGGACCCAAGCTGCACAACTTGGATGGCCATGGGCCATGAACCGCTTATGTCTTCAAGATCCTTTTACTCAAGCAGGTGGTGGACGGGAGAGGACACACCTCATGGTGAATGATTAGCGAATCAGTTGATATATCCTTCTAGGATATTATAACATCTATTTTGTTGGTTAGTTTGGAGCTTATCAATGTAAAAATGGTGGGGCAAATGTCACGGATAAACAATCGGTCTCTGCATATCGCCGATGGTTTTTTGGGATTGGTGGTTGGGACTGCGAGAAGATACCCTTCTCGTAGCAAGAATTATATGACTATGGGGTACTCCCATCATTCCAAACCGCCTGCCCAATAGCGCCAATATGCGCCAATCAACCAACGGCTACAAGGGTCACAAGTTACTACTCTGGTAGCATGTCAAATGAGCAGTGTTCAACCCCCCCGGTTGTTGTGTTTTTTTTTAATAATGAAGGCTTAATTGCGTTTATAATACATTAAACTATTTTATAATTGTATAATATACTTAAAAAAAAACATCTCTTTTGGCAATCTCTATTGCCAACCAGTAGAATGGAATGAAAGAGGGTTTTGAACACTGCTCGAATGTCGGGAACTCTCTGGAGGACCTAGGTTGTGAAGACCATCTCATGTGATGAGCAAACTCAAGCGGGTTTGATCCAGAATCCAAGTGGTTAAAACCAGTTGGGTTTGAAAATAGGCTACACCAAAATCATCCACTGTTAAATCATCATTTGTCCGTCGTATAGATTGTCCATATTTTTCCTATTGAAATTGCCATTTTGGGAGTCTACCATGTTTTGATGCCCCTAAAGCCACCGATTAGCAATCATATGTTCCTATTAAAAGATATGCGCAGTGCCTTTTTGGGAGTCTACCACATGTTCAGACACAACCGGTGAGTCCGACGGGTGACACGCCGCGGGTTCACATCCCTCAGGGTGCATGGATGTGCTGAAGGTTCCGAAACTCAGTGAGCGGTTTCCAACCCCAACGACTTGTTGAAGCTGCGAGTAAGAGATGGTTGGATGATGGTTGGTCAGGGCAAACTATCCCAAAATAGCCGAACTTTTCACATTAGTGAATAACTATTATGTTTTACCCAGATGGTTGGCTTTTTCACAACGTTGATGTTTTTTGGTGCCTATATATATTAGATGATTTCGGATGAATTTGAGCTGTTTGGATCTGTTGGGAGATGATTTTTGTTTGTGTTTTGATGTTCAGATGATACTTGGTGTTTTATTGATGTTGAATGTTGCTTATGGTGTTACTGATGATGCATGATTCTTCGATGATGTACTGTAACTTGTTGCCAGTAAATTACTGCCAGGCGGATTTCTCATGATTGATCCGGCAGGACTGAGCGGCTGAAGTGCCGAAAAATCTCAAGGTATAGGTCTGTCGTAAGTTTCCGGCCCAGTTTGAGGTCCCTCCATTTGGAGAAACCACAGCCCGTCTCGGCCGCAGCCAACGGCTTTCAGTTCGGTGGCTCCGGGCGCCCTCTGCAGCGCCGTGACCCGTGACGTCGCGGATGGCGTGGCTCCGGGGCGCCCTTGGCGCATCCGCTGTGGTGATGGCGGTGCAAATCTACAGCAGCTGCTTTGTGCAGGCGTGGCGCGGGCTGGTGATGCTATGTCTATGTGTGATGCTGCTATTTGGTTTGTCTAAAGATGGGGATGACTACAGAATTGCAGTATTACTGGAAGCTTACCATGGCAACGGGGAGCATCATTAAGCATCATGATATTGGTAGTATCTGAGATATCGTGGTCGTGGGGTTTGGGGGTACCCAATTTGCACACATCTGATTGGTGGTTTCAAACATTTTCTACTTTCCATAATAGAGTATATGGGATAATCCTTCCCATTGACTTTTATATTTTTCAAGATGGTGAACACCACCAGCCAGACATATTCACATACCCATTTCGAGAAATGGTGGGAAACTCATCCATGCTCCAGTCGTGTTTTTTGAGTTTTTTGGGAATGGTTTGTGCCGATGACCTTGATGAAACAATCCATACCCCCTAAGCCCTGGTGGACCGTGTGGGATTTATTTTTTTTGGGTCCAAGCAAACTGAGTTGATTGTAGTGTTCATCAACTGGAACGGCCTCACAAAGACCTCATTTCACATTTGTGAGTTTTCCTATAAGATGCTATTGTAGTGGTTTTGTAGTATGATTACAGCAATATTATATGTATAATATATATATATAGATATATATTGATATTAATATTAATATACATGGAAATTTCAGTTATTTTTGTGAGTATATGTTCGATATTTGAGTGAATATTCTTCTACAATCCCCAGAAATCCCATGTCGCTAAGAGGGCACCCTGCAGGCACCGATTTCCACGTCCTTGCCGCGGGTGGGTCTCTCCAGCCAGCCACGCTTGGCGGGCGGCCGCGAAGCCTCCGCCTCCTCCGGCGTGGCGTTTCGTGCGTCGGTGATGGCATTGGCAGGCGGTCGACTGGGGGGGCTCGACCTAGGCTGGTTAATTGGGGTGGTACCATTTAAGTATTGGATTATGACTATTGGAGGAGTAACCCCCTAATTAATAAACCATGGTTTATTAATCCGGGGTTGACATTACCCTGATTGGTTAGGGACTTGCGACTTATCCTATAGCTCATTTCATGGGGATTATGACAAACCATAGGGAAAGCATCTTCAACCAACTAGTACTTAAGTCCAATGAGATGGGAAAACGGGTATATTTATTTCATGGCTCATTTCATGCAGTTTCGAGGTTCATTGAATCATGTGCCTTTAGCCATCCCCAAGTCATGTGCGCATTTTGGGTGGGATTAAAAAATCAGCTCCAAATGGTAGGTTTATGATTGGGTTGCCAACATTAATCAACTGTCACTGCTAATGTTCTTCTTGATTTATGATTTATTCATGGGGTTATTTGGCGGGGGTGTCAACCATTTCATGATCATGATGGGGGAGAAGTGAATCAGAAGTGGAGATATAGACCCGGGAAACATGACGGTCAACCATGGGAGCCGTATGGTTATGATCCCAATGGATCCCAAACACCTCCTGAAAAGGTACTTAAATCACCATCAAAATTATTATCGAAAGACTTCCTAAGAAGGTACTTGCATGTAAGGGAATTTTACACTATTTTTTTGGGGGTCTAGAAGAAGGCACTCGCCAGTTGGAACTTGGTGGAAAACAACTCCATGTAATGAGTCATAACTCCATGTAATTAGCCATAGCTAATGGCCATAAATCCAATAGATAGACTGGTTATATGCCAGCTCACCTATCGTTCGCGGGCCCCTGCCCGTATGAATGAATTCAATTTGGGATGATTCATGCCATTTCTTGTACAGTTCTTGCATGGTACATCAATGGGTGATGTTGGGGTCATTTTAATAAACAGTAGACACAGATTTTGTATATGGTTTTGAAAGCGGTACTAATATATGTGGTTTGGGGCCCACTTGAGGTCAAACCCTTGCAACAAAAAAAACACAGCCATGCATATTCATCCCCTCCTTTACTGTACATCATAGGTAGACATGGCCCATCTAATGGTTTTTGTATGTTTTTGTTCAACCACTCAATCAGCCTTTTGAGTTGTACCCCATGTCTGGACAGACCTTTTTTCAGAGATCACATTCAGAAACCATCCACGCCGCAGGTGTGGCTGCTCTGGCAGGACAGCGGCCAGGAACATGGCTTCCCTGAAGACGTATGGACCACATGATGTTTCCCGAGACCCTAATACTGAACTGGATTTTTCCTTTTGGATATCTTTGGAAATTCGGATTGTTGCTTCAAAATGTGTAACACCTCATTTTTCATCTACGTCCTTCACGGAGAAGATGATGCCAGTTGATTTTCATACTTTCTTTGGGTGCCTCAACCACCAACGAGTATGTTTTTTGGTTGGGGTTGTCGGTTGGCCACTCCCATTTGAGACCTCACAATATGAATCCACTCAAAGTCGCCAAGACGAACTCACAGGAACATTGCAGCCCAGTGATTTTCAAGTCCATTCCACTTATACTCCCTACGCCAAATCAGTAAACATCAAACTTACCAAACTCTTGGTAAAGTACCCTCTGGTAAACTAACATAACATAACTATATGGATATCACCAATTTATAGCTGGGAAAATCCACTATTTCTATATTCTATGGCCATTTTCAATAGCTACGACCGGTCACCAGATGTTGATTTACGGACTGTGAAATTCATGTTCGAAGGATCACTTTTCTGGTTTCTGGTGGAAAGTACCACTGGTTGATTGCTTTAAGGACAACATACTCATCTATATAGCACTTTTTAGCACTTTTATGGTTGGCATACATGTCTTTCAGGGGCCAAATATTGAACTTGAAGGGTGAAATACATACGCATTTTTTTGGTATTTTTTGGTGGTCATATATTGAATTTGAAAGGCAATATGTATATATCAATAGAATATAATATATATATATATAATGTAATATATATATATATATATTCTATATTATATTAAATATTATATTATATATATTATATTATATTATATTATATATATAATATAATATATATAATATAATATATATAATATAATATAATATTTAATATAATATATAATATAATATATAATATAATATAATATTTAATATAATATATAATATAATATATAATATAATATATAATATAATATTTAATATAATATATAATATAATATATAATATAATATATAATATAACATACATATATAATATATTATATAATATATAATATATATTATATATTATATAATATATAATATATAATATATAATACATAATATATAATATATAATATATAATATATAATATAATATATATATATGTATACAGATACATTCTGGGGAAGTAAAATGAAAGGTGAAACAAAATTCCACATGCTCCATGCTGGAACATTTACCAACATGTGTGGTGTAATTACCACCGAATGTATGGTGATTACACTCAGTTTACCACCCAGTTTCGGAGGGAAATATCCCATTCGCAAAGTGCCAATAAGTTGATTGATAGCCCCAGAAATCATGCTCCACCCGAAGTCCGTCGTTCGGGTTGCAAGTCAATTTACCATATTTACCTATTGCTCCTTGGCCCCTTCCTGGAAGAATCCAGATATGTTCCACTGCTGTTGATGTTGGATATCTTCACATATGACATATGAATTCCTATGGATCCAGATACGTCCTGAGAAGGGACTTAACCCCACTCAAATCATACTCCAGTCATACTTCCTCAGAAGGTACGGCTGGATCCAATAGGCAATACTACTATGGATTCCAATGGTTGCAGCTGCTGGATACCCGATTTTTGATCAGATTTTCCCGTGTCCAGGTCGTACATCCAATTCATGGCTGGGCATCCACCATTGGTATCCCGATCTTCATGACTGCTAGTCAATACTCCCATGATTGTTGATTAACATCTCCATTGTTCGCAGAATTGATGGGCATTTCATATATGAACACAGCATGTTTTCTTTGCAAGAAATGACATGATATCCTATAGATTTTCCCCATAGTACATCCCAGTGATCTTTAAATCCCCATTCACAGGCTATATTTCATATCAATTGTCAATGGATTGGTCTCTGCGGGAAATTTGAAAAAGGAACTCCCATATTTTCATGGGAGAATCCATGCTTTCCGGTTTTAGATTCTCCCGAAAAAAAAACATTAATCCATTGATCATATCCCCATGTTCTTCCTGGTGCTAAACGTAGGGAACGGGGGAATGATCCAATAACTATATTCACAATCATCCCATTCCCCCATTCCCTAATCACAAGTAAGGCTTATTAATTTTTAAGAGTTATGAAATCAAGGTTTTCTATCTGAGCATCACGGGGGGGTACGGTGTACATACCTAGGGGGGTTAGGTACGGTACGGTACGTGGGTACGTGCTTTTGGGTATGGGTACGGTATGTAGGTACGTGCTTTTGGGTACGGTACGGTATGGGTACGGTATGTGGGTACGGTATGTGGGTACGGTCCATGGGTACGGCGTACTGGTACAGTGTACCCACCGTACCTGTTTTCAGAAAATGTGGTGCTATTTCCAAAATGTGGCGCTAATAGCAGCACATTTTGGAAATAGCACCACATTTTCTGAAA
>Ga0126342_10003384_pt1 | contig 26307 bp, 22 predicted proteins | sample Cyp1metagenome_FD_92528 | JGI IMG/M metagenome (GOLD analysis project Ga0126342, IMG submission 92528) | Coral microbial communities from Lord Howe Island, Old Settlement Bay, Australia - Cyphastrea 1 metagenome | ecosystem: Host-associated > Invertebrates > Cnidaria > Coral ...
ATATTTAATATTTAATATTTAATATAAAATATATTATATATAATATATATTATACAATATATAATATTCAATATATAATATATAATATATCATATATCATATATAATATATGATATATGATATTTGATATATGATATATAATATATAATATATAACATATAATATATAATATATATTATATAATATATAATATATAATCATATAATCATATAATAAATATATATATATATATATGTACATAATCTTATTGTATGCACATGTATTTCACATGGATATAAGCAGCCACAAGAGTTTTGTTTTTTGTGTCATCCCGAGTGGTTTTTTGTCAACAAGGAATACGCAGGATGTTACATACTCCCAAGAAAGAATGTCATGTTAGCCTCTGGTAAACCAACATAACTATGGAAAGATCCACCATTTTCAATGGGTAAATCCATTATTTCTGTGGCCATTTTCAATAGCTATGTAACAAATTACCAGAGGGTACATGCTTTTCATCCCCAGAAAAATGAGTTTCTCAAAGATACACAGTGTATATACATATACATATATATGTATATATATTATGTAAATAACACCAGATATAAACACACTTTTGAATTTTGCCGCGGTATACACTCTGCACCACCAGAAAGTGAGAAAGTAGTTGATCCAAAATGACCATCGTCAGGTTAGAGCTCCTGGGTGTTCATGCCATGGAGGGCACTGACTGAGGCGCGGGACCCCTGAGGGACCCCTGAGGGACTGGGTTTAGCGATGGCTCGATGGCTGGTCAATCTTGACCAAGAGGATGGTCGATTTTGGTCCATGTTGTAGACTTATTAAAGGGCCTCCAATTTTTGGGTCCATTTTTTGACTATTCCAATGAAAACATGTCAGACTGGAGTCAAAGTGTGGTGGAGTCAGCTAGAACCAACTTAAACTATGGCTTGAAACCAACCTCAATAAACTGAACTGAGTAATAACACACTGTTTTTTGCAGGCCGCAGGTCACCTGTTTTTGGGCTATGAAAAGCGGCTACGGGTCACGCCGTAGAAGTCTGAGATCTTTCATGACTGACGCCAACTTAACCCATGACTTTCCCAATGAAAATTAGGATTTTCGAATGCCCTTGGCTCGCCGCTCGCAGACATCTCCTGCAGCTTCCGCAGGTCCTCCCCTGGAGTCTCGCCTCGCCGGGAATCGCCGCGGAATAGTTGCTTCTTGGTGCCTCCAAGAGTTTCTTGGCCTTTGTTTTTAGTAGCATGGTGAGATTGCCAGCTACAAAAAACACATTTATTTAAGCTTTTGACTTGTAGGGTTTTTCACTTTTTCAGCTCTTGGTTATGGGGATTCCTTCAAAGTCCTAGAGTCTGCATGGTCAATGGGGTCTCAACACTGGAGTCTTGGGGGGCCAAGCGCCATTGCGCGGTGAACCCGCAGACAGTCGACTGCGCGTTGACTGGGAAGGGGTCTGACAGACCGACAGAGAAGTCGGGCGGGCGCTAGGAATCAAAAAACCAGAACCAGTTTCATGGCACAGCCGGGTCTTGCAGAGCTGGGGTTCAAGGTGAAGCAATTATTGCTGTTTGGTGGTTTGGAACATGGCTTTTATATGCTTTTATGACTTTCCATATATTGGGAATTTCATAATCCCAACTGACGAACTCCATCATTTTTCAGAGGAGTAGGGCTCAACCACCAACCAGATTGTAATAGGCCCACGCCAGCCAAACCATCCCCAAGCACAGACTTGGCCATGACTTGGGCGCTTTTTTCGCCACTAAAAGACACCCAAATATGACCTTGCTGGTTTTTATTCCCACAACATATTCAATGGATTGGTTTAAGGGAAAATTTACAGGAAAACCCCATATTTAATGGTAAAAACATGTAAAAACCATGGTTTCCTGTAAATTTTCCCTTAAACCGATCCATTGACATATCCTTTAGAGTATTTTCCCATCCGTCATTGGATCCACCCATGGTTTTTCTCAACAGGACGAAAGCGTCTTTGAGACCCGGCTACGGAGCCTTGCCGATGAGGCCCCGGCGGTGGGCAAAATGATCATGGGAAGTGCCAGTGAGGGGATAGCTATATGTAGTAACTGATCCAACAATGGTATGGGGGACTATTAATTAATGGTATCTTGGGATTTAAGATGGATAGCTATATAATGGGAATAATTACTGGGATTGATCTATGGTGTTTTGGTGATGTACTTGTATGGTGATTTTGGTGATGTACTATCATGACACCAATGCAATGGTGATATGAAATGGGAATACTTACTGGCACTTTAATAAATGTTGATGTATGGATATATAGTCACTCTCAATGCGATTGAAGGGGATTGAACTGATCTAGCCAGGAAAAACCTGGGGATAAAGCAAAGACAAGTGGAGATATTACGCGGTACAACTGGATATGTATTGTGTATATATATATACAATATACATCACCGACCTTAGCAATGGTGATCTGTGGGTACATCACCAACTGGGCTTCTCAATGGTATGCGTCATGGTGAATGATGGTGAGTATAGTGAACATCCCAAAATTATATTATCTCAGGTTGGTGAACCGAACATTCCAGAATAATTCACAGGTTATTAACATTCCAAAATAATTCACCGATCTAGTTAATACTGGATCAATACCAGTCTCAATGGTTATTAATGAATTATTCAGATACCCTCCCGCAATTTTTTCCGGTGGTGAGCCGGGAAATCCCGTCCATGGTGGTTTCTAGCTGGGTGGCCATCATCTAACATGTTTGATGTTTGATAACCTGAGGAGATCCAGATATGCTGTTGTTTTCTTTTTTAAACCAACCAAGTCATTCTGACCCGAGCATAGAGCTCATCGGCAGAACCAGTGCAAAAAAATAATAAACCAACCAAGTCACATTGTTGCATGTGTCTTGCAGGCTTTGAGACTTTTGTGCAGCGGGTTAAGAGTCATGTAGACTCGTCCACAATTAGCTGCCACCTAAAACTTGATGGCTTTGAACACCTCATCATATTGTCATATATTGTCCTTTTGGACATAGAGGGGCCGACCTGGTGTACCATTAAAACTTATTACTTTTCTTAATCACTTACCATTGGGTATTGAGGGTGACCCTTTTATAAAGCAGTAACCAAAAAATGGCAGCATCTGCTCGGATCCCGTGGTTTTTGCATGCCGGGCCCTGGCGATCCTAAGTCCAACATTCATCGGGGTTATCCTATATGTAAATGATAACTATGGTTGCCAACCAGCGATCTGTATTACGGATGATCCACCAAGTATCCCATTACGGATGTCAGCTGATCTTCCCCAATTCTACGAGTTGGTGAATGGGATTCATTGTCGTTCATCAATCAATTTATCATGTTTCTGTTCTTGATGGGTTATATGTTGATGATTCTTCACCAACTATGATGATTAATTATACCCCATAATATATATATATATATATATGATACGAATTAATAGCTATATATATATGGCCATATTAGTATATAAGTAATATTGATAGCAATGTTTCTTTTTAGATATTAATAGCACAGTACTTACATATATATGGCTTTGCATATAACTAAATATCTAGTATAGCACAGTTTTACCAAGAAAAACCACAGCGAATATCCTGATGACATGATGCCGCTACTTTCAGGCCCTGCGCACACGCATGGCTACTGAGATGCAGGAACTGTACACAGTGGTGGAGTGGTGGCGCCATGATAGGGATGGGCGTTGGTTAATGATAAGGATTTAGAGGTTTCCTAAAATGGGGGTACCCTCTGGTTATGTCAAAATAGCTATTGAAAATGGCCATTTATAGTGAGTTTTCCCATTAAAAATGGTGATTTTCCATAGTTATGTTAGTTTACCAGAGGGTACCCCTAGTTATCATCCATTTTTTTGGATGGATTTTCCATTATGAAGCCTCCATTTGGAGGATGCCCCATTTGTGGAAACCACCATGAAGAACCCTTGGGGTCAACGTATAAAATCATGAGCACCTGAGCACCTATGTTATTTTTTCCTACCAAACTGATATAGACATGACATGGTGGTTATTTCCACATCGATATAAACATTTACGGGAGGGTAACTAGCAACATGTGAGAAACACCATTGAGGAATCACGGCGGGCTGGTGTTCGGTTGATGGTACTTAGGAAAAACGGGAAATTCCACCATTAAAGTTGTTTTAACACGTTTTAACCATCAATAAGAAATTGCATATACTGTAGCTGATAAATTATGCTCGATTGATGTTTGGTTGATGATTGGTTCAGGGGTTGATACTACCATATATATAATATAATACAATTATTGTGGAGCATCATAAGTGGGAATGATAGGGGTTTGAACATCGCCAATGGTTTTGAGCCCCAATGATCCACTATCGAAACAAACCATGGTCCAGGTTCATCCCTATCCCATGCCTTCTTCCTTTGGGGATCTATTAAGATGGCGATGTGACCGAAACAATAGGGGGATACATCCTACCCTCCAGTAAACTAACATAACTATGGAAAGATCCGCCATTTTTAATGGGAAAATCAACTATAAATGGCAATTTTCAATAGCTATTTTGACATAACCAGAGGGTACACATTTGATCTGGAACCTCAACGAAGTTGTTGTGGTCAGGTGATTCTACATGATTTTACTGGGATGTGAAGGGTCCATTGTGTTCGCGTGTGTGTCAGTGTGTGTGTGTGTGTTTCTTGGTTAAACAACACATATTTAATCATTGTCATTTTTAGTCATCGTTATTTCCAATGATTGCTATCGTTATCGTTATAGCTGTTTCTTGTTCTTACCATTACCATGTTTTGTCATTACTACTTACTACTGTCATCATTGTTATGATATATATATATTACTGTTATCATTGTTATCATCACTAGGAATTTTGTATATGATTATTCGATTCTTATTCCAATTGCTACTTCCTGATATATATCTATATATAATTATAATTATCATTTTATTTCCACTCCAAAAACGGAGCTCTCTTCGGAGCTCCTCGCCAAAAACGTTTCGAAAACAGACGGTGGGAGGACGCCTTGCTGCAGATGGAGGAGCAGGTGCGCGTCTTCCAAGGCGTCGTAGATCAACGACTCCAGGACGCCCGACCCGGCCTTCCGACGGATCCCCGATGGATCCATGGCCCGAAACGGTGGGGTGGTGAAACAGACGTGGTGCCCCGAAACGTGATGTGAATGTTGGTTTATAAAGGTTTATTTCAAGTTGGTAGTGGATTATAAAGGTTTATAAAGGTTTATAGTTGGTTTATAAAGGTTTATAAAGGTGAATGTTGGTTTATAAACCATAGTGCCATAGTCTAGATATATCTGGCATAAATCATTTGCATAAACCATAGCTGGTTGGTGGTTTCAAACATGGCTGGATAACAACATCCATCATATATGGGATGATCCTGAAGCCGGCACCAGCTTGTAGTTCACCCATTTATAGCTGGGTGGCCACCATGGAAAAGCCACTGAATGATGATCTGAATGGGGACTAGTTATAACCAGTTACATCCAGTTGCTGGTTATAACTTATAAGCCATGGATGATGTAATTGGTTCCTAAGCAGTTGCATCCAGTTACTAAGTGGGATGATAGTTTAAATTGTGTGGAACTTTGATATCCACTTGGACAGTTGGTCTGATAAAACCGTTTGATTCATGATGACAACGACAGATGGAACAATACATGAATCATTACCCTCTGGTGAACTAACATAGCAATGGAAAATGGCTATTTATAGTGGATTTTCCCATTAAAAATGGTGATTTTCCATTGCTATGTTAGTTCACCAGAGGGTATGAATCAGTCTCATGAACTGCGAAGAGATATTGGATAAAGATGTCCTGGAATCGAAACGCAAAATGGCTTGGTTCATAGAATTGGACGATGAACAAATTGAAGGAAACCCCTATATTTGATGGTAAAAAACCATGGTTTCCGGTTAAGATTTTCCCTTAAACCAATCCATTGATTGGTGCTTCAACCTCCTTTCGGAACTGATCTGCAAACGGTGTTTTTTCATTGCTGGAAGTGTTTTCTCTGGTTATTTCACGGTTTGCTGTAGAAAATCACCATTAATAAAAGGTCAATCATCATTTTTATCATCTATTTTTATGGGCCATGGCTTTCGTAGCTATGGAAGATAGCCAGAGTTTATCATGTTTGGAAACTTGGCAATCATCGACGTCACACGGTCATCTCAACCTCCGCTCACCAGCGTTTCTTGCTTGCTCGAGGTAGAGTGATTAGAGTTTTCAGGTACTGCAAGTTATTGGGGTGGTTTAACCAATTGAAATTGTGGTTTAATGGGATTTTAAGCATCAAAAATGATGATTTAATGGGATTTAATCGTGATTTACCCTCTGATGTCATCAAACATGGCAATCGAAAATCGCCCAAAAAAATGAATATTTTCATCGGACACCCATCTATCAATGGGTGATATTCCGTTGCCGAGTGTACTCTAAAGTTTCGTTGATTTCCAGTGATCGCAGGTCCTTGACTTTACTAGCGGCCCAGCCGCGGAAACCATCCCAACGTTCGGACAAGTGCTTTGGACATCTTCAATCATCGAATAGAGAAACCGCAAATGTATGCAAGTATATAGAGATATGGATCCTACTGTGGATGGAACAAATCCTGCACCACCAAACGGACGTTTGAAACCCTATAAATAATGGGATGTTTGCCACCTATCAACTGGATTCAACTGGTGCAGGATTTCTTCCATCCACAGTAGTAGCTTTGCAGGGCATGGACCCAGTGAGGGGCCCGGCAACGCATCCTTTCCGGGTGATTTTCCGCTAGCCCAGAGCCGGAGGGAGGAGACTCAGGTACCTGTGGCGTGTGTATTGCAGATGCGTAGAATAACAGACATATTCTGGTTGGTGGTTTGGAAATGTTTGGAACATTTTTTTTTTATTTTGCCCAATAGTTGGGCTGATGATCCAATCTGACTTTCACATATTTTTCAGGGGGTAGGTCTACCACCAGTTAGTATTGCATGGTCAAGTTAGTTGGATGTTGGATTATCTACCCACTTCCTGGGGGATGGTCGTCATTCCATTTGCATACGGGGTTACTAGTAAGTTTGGTTCAAAATTGGGTACCCCAATCATTAGATGGTTAATACCAGGCTAGACTAAGCCATCTGTGGTCCCTGAGTCCTTTAATTTTGACCCATACTTACTAGTATATTGCAATCCAATGCATTTTATAGCCATATCATTGTCATGGTTTATTTTATAGCCATATCATTTTATACATTTTTATAGCCATATCATTGACCCTTTCATTTTGAACCATGGTATTTTATAGCCATGGGCCATAGTCAAATTGTCATCCAATCTTTGGATTAGGGGGACGAGCGTCATGGCTTTGGATGGTCAAAAATGGATACCTGGAGGTACCCCCATGACTTAGGAACTGTGGGGAAGCCGTCTGCGCCGTCTGTGCCATTCCGAGATTTCGTCATCGACTCGTTTTCGACTCGTGGAGATGCACAAAATACGTCATGAAGTCACCCTTTCCCAGGTGTCCAACTTATCGAGGGAGCCAATCATCATCACATCACCCATTTAAACATGGCTACCAGCCATTTCTCCGAAAATTGGAAATGGCTTCGTAAAATCCCCTCTGATATTAAACAGCCCCAAGAAACCATGGTGGATGTAGGGAATGAAATCACATATGACTGGTACCATAGAATTGGGGTGTCTACTAAGAACCGGGGATGGGATTAATCGTTATCAACCATCATTTTAATTCAGTGCTCTAACGAGTATTCACCAGTGTTAACCATTATCAACCGTGAATTTTTTGTGGGTTTACGATTGGGTAAACACCATTTTATACTACGAAAATATCTACGATTCATATCCCATTCCGGTTTAATATTCCCATGATATCCGCATGGAATAGTCCATGATATTTCCATCAGGGCGATATAGGGCGATGGGACTATTGGCTCAGTGTTGCAGGTTCGGTCCTGATGGGTTGCTGTCCATCTAAGAGCTGCTCGGCTGAGCTAAGTGGGGTGGGCTGAGCCGAGCGTTGACCCTATCAAAAGATGGTATATAATATAACCATGAAATACCATGAAGAATTGGAGATTTAACCATCAAAGTTCATCAACAGCATGATTTTTAACAAAACATTGTGTTTCTTTTTGTTTTTTTAAGGCATGTTTCACCATGAAACATGAGATTTGCATGGGATGTAAGAAACCAAGATAGGGATAGTGCCTTGTAGTCATCCTGGAGAAGATTGAATGTGGCAATTTCAAAACATATTCTACTCCAGGTGTTGGGCAGAGCAATATACTCTAATATGATCCAGGAGTACAATCATATTCATTCATATTCATTCATATTCCAAGATTTCATTTCTTCTAAGTTTATCTTCGATATTTCAATTATGTCAAAGCTAACTCTACCAGTTATAGTGGATTTTCCATGATTTTCCCATTAAAAATGATGAATTGCCAGTTCGCTATGTAAACGTTGTACCATTCTGAGCCATTCTGACTCAGGTCTACAATGGAAGTTTCGCTTAGAAGATGTCAAGATACGCATCGTCGGGTCCTCGGGTCCTCGACCACGGGTTTGCGGGGTGCTTGACCATGAATCCAATGGGATTTCATGGGACTTCATGGGATTTCATGGGATTTCATGGTGGTGTACACCCCTAAAATGAACCAACTTCATATATATGGGACTTTTCAGACTATTCGTTTTTTTTTTTAAACCAACTTCAGATGATTTGGGTCTGAACATGGGGTTGGTACACCCCGAAAAAATAGCCAGCTATTTGATAGGGACAATGATGATGAACCAGCAGATTTGGGAGTAAACCCAAAAAGAAACCATCCCTGCTTCGGATGATGGAAAATGACCACTTAAATGGTTGGTTTTCATGGGATGGTTCATTGCAGAGTCGAATTTTGTTGGGATGGGTGGGACATTGATTTATTAAATCACCAAAAAGGATACTCTGCAATGGTGAAATATTTAAATAGATGAAATCAATTTCTATAAAATTTATCAAATCATATTTCATCTATTTAAATCTATCGATCTGAATGGTGAAAGAAATCTGGCAAACCTTCCGACTCCAAAGAAACATGCGAATGGAGAATTGTCATGGCTGTGGCAATGGCTCCAGAGTGCAGCATTTTTTGTCTCCACAACTTTAACAGATACATTCAGAGGGTGTTGTTTGTTTTTAAAAGTATCCAGAAACTCGTTCCCAGACTCGAAAAGGAGTATCCGATGATATCTCCATTCCTAAACTCGCAATCTTCTGGTAAAAAACTGAAGTCTTTGTTGACTACGTGACTACCAGACACTTCAAACATTAAGGACGAAATGGGACTAGTGTCGTAAATCCAGTCATAAACCATGCATCCCCTGGCAAGTTTAAAAAAATGGGTGTACCACATGGGTTTTTTCAGATCACCCGGTCAGACCGGCTGGATGATTCGTCATTTTCCCTAAAACCAATTATTGGTTAAATCCTCATGTTGGTGATAGTTAAATCCCATGAAAATCCAATGTTTGATGCTCAAAATCCATGAAAATCCCATAAGACTTCAGGATCCAAAAACCAAATTTGAGATGGCTGGACCCTTCTGCTCACCCTGGATCGCCCAGATGGTGCGCAAACCGTGGCGACGGAAAACCGTCAGGGCACCCTTTTGTGGCGCACCATGAGCCTGGGGAATCTACGGGGAAGATCAGTTTTTTCGTTTTTTTTTGGGGACACACCAGAGTTTGGCTGGGTTAAAATCATGTGAAACACATCGTTGGAGTTTTCTGGACACAGCATTCTCCAGTGTTTTTTTTTCTAAATGCACCTGTGTTGGAAGAGTGCGTTTCTTGTTCATCCTGAAACGGGTCTCAAGAGTATGAAATCACTGGGATTACCTCACTATGGAGCCATCCGCAGAATGGCAGATTTCATCTTCTTTCTGTTTGATTTTTTCCGATGTTTCTATGTTTGCCCTCCGACCGATATGGAACATCCAACCATATTTGTTCAAAAGATGTTTTTACCCTCTGGTAATTTCACATAGCTATTGAACATGGCCATTTATAGTGGATTTACCCAATGAAAATGGTGATTTTCCCATCAGTTATGTAAACGTTTATCAGAGGGTAGATGATCTTCATTCACCATGGCTTTTTCCACATCTAAAATTCTAGGTTCACCCCAGGGTCATCTTGTGGCGCCTTAGGGTATGACTTGGCAGCCGGACCTTGCTGAGCTCGGGCGTGCTGTGGGGAGTCCCCGTGCTGTGGGCGGATTCTCATGGCGATAGGATGGGGATAGACGAGGGTAATCCCCAAAAAGATACCCTCTGGTAAACTAACGTAACTGATGGGAAAATCACAATTTCTAGTGGGAAAATCCACTATTTCTATGGCCATTTTCAATAGCTACGTTAAATTACCAGAGGGTAGAAAAAATTTCAATTCATCACAATTTGGGGATGGGTCAAAACCCTGGTACCTAGTGAACCCCAAGTCATAGCTGGTAAATGGATGTGAATATCCCACTAAAAATGTATCTATAGGTATTGACCCATACCCATTTCAGAGTGGGATATTACATGTCCATCTTTTTTGGTGTGTGCTAGGTATGTTTTTCTTGCATATGTGATGAACTTTCGCAAGTGACTACTGTAAGATCTGTAAGTATAACTTGATTATCGGCTTTTCGGCCTTTGTGTGTTTGGGATATAATTTAGGACCAACAAGATGTGATGTGACAGATGGTATATATACATTCATGTTAATATATTTGGATGGTCAATTAGAACGACCGAACGTCACTGGAATGATGCAAGATGATGATGACATGCCAGTGAATTTGAGGTTTGCGTATACCGTATACCCAAGGTGTGGAACAGCCCCATGTGGGAATTCAACGGCGACTTTTTTTTTAAATCCGGGGACTGGTTGGTAAAGGGTTAACATATACATCAATGTTCCAGTTCTAGGGGGTTGTTGAGCCGATCTTTGGACTGCAAACTTTTGCAGAATACAGAGATGCTTTGGAATATTTGGACAACTTTTGACCGCGTGCAATGATTGGATTGATGGATGTTTTTTTTTGGTTTCATTCATGAACCACATTGAAACCACAATCCATCCCTGATATTTTTGGGATCCACAGTGAGTTTCATATTTTCCAAGGGGTTGACCGGGTTGACTCAACCTTTAGTCCAAGATTTGTTGGGTGACCTCTGGGCCCTGCTTCTCCCATGGGATGAAAAAGGATGAGCCTCCACGAGGGTATGTCAGACTCAGATCACTAAGCACACTACTCAGAAGTACATATACAATTATCATATAATATTATGTATATAAGAGTGTATAACTGTATGATTGTATGTATAGAAAATAATTATGAATGCTATTTATTAGTTATACACTGTATATATATATATACAGTTTATATATATATATATGTATGTATGTATACTCACTATATCGACCATAATGGATTTGCTTGAGTACGGTTGTCATGGTTGAGAACAAATGATGCATTTTTTGGTGCATCCTATTCGTATCTATTATATATTCATTCATCCCATACCCATTCCCATTCCACCACTTGTCCATGAGGTATGGTTGTTCAGTCTCATACCCCCATAGTTTAGTGGCCAACTTCCATCATTTTTGGTACTGAAATGCTCCTATCACCAACCCATACGGCATACGTGGCTCCTCGAAACGGCGTTACCCCAGAACCATTGCTTTCCCCCCAAGATGACACACAACTTGGATCATATCCCACAAACCATACACAAATCCTCACTGATGAAGTTCTCAGTACACCCCATGAAATCTGAAGTATAGTGACCTCACGGTGAGTGACCGAAGCCTGGAATCATCCTAGGTCAACGATCTGGAGCAATGCCACGGCTGGTTCGAGAGCGAGGGCAAGGATGGGCAGATGGGCAGCGGCTTCTAACGGCCAGTGGGGGCAGTGGGGGAAGCTGTAGACTTGGCAAATGGGATGAGGATCCACATTTTTCTGTATCAAGTTGGGATGACACCAGATGGGCTTTGAAACTGAAACAGATTTTGCAGAAGATAGCCCTGGGCGCTGCTATTTCAAGGGGGTGCATGAAAGGGGTACCGGGTACCTCGTTTTCGGTCAAAGCCATATGGGTTACGAACTTGAGAACATCACCAAAGATACTAAAGTCAATTTGGTATTGTTTCAAATAGGGAAGACTCAAATTCACGTGATAAAATCAATACTCGGCAAACGGGGTTGAACATGGACCCAGGTTGTGGCTATGAAACAGTTGAGACCGAAGATATTGGCCACTCAGAGAGCCGCTCACTGTTTCTGTAGACTCAGAGTAACTGGCATTTGAAACTCGAGAAAGAACAGCATGTTCTTGCATGCCACGGCATATTTTTTCCATGCAACGAATACGGTGGTTGGTGAATCAAATATTAGCGTCACATGCCATTGGTGAATCAGCATGTTTTCCCATGAAAAGGCTGTGTTTTATAGCAGGTTTTGGTGGTCTTTCCCATTTGGCAGTGTGTCAAAACCTTGTACCCCTGGTGAACTCAAAATAGCTGGTAAATGGATGTTCATCCCACTAAAAATGTATCTATAGGTATTGACCCATACCCATTTCTTATCAACCCCAATCAACCCCAATGAACCCCATATCCATCATCCATTGCCCGGTCCTCTCTTGTTTTGACGTGATCTTTCCACATTTTTTGGCTGGTTAAAAGTTAAGTTCCCCCCATGGCATATCCTTGTTTAGTATCAACTATATAACAATAATATATATGTACATATATATATATATTTGTCCTATGTTTAGGGCTTAAACGGTCAAACTCATCATGACTCATCATATTTTATATCCTAACGGTCCTAACGGTTAAACTAGAAGAAGTCCCGATATGTCGGTGTCCCACAGCCGTAAAAGAATAGCAATTCCTTAGATTGTACCGGTGTCATCAAACATGGCCTGAAAATCCACGGTTGAGTTCGATGATTTTCCCCAAACGCTTCCATTTATACTGGATTTTCCCCATGATATTTTCCCATGAAAACCTCCATGTTGGTTGTGGATTTTCCCATATGTTCCATTGAAAGAAGCCTCCAGGAACGGGGTGAAACCCCAGGTTTGATCCCAAGCGTCAGGACCGGGAATCCCTGGGCATCATCCAAAACTTGGCCAATGCGCTGGTAGAGGAGGGGCTTTTTTCGGTGGTGGATGGGATGGCAGGGATCGATTTTGATCGCGAAAAAAATGGCGAAGATCTATGGAAGATATATCTGGGTGTGAAAGGAACCCTTTTTGAAGTAGCAAAAAATGGCAATGGTTCAAGAGAAACTGATGACGAACCAGGATAAACCATGGTCTTTTTGGGTACCCTATTTTCAGACAAACCCATATATATATAGAGATATAGTCTGATTAAGAGCTCTTTGCAGTGTTTGAGAACTTGTCATCGAATTCATAGAAGTTGTCCACATTTGCAAGAAGTCGTGCACGTTTCACAGAAGTTGTGCACGTTTCACACGCCCCCCTCATAACGTCTGTGTTCAACTGCTGTGGAATGGACGGCTCTCATTGGGGGCTCTTAACCAGACTTTCCCGATATATATATATACATACATGTTACATGTACATAATGTGTGTATACATATATATATATATGAATTTACTAGATTAAGGATTGGGTGTGTGGGTTGTAGCTCGTAATGTGCTTCTATGGAATGGTATATATGTACTTAGGTTTGCTTTATTTTCAGGGTGAAGGATTTTTTCCATGTATGTAAATGTATGTAAATGTGTCATATATGGAAAGACATGTGGTAAACCCAATAATCAATCTATCTCATCCCACCTCAACACTTGGAAACCCCGAAATGGGATTGAAAAAAAGTCCAAATTTTAGCGTCCCCCACATTGGGTCCCGAACTGAGGTCAAATACGAGTTTAGCAATGTTGTTTGACCTACAAAAAAGGGGTTTCTATATATTGGGGGAGCCCCAAAAGCCATTGAGGTGATTTTTGTGTGGGTTTTTCTGGGAGTGGATTCCCAGCGGAATTTCAGAGAATGATTAGGGACTCCACACCTGTGAGGATCGACATTACAAAGATGCTACTCTGCGGTTGTTTACGAGATCGGCTGAGGATTTCACCAACATCAAGTGGTGACTCAACCAGTCCTAGTGATGCAGCTACCACCGATGCCCTGGGTATCGAAGCAGTTGGCCGAGATGGCCATGGGGTGATGTGATCTTTCCAGAATTTTGTATGGTTTTTTGTACGAAAGATTCGTAACAAGTCTTTGAAACCACAAGCGGATGATGAAACATCACTTTGCGCCAGGAAGTATGTGTGGGATTGTTTGATCATGGTATAGTAATAGAATAACTTCAGTTCACTAGGAAATATGATTAACTCCACGACATTTCAGGTGTAGCCTCTTTTCAGAGAAGCACAAAATAACCCAAAATAGTATATCAGCATCTGTCTATCTTTCTAACCAAAGTTTCCAAAAAAAAACTGTCTTCTGACACCTTTGGACAGGTCCCATGCACGAAGGGGGCACGAAGCGCCGAAGCGCAGTTTCGTCCGCTGGGATTTCAAGTTGATCATCCAATGGAACCAGCAGAATGCGGAGCGACTTCGGTCCACAATGGTTACCAAATCGCAACAACTTCACGCGATAGCCTCTTGACCGTTCTTGGCAGTTCAAGGCCAAGAAGGTAGTCTGTCCAGAAGCCGTTTTATGATAGAATTTTTGCATGGCCCAGAGCTAAAGCGCACGGAGTATATATATATATATATCCAGAGCTAAAGCGCACATACACAAATATATACATATAAATATATATATATATATAAATATATATATAAACAGTTGCCGGGATGTTGTCGATGATATTTATTTATGCTTCACGTTTCCCGCTTCCTACTTTTCTATCTAAGTGGGCGACCCGAAATACCCCTTTTTGTGTCGCGCGTTCGTCCTGTTTTTTCACAGGATGGGAGGGCACCATGTGGATAAACAATGATACCCTCTGGTAAACCAACCATAAGCATAAAAAGAATCGCCATGTTAATCTATAACTACAATAATACGGACCAACAAAATTTGATAATTGGACCATGTCCGATAGCTATGTTAGTTTACTGGAGCATACTAGGCCCTTTTAGGCTGCGAGTCCAGGAGCTTCACAGCCTGATGGACCCTCGGCTCATCAAAGAGCATCGCGCCACCATGGAGGTGCGCTGGGTGTTCGGGACAGGTTCCGCTCGTGGGTCATTTGAGAAGGCCACCTGGGGGATCCCACTTACCCTCCAGTGTGCACTAACAGTTCGACCCTGGCAGACAGGGTTGAAAGACTAGTGAAACCACTAATTTCAGGGTCAACAAGTTAATTTACCAGAGGGTAATGGTATGTAATGGTTATATCCTGGTTGGTGGTTTCAAACATGGCGCCATGATTTTCCATTTCATATATGGCATGTCATCCTGAACCCATTGACGAACTCCATCATTTTTCAAGATGGGCACATTGCACCACCAACTAGTATCATGTTATATCCCCTATGTGGAAGACCCCGTTGAAGGCCCCCAGCATGGAAAGAAACACAGTGTTTCGCGACCTGCATCTTCTTTCTTCTCACTCTTTCTCTGATCTTCTCTCTTCTGCTCTTCTCCTCTCTGACTCTTCCCACCTCTGCTTTTCCATCTGTCCATATTGTCGGAAATTTGACTTCTAAACGTCCTTCGATTATGTAAATATACTGTAACACAATAATAGGTCGGTCTGTATGTATATATATATATATCCACATCCATATGTACATCTGCGAACATGTCTGAATTATCTATATATATGCAGTATATTTTGATGCAGTTCTGTTTGCACTTTGCATGTCGGCGCCAGCGCATGGTCCGCTTCTCCAAGCAGTTGAACAACTTCCGAGCAGCGGAGCGAACTCGGGGCGGGTCGGGATGAACGGTGGCATGTTCTGATGGGATTTCAAGCATGGGAAATGGAGTTTTACTACAATGTGAAGCTCCCCAGTGATGTTTGTTGGTTTATAAACCCCATTAAATAATATTAAATATACGTAGTCATTTGCGTATCATAAACCATAGTTATTGGAGTTATACACCAGCTTAGCGATTTTTTTTTTGGGGCCCCACATTGTAGGACTTTGAGATTTAGCTCTCAAAATCTCAAGTCAACCATGAAGAGTTGGATTTTATCATGATTTGAATGGGATTTTAATCATATTCTACCCGGATTTGAATGGATTCGAATGGGATTTCAATGGGATTAAAATTGGATTTCTATAGATTTACCAAGCGTAATGCTTACATAATAGAATATAACTGTGTATAAACAACTCAGCTATGGTGGTCTTCGATCTGCCAAAATTCCATGATCTTCAAGCGAACTTGTGCCCAAGCCATCCCCAGCTCGTCAACAGAGTGAATTTTCATGTGCCATTCTCGATGAAATTTAGGTGTTCGCACCAGCAGGAGGCCTAGAAGCTAGGGCTGCCATAATAAGTCATGTTGGTGAAGTTTTTTTGATTGTACTGCAATTCAAAGAGTTATATCCACACCAGACATAGGCACATTTTGCTTCAAACGGGCAAACACACGCCCAACTGAAGCAATCCCATGGATTGCGGAAATAGCCAAGGCCAACAGGTCAGAATTGGTGGCCCAGAAGTACAAGGCCTGACTTTTAAAATGGGGCGAAAAACTGGTGCTGACCAGAATAAATTGTGCACTCCCAGAAAAGTCGCTTGAATTCACTTTTATTACTCCATCTAGAGTTCACTTTTCCAGACTTTTCTGAGATCTGGTTCACTTCTACTTCACTTTTCGAGAAGCGGCTTGAGTTCTCTCGCCATGGCCATGGCTGATTTGTGGCGCCCATCCTCTTCCCATGGAGTTTGCAGGGATGATGGAAGTACCCCAATAGCTGGATGGTTTATCATGGAAACTCCCATGAACATTTGGATGATAACTAGGGGTACCCCCATGACTTAGGACACCTCCAAGTGTCCATCATTTTGTTGGGCAATGAAATTTCTGTTCATGCTTGGGCCCCATTTTTTTTTTGTGTGTGTTTTTGATGGGTCCAACGGTTGTCCAATGGCTCTCATGTTCTGCTGCTGCCAGGAGTTGCTGTCAAAGGAGCTGCGGAAATTGATCGATGCTGGAGACCAAAGCATGCGACTTGGTGTCCGGAGCTATAGGAGAGGCGACAGGGTAACAGACAGGGTACCCGGCCTGGTAAACATACAAAAAGCGACATAGAAAATGGCCATAGAAATAGTGAGTTTTCCCATTAATAGCATGGTGATTTTCCATAGCTATGTTAAATTACCAGAGGGTATCCCAGTTGCAGTGTTGGGCTTTTTATAACACGTTTTTTTTGTTAAGGTCGGATACGATCCAAATTCGTTCTTGAATGTTCTTGATATTCTGAAAACCTAGGTCGGAGCAGAAGCCAGCTATAAATGGAAAACAGACAAGTTGTATAGGGCTTATATCTGGGTTATGTTCACCACTTACGATTCCGGCCCGCGCATCCACGATAAAAACTTGTGATTTACCACTTTCAATAGCTGGTTGGTGGTTTCAAACATGAATTTTGTTTTCCATCATATATGGGATAATCCTGAACCCATTGACGAACTCATATTTTTCAAGATGGTTATTACACCACCAACCAGTATAGGATTCGACTTTCCTATCGGTTTGCCGAGTTCGGTCCCATGTTTGGCAGACATGGGGAATCAGACATGGGGAATCTGTCGGGAAGATTTTCTTTTGGTGGGGCCATCGGCCATCTTCAGCAAATTTCGGTAATCGAACATGTTTCTTTGGGAGTTCCTGAAAAGGGAACAATAATACCCTTACCTACCCTGTTACATTTCGTTTAAAGTTTAAGATTACACTTCTAAATGTTGATGAACCATCAAGATCATAGATCATAGATAGTTTCCCCCATTCAACAACCAACAGGTGTTTTTTTGACCAACATACCATGTTTTTCCAAAAAATGATACTATCGATCAAGATTACACACCATTTCAGGCAATCTTAGCCGCCTTAGCCCGTTTCTTACCCAGGACTCAATGTGATGCCAAGAGCTTGCTGCCGGTCTCAAGGAAGGCGCAAGCCTGGCCCTGTTGAGGGCTGGGCGCTGCGGGATTTACCAAGGTGAAGAGAGGTGTTTAAGCAGGAAAACGAAAGGGAAATGGGGTAATATACGCTATTACAAACACTATGTATGTATACATTAGATAGATATACATACATATTTGTTAACGTATAAACACACACACACACAAGTATTATATAATATTATATATACATACATCAAATATATATATATATGTATATATATATGTAATATGTATACATATATATATATATATACACACATTACATACGTACATACACCCACACATGCAACTGCGAGCGCCTTTCAGCACTTCGAGGCTTTCAGTAGCTTGGAGGCAGCTGCACAGCTGGTGCCGGAGGCGACGGAGTCGATCAGCTTGTGGCGAAACGGTGGATAGTGGCATCCAAAATTGGGATGAATAGTGGTGATAATGGTGACATATGGGTTTAATCATGGTGATATATGATTAATAATAATAAGAGTAATGATCATAATAATAATAAATACCATTAATAAATAATGATAGTAATAATAGTAAATAATAATAATGATAATGATAATAATAATAACAATAATAATAATAATGGATTTTATAGGGATGAATGGGAGAATGGGATTGTGAATGGTGATTAATGGTGGTTAATGGGATTAGCATCAATGGGATAATAATTGAGATATACCAAAATAGGGATGACTAATGGTGATATCATGGGTAATTGTATACTGTAACCAATGATATATATTTTTCAGGATGTTACCTTCCAGTGTCATCAAACATGGCTATCATGGCTACATAGCTGGGAAATCCCCAAAAATGGCAGTTTGAATGGGACCATCACACTACCCTCTGGTAAACTAACATAGCTATTGAAAATGGCCATTTATAGTGGATTTACCCATTAAACATGGTGATTTTCCATAGTTATGTTAGTTTACCAGAGGGTAAGAGAAACCCATGTATGGCCAAAGATTCAATCAATGGATTGGTTTTGTTGGGAAAATTTACAGGAAACCAGGGTTTTTTACCATTAAAGTCATGGGGTTTTCCGGTTAAAATTTCCCCTAAACCAATCCATTGATTCAAGTATGAAACTACAACCATGCGGTAAGACATTTACTGGTCATGGTTATACAATGCTCAGTCGTAAGGGGTACCCTAGGGTAAACTAACATAGATGTGGAACACCGGCTTTGTTTCCCTATGACAATGATCTCCAATTGGTGGTTTTTCCACATCTAGGTTAGTTTACCCTAGGGTATATAGTGGATATTAATGGGATGCAATGCATGTCAATGGGATGCAATCAATCCTTCCATGGGATATTTTTTTTGGGACAAGCCATGATGTTTGTTGGTTTAAAGGTTTAAAATCCACATCAACTATGGATATCTACAAAATCCGTCGGCTTGCCCAGTTAGAAGTCAATGTACGTATCTTGGGGTTGCTTCCTGTATACGTCAGTTGAGTACTGGGAATATCCCAATGAATGTCAAACATATTTGATAAATTGATGAACATCTCTAACATCCTCCTTTTTGGTTGGTTGATTATTGTTTCAGGATGGAAATAGGTAAACTTTGGTGAAGGGTAGGGTAACAATGGTTAACAGGTTTTGTTTGCCATAAATGCGGATACATCATATCAAGTTGTTGGTTTCAAGGCATCTAAGATTGGACATGCGAATTGCACACAAACATCATCTGCTAGTATTTGCTAGACGCGGTAGGATATATTTCTTTTTAATCAAATTGCATGTATGGGGGTTTCCATAAATGGGGATACCCCAAAATGGATGATTTATGATGGAAAATCCATCTATAAATAGATGATTTGGGGGGTACCCATTTTAGGAAACCTCCATGTCATAGACTCCATATTGGTTCTTGGTGGAATCTTTGATTCTCTCTTGGATGCACAGACTTTCCCTTGATCTGCATTTTTTTTGGGGAAGACATGGTCAAGCTGGTGCAATCCTCATTGTTGCTCCAACATTTTAAAATCGCTGTTTGATCCCTCAAATTCTGCTACTTCTCCATAGTTAGGTCAATTCCACAAGGTGTGTTCTATGTTGTTGGTTCAAACATCAGTTTGTGATGCACTGTGTTAGTCTCTGGCCCAATCGTTTCGAAAATTCTTTGGAAATGCCAGATTTAATACATCTGATATCGCCTGATTATCATGATTCACTCTTGAAATCATCATTTTACATTCATCAGTGGCCTTTTTTTTTGTGGTTTTTGGAGGCTCAAGACATCCCCCCGCGCCACGCCACGGCTTTCCCATGACGGTGCCGCGCCCGCGGGGCCCGCGGGGCCCGCCGGGCCCGGCGCTGGCGCTGCGGCAGCGGCTGGCGCGGCAGGCGGACGACGCCTTGGCACTGCCGGAGCATCCGCTGCGACGGCTGCTGGAAGCAGCGCCAGGAGTGGATGTGGGTTGATATTGGTTTCAACCATCGATCCAATATGGGATACCCTCTGGTTATGTCAAAATAGCTATTGAAAATGGCCATTCATAGTGGATTTTCCCATGAAAAATGGTGGATCTTTCCATAGCTATGTTAATTTACCAGAGGGTATTTTATCCAGTTTGATATGGGATATTTATGGATATTTGATCTAATTACACCACTATTGTTGATGATTACCTGGTAAATTCACAGTTGGACCCCGAAAATAGTCATTGTTTAGTAACTCATCTTCCAAGCCCGATGACTGCCAGGGACTATGTTAATTTACTGGAGGGTAATATTATTTGATATGGGATAATAGTTTCAACCATAAAAACTAGTGGTATAACGGGATAATGGGATAGAATGAATAGGAATTATTAATGAGTATTAGTAGTATTATTAGGAATATTGGTAGTATTAATGTGGGTAAAACAATGCCATAAACCATCCCCCAGTCATGGGATTTAATGGATATATATTGATATAGGTTACCCGCTGGTAAACTAACAGTTTGCTATGGAAAAACCATGAAACATCAGTTTTTTTTTGTAAATCAACTATCAATGATATCAATGGCCATTTTCACTAGCTATGTAACAAATGACCAGAGGTTAATATGATTTTGATATGGATATTGATGGGATTTCATTGAGATATACGTATGATAATCAATGGGATGCCCTTTCGGATCCCCGTTGATGCCTGATGCCCACTAGGTCCAACCGGTCCAAAGCCACGGTGTAGGGATTTTTTGGACCAAGGGTGGCCATGATTAACTCGGTGATATGTTTCATGAAGAGCAATGGGGAAATTCACTGGATTGGTTTTGTTGGGAAAATCTTAACCGGAAACCCATGGGTTTTTACCATCAAATTGTTTGGGCTTTCCTGTAAATTTTCCCATAATCCAATTCTATGAGAAATCCACGAAGTATGATAGTTATGATAGTTATGCGCCACTTGATGAAGTGTATGTCACTAGTCTAAGGAACATCATACATATTATAAATGTCACCATTCATTTCATTTGGAGTTGTTTTTCTTTTTTCAGCTGGGAAAATCATCGAACAACACAAAGTGCTGATTTTCCATGAAGCCATGTGACTGATTACCGGGTAAAATGGGTTAGTTAATTTGTAAAATAGTCTTTTAATATCACGAGTTGATGGTCTTTATTGTTAAATGCTGATATCTGGTTGGGAACTTTTTTTTTGCCTTGGCCGTTGGTTGTTGGATGAAACTTCTTTGGACACATTTGACCATGCATATTTCGTGAGAATTTAACTCGATTTCTAATGTGAAGCCAGGGCTTTATGCAATTGGCCTGAGGGGGACCGAGAAAATTTGGGAGTTGAAAACAATCTGGCTGTCTTGGGGCACAATTCTCGATGTTGCTCATCCCCCGGTTGTTGGTTATAATTATATCACCCATTTTTTATGATCATTTCTGGTAAACATCTCCAGTTCTGACCAAAGGTTGGTAGAACGCATGGTTGCAGTTCTGACCAAAGCTTGGTGAAACCAAAGGATGGCAAAACGTAACGTAATTAGCCCCGGGTCCTCTACTTCCATAAAATTCACCAGGGTTGATTAAACATATTCAAACCCTCAATGGTTTTTCTTCAAAGTTCCAATTCTTATACCGAAGCCCCAGATGATTTTATGGTAAACTTCCAAGTTTGGTTGCTGAAATCAATCCAAAAGTCCAGATACTGTATCCAGATCACAGATGTACAGCAGATCTGATTCATAAAATTGAATTAGATAAAATCGTCAAATCCAACACTTGTATTCAAAAATCCATATGGACATGGACTTTCCGCTGTACGAAACTTCCCTTGTTTCGCCGTTTCGGAAACGGCGGAAGTTCTCCAGGAACCCGGGAAGAGGAGAAACAACTTCTGCTGGAGGCGGAGCAACTGCTCCTAGCGAGGCCTAAGGTGGATGTCGTGGCTGACGCTTGGGCGTCGCTGGTGGTCTGATTATGAACCAATGACAATGGGGTAACAAATGGAAAAGAAATGGAACCGTCCAGGATATATATATTTTTTATTTTGGAAAATCCTACTAAAAGGTGTCGGGCTGGTAGAAAACCGCACTGCGAAATGCATCTTTGATGGTTTGGGTGGGGAAAGGGGTGAGGGGGGGCAACAACGTCCGAACCTGTTGCGTCCATGTCATGCAAAATACATCAAAATACGGGGTTTACAGAAACCATCCCCACGTCCTTCATAGCTTCACTTCCAGGATTCCAAATACAACCGATGGTCCCCAACACAAACGATGGAATGGATGATCAACTGTTGCTTCCTGGATGACGCCGCAATTTTCCAATTTTCTTCTTCGAGCCATGTCATTGCAAATTGACGCATGATTTGTGCCTTCAAAAGTTCGTTTGTTTTGCTCTTCTAAACTCCAACAAAACAAAAACCCTGCAAAACACAGGAGATTTGATCACGCACCAAAAACACTAGCGCGAGCTGCGAGCTTCTACCAGGTACTACAATTGCGCTTTCATCTTGCAACATATATATATATATATAATTACATATATATATGTATATATACATATATATATATATGTATATATATATGTATATGTGATTCAACGATTTTTAGCCCACAGTGATTACAATTGACAATGGTGTATGAACATTAATTGTGGGGTATGAACAATTGAGAATGGGCCAATGGGCTATGAACTGTACTCTTTTTATGTGACGTAAACCGTGAGGATGAAGTGGATTAATATCATGAAGAATTCACAACGCCATGGTTCACCATCCCCAGCTATCAACTTGCTATCTAGTTAACAAAAGGTATGATCAATCCAATGATCAAATATGATCACATGGTAAAATTATCTCCAGACACCAAGGGGATTATCAACTTAGTTAACATCACCCCCTTTGGATCCATTTGGGGGTGGCTAGTCATGCTAATCTCTTCCCCCAAAAAGCGAACTTCCACCCTTAAACAAGGCCGCCCTGCTGAAGGTATTGGATCGATTCTTGAGGGGGTTTACATGTTTTTACATGATCTCCCCATTTCAGGATGTCTCTAACATTCAAAAAAACATGTTCAACCCCTCTACTGATTGGTGGTTTATGTGGTGACTGGAACCATGGAATTTGATGACTTTCCATTCAGTTGGGAATAAAACATCATCCCAACTGACGAACTCCATCATTTTTCAGAGGGGTAGGTATACCACCAACCAGCTATCGTTTGATGGGTTTTCCGCCTAGGGATTTGTCCAGTCCAAACATCGAGTTGAGGGACCCGACTTGGAAACCGAGGTCCAGTCTCGAGTGCCGGCCCATGAAGAGCCCATGAATCTTCAAGCTCTGCGGAAAGCGGCTGAGGATGGTGATTTGTGGCTGGGCTGGACGAGACCATGGGCCCATTGGGCCCATTGGGCCCATTGGGCCCATTGGGACCATTGGGGTTGTGCCGTCGGTTTCCACGGGCGTCTGAAGATGGAACATGATGCCGGAAGAAAAGCGATAATTTGGAGCTACCTTCTGTTCAGATTTTTTTTCGAGGAAACCAAATGGGCTACAGAAGTCCCCTGATTTGTGGCACTGATGCTGAAAGATGAGGATTTAAACTACTGGATTTTGGACGAATTCGTTGAGAAAAATGGGTAGATGAAACATCAAAGCTGGTGGTTGAAACTGCAAGAACAGCGACTTCAAGAAAAAAATGTACCGGAGAAAATCTAAAGCTTAGAGGATCCCAAATTAAATGAACTTGGCATTATTACAAATCATCCCACATTTTACTGAAACCCAAAGACTTGACCTGCCAACATTTGATGATGGGACTGATGAGTTTTCACCTGCACAGGGAAATAAAACACATGGGACTGAGGACATTCACTGCGATTGTCTATCCAGATGACCCAGGATATGTGTGATTCATGATCTGGTTGGTGGTTTGGAACATGAATTTGATGACTTTCCCATATATTGGGAATGTCATCATCCCAACTGACGAACTCATATTTTTCAGAGGGGTAGGTATACCACCAACCAGTGATATTTGGACATGACCAATACAGCTTCGGGTCTTCAAGACGTGGAACCCCCAAAAAAAGCGCACTGGAATTCAAGGATCCGTTTTGATTGGATACCAGGAGCACAACAAATTCTTATAGTTGAACCCCAAATCTTGGTGAAGTGACAGTATTTCCATAATTTTCCGCTGAAACTTCAAGTGCTGGTTGGACGAATTATGTTGCTGTCATTTTCAATGTCAGTCGCTTAACACTTTCATCCTTGTTGATTCTGTCCTTGAACCCTCCACTATTGTTAGCAAATAATGTATTTATGATTATTTATGATTATTTATGTATATTTATGTATATTTATGTCAATTTATGCCGTTTTTTAACCTTCGAAGCTGCAGATTTGTTGCTGCTGAATTCATCAGAAATTCCCCCCAGAATTTTGGTGGTCACTTGATCTTTTCCGTCCCGGAATGATATGTTTATGGTGTGTAACAACTAATCCCAGGCTTGGTTCACGGGGAATTCCCGAGGCAGTCCATGGCGCGGATGGATCTGCGATTGCAGGGGGCTCTGGAAGAGGACGCTGCATGAAACCTCCTGGTTGATTCCCATTTGGTTATGACTAACATAGCCATGGAAAATCCCTCATAAATGGAGGTTTTAATGGGAAAACCATCTATAAATGGGCCATTTTCCATGGCTATGTTAAATAATCAGATGGTAAGTTTGCAAAATGGTGACTTAAGCACGCTGAACCAGGAAAACATGGGGGGTTGGGCAGCAATGGCTAAGTGACTGGGTGCCGGTGAATGGATAGTGAAAAACGGTTTGACGTTTTGAAATCAAAAACGGGACGTAAAAAAAAGCCTGTTGTTCCTCTTGCAGAAGACCAGGATTCCAGCAAAAAGCGGAAGCACCCAAAGCAGGGAATCATAGGATACTTTTTGCCAGCACCAACAAGATATATAGATATTTTCAGCAACAGACAGAGCGACAGTCAAGACTGACAGTCTACAATATAGAGGTTTATTATTAAGAGACACCTAGTATACCCCTGTTTGGGATGATGGAAAACTCTGGTTAGGATGGTTTATTGCATTGGGTCATTGGGTTTACCACATCGAAATTGGATCTTTGCTACTGATCACTGCCTCAGTCCATCGGCAGGGGTGTAATCCCTTGATTTTTGCTGCAAAAACCATCAAAAACCCTATCCCTTCTACTCAGCTTTGCCAGGACGAAGCCTTCCGAAATGTGGGAGGCACTGACTTCCAAAACCCCAAAGCAAAAGCTGCGTTGCGACTCTATCAGGAGCACAGTTTCGTCGCCCTGCCAGGGGAGGATGAGGTTTTCCGGCCCAGTTCAGGGAACTGCTGAACTGATGAGAGGCTTGTACCCCTGAAAAAATCGCCAGAATGTTATAGTGTATGTAAAAAAAATATATATACATATGTATATACATATATACGTATAATATGTATATGCATATATATATATATAATATAATATATAATATATAATATAATATATAATATATAATATATAATATAATATATAATATATAATATATAATATAATATATAATATATAATATATAATATATAATATTTAATAACAT